>Ga0193706_1000162_pt1 | contig 47110 bp, 44 predicted proteins | sample U3c1metaG_FD_160130 | JGI IMG/M metagenome (GOLD analysis project Ga0193706, IMG submission 160130) | Soil microbial communities from a riparian zone of the East river system, Colorado, United States - U3c1 | ecosystem: Environmental > Terrestrial > Soil > Riparian zone | place: USA: East River... | reverse complement strand
CCAGCGTCGAGGACGGCGTCCGGCTCGGCGCCGACGCGATCGGCTACACGCTCTACGTCGGCTCGCCGCGCCAGGACGAGGACCTCGCCCAGCTGCGCCAGGTGCGCCAGGACTGCGACCGCTTCGGGATGCCGCTGGTGATCTGGTCCTACCCCCGTGGCGAAAACGTCGACGCCAAGGGAACCGCCAACTCCTTCTATGCGATCGACTACGCGGCGCGGATGGCGATGGAGATGGGCGCCGACATCGTCAAGCTCAACATGCCGAAGATCGACGGCGAGAAGGACAAGGACGCACCGGCTCCCTACAACGAGATGGAAGTCGACCAGGCGGAGGCGATCCGGCAGTGCGTCGAATCGGCCGGCCGCGCCCTGGTCGTCCTCTCCGGCGGCTCCAAGACCAACGACGAGACCGTCCTGCAGAACACCCGCGAGGTGATGGAAGCAGGCGGCTCCGGCGTCATCTTCGGCCGCAACGTCTGGCAGCGCGAGTGGAACGAGGCGCTGGCGATCGTCGACCAAATCAAGGCGACCCTCCTCTCCAACGTACGCCGCACTCCTTAATAAAGAGCCGAGCTGCGTCGGCTTCTCGGCGCTTAGTCAATGAGAAGGAGCCCTCTCGGCAGCGTGCTGTTGCTCGCAGTCGTCGCGCTTCTCATCCTGCGGCCGTGGGATGGGGGGCTCGGCGGCGGCGAGGCTGAGCCGCGGGTCGCGGATGGCTACGTCACCCGCGTCGTGGATGGGGACACGGTCGAGGTGCGGATCGGCGACGGAGTCGAGGACGTGCGCCTGATCGGGATCGACACTCCGGAGACGGTCAAGCCCGACGCGCCCGTCGAATGCTTCGGGCCGCGCGCCTCGGGCTTCACCCACCGCCTCCTCGAGGGGCGCCCGGTGCGCCTGGCCTTCGATGCCGAGCGTCGCGACGTCTACGAGCGCCTGCTCGCCTACGTGTACATCGGTCACAGGTTCGTCAACGCCGAGCTGGTCGGGCGCGGCCTGGCGCGGACCCTGGCGATCGCGCCCAATACCCGCCACAGAGCGCTTTTCGAGCGCCTGGAGCTGGGAGCGGCCCGGGCAGGGCGCGGCCTCTGGGGCCACTGCCCGCCTTGAACCGGCTATTGCAGCTTTGCTACGGTGCCCCGCGGCCCTTTTGGCCCACCCTATGAGAATGCGACAGAGCATCTCCCAGTTCGAGAACGCCTTCGAGCAGGAGACTTCACTGGAGCGCCGCCGGCGCGAGCAGCTGCGCAGACGCGCGGCCAACCGTTCGCGAGCGCGGAAAATCAACCGCACCGAGCAGGCTGGCAAGGTCCGTTTCAGCGTCCTCGCCGTCTGCCTGACCGTCACCGTAGCCGTGGTCGTCGTCGCCATGTTCGAGGCGCTCGCCTTCCTGATGGCGTAGCGCTCCGCGACGACCGTCACCGTTGAATAGACTCGCGCGCCGATGGCCCGACGTTCACTGAAGCCGCAGCTCAACCAGATCCGCGCCTGGGTGCACCAGGGACGGACCGATGCCTGGATCGCCCACCAGCTGGAGATCAGCGCCAGCGAGCTGCGCGAGTTCCGCAAGCAGTACGACCTTTCCGCCGACGACGAGAACGCCGGCTCCAGCGAAGTCGACCTCCGCGACGAGATCGAAGCGGAGATCGAGGCGGCCGCCGCCGAGCAGGAGGACGTCGAGGAGGACGAGGACGAGGAAGGCGACGAGGAGGGCGACGAGGGCTCCGAGCGCGACCCCTCCGGATCCGCACGTCCCAAACGCAGGCGCCGCCGAGGCCGCCGCGGTGGGCGCGGCCGGCGCAAAGAGCTTGAGGCAACCTTCGATCACGGCGAAGACGACGGCTACGGCCTCTGGCTCGATGCCTCGGTCAAGGACAACCCCGTCTACGCCGAGCACTGGGCCGGCAAACGAGAGGTCACCGTCCGCATCGACGCCGACCAGATCGTCATCCGCCGCGCCGGCTCCCCCGCCCCCGAGTCAGACGACTCCGGGTCGGACTCAGACTCAGACGACTAGCTGCTTGCCGCCGGCGAAGTCGCTGGCCCCACGCAGGTAAAGCCAGAACCCCGCGTCCGCCAGCGACTGGGCGTCGCCCTCCGCGGCCGGCGCCACGTCGATCGCCACCTGCAGGCACCAGTCGGTGCCCCGGCCGTAAAGCTCGGCCAGCTCGGCGGCGGTGAAGGTCGGGCCGATCCGCCGCCGCAGCTCTTCGCGCACCGTGTCCACCACCCGATCGGCGAGCCGGCGGTCCCGCGGATCGTCGAGAGCCTGCAGCTCGCGATAGCCCTCCTCCCACTGATACAGAGCGTTGGCGAGCGGATACCCCATCCGCCGAGACTACCCAGCCGGCGGCTGGGCCTAAAAGTCGCCCTGGCTCGACTCGGCCCGTCGACCCGCTAGGTGCCGGGGATCTCGCGAAGGGGGGCGTTGCGGGGAGCGCAGGCGCCGGGATCGAGCGGGCCGCGGACCTTCCAGACGATGACCGGGCCGCTGCGGAGGATCGGAGCCACGGCATCCTCTCCTCCTAGCCAGCGCGCCTCGGGGGAGGAGATCGGGTCTCCCGGGTGGAGGAAGTTGAGGAAGGGAGCGGTGACCAGGTAGTCGAGGTCGGCGGCGTCGACCGCGGCGCGGAAGGCACGGCAGGTGGGGATCGCGTTGAAGGCCCCGTGCGGGCCCGTGGCGCCGAGGTAGACGACCCGGTTGGAGAGGTCGGGGCCATAGAAGCCGTACTGGGCGAAGCCGGCCGTGGTCCCGGCCAGGCCGATGCGGGCGCCCTCGGTGTCGCGCGCCCAGCGGTAGGCGGAGTCGAGGCTCATCCCGGGGATGCTTTCGTCGGCGACCTCGTTGCGGAAGCGCTCGTCGAAGTAGTGGCGCTGGACCGGATAGCCGATCGCGACGACCGCCAGGGCCAGGCCCGCGAAGCCGGCGACGACGAAGCCGCGGCTGGCCCCTCGATGCCGGGCCAGCAACAGGGCCGCCGGGACCAGCACCGCGACCACGACGAGCGCCAGGGCGAAGACCCGGCCGGGGTCGCGGAGGACGGCGTCGCCGCGGTCGCTGAGGGCGAGAACCGCGAGCAGCCCCCCGAGCAGCCACCACTGGCGTCGCCCGCGGTCGAGAAAGCGCGGCAACGGCAGCAGCGCCAGGCCCGCCAGCAGTGCCCCGTAGACGTAGCGGACGTTGATCCCGAACGCCTCCGGCGCTCCCTCGGCGCCGGCGGCGCTGAGCGGCGTGAAGACGTAGGCGACGAGGCCGAACAGGGCGACGCCGCCGATCCAGCGCACGATGCGGTCGCGGCCCCGCACCAGCGCCAGCAGCGCCGCGACGAGCGCGCCGCCCACCAGCAGCGGCCAGAGCACCCCGAAGGCGTCATGCAGGCCGGGGGCGAAGTACTCGCCCCAGACGCCGGTGTCGGTCGCGTAGTGGGCGATGCTGAAGTCCGGCCTCCCGAGCTGGAGGCGCTCGGGGTGAGGTAGGGCGACCGGCCCCAGGCGCTCGACCTCGGGCACCGGGTTGCCGGTGACGACGAGGTTGCGCAGGTACCAGTAGCCGCCGCCGAGCAGGGCCGACAGGAACCACCACCCCGCCGCCGCCCAGCGCCGCCCGGCCGGCGCCAGCGCCAGCACCGCCAGGCTCAGCGCCGCCGCCATCGCCAGCACCGTCACCTTGGTCCCCACCGCCAGCCCCACCGCCAGCCCCGCGGCCGCCAGGGGCCAGCCGACAGGCAGTCGCTTCCCGACGCTCTGGGAGTTCCAGGCGTTGACAAGGATCGCGATGCCGGCCAGCAGCAGGACCGCGGCCATCAGGTCGTTCTTGGCCGCCCCCGGCTCGCGCACGACAAGCGTGTGGCACTCCAATACGAGCGCGACGGCAACGACGCTGAGAGACCCGCGCCCATACGGGCGCCCAGTGCACCATGCGGCTAGAAATCCCAGCGCCAGCCAGCCGTAGTTCAGGAACAACGACAGCGTGTCCCGCCCCGTCAGCAGCATCCCGTCGGCATGGAGCAGCTCCGCGTTCTGTGGGTAGAACCAGTTCGTGAACACGGTATCCACGTGATGCATTCCGGTGACGGAATGGCTCTGCGCGATATCCGCCGCAAACGGCAGGTGGTACCAGAGCGAATCGAAGTTGAAGATGCCTCGGTCGAGCGCATGCTTCGTCGTCAACGCCCAGTGCCCAAACACCAAAGCGATAACCCCGACCATGATGAGCAGTCGCCAAATGCTCTCTCCGGCGGGTGGCGCCGTAGGGGGTACCGCCCCTGAGGAAGCTTTAGCTACCGGAAGGGGCGGTGGGTCCCCTGCGGCGACAGGCCCCGCCGGCCAGAGCGCGATGGCACCCGCGACCAGAACGCAGGCGCCGATGAGCGCCCCCGAGTACAGGAGCGCAAAAGTCCCGAGGATCTCGGATATCCAGAGCAGGAATGCAACCGCCGCCACCGCCTCGACCAGGCGGGCCGGGGCGCCCTCCCAGGCCGGCATCAGGCGCTGTCTGAGGCGGTACGCGCTGAAGCCCAGCGAGAGCGCCACTACGGCCAGCTGGGCGGCTCCCAGGAGGTAGGAGCCGAGGCTAAGCACGGGCGGCCCTCGAGGGGCGGCTCAGCCGCCGAGGCCGCGGACGACGATCGGCGTCTCGCCTTCGGCGACCATCCCCTGCCCGCGGGCGAGGCGGTTGACGACGATCGGGTCCTCGGCGGACTGGATCCGGTTGTGGAGCCTGGTGTTCTCGTGCTGCAGCTCGTGCAGCTGCGCTTTGGCGGCGGTCGTCGCCGTGTAGGTCTTGACGAAGTCGATCGCCGGGTTCAGGTACGAGTAGAGGACGGCAGCGAGGACGAGCGTCAGCGCGATCCTGCCGACCCGGTCCCAGTTGACGCGGCTGGCGCCACGCCGCGCGGCGGGCTTGCGGCGAGCGGTGGGCCGGCGACGCGGCCCGCCCGCGGTCCGAGCGGCCTGAGCGCGTGCTGCCATGCCCCGTCCTTTGCGGCCAGGCGCCGCATTCCTTCATTTAGGAGCGACGCTGGACGAATGCCTGCAGGCCCGGGAACTCGGCGGCGGAGCCAAGCTCCTCCTCGATTCTCAGGAGCCGGTTGTACTTGGCGACGCGGTCCGAGCGCGACGGCGCGCCGGTCTTGATCTGGCCGGCGCCGGTGGCCACAGCCAGATCGGCGATCGTGGTGTCCTCGGTCTCGCCAGAGCGATGCGAGATGACCGCCGTGTAGCCGGCCTCGCGGGCGATGCGGATCGCCTCCAGGGTCTCGGTCAGGGTCCCTATCTGGTTGACCTTGACCAGGATCGAGTTGCCGACGCCGAGCTGTATGCCGCGGCGCAGGCGCTCCGGATTGGTCACGAAGAGGTCGTCGCCGACCAGCTGCACGCTCTCGCCGAGCTTCTCGGTGAGCAGCTTCCAGCCGTCCCAGTCCTCCTCGTCCATGCCGTCCTCGATCGAGACGATCGGGTAGCGCGAGCAGGCGTCCTCCCAGTAGGAGGCCATCTCCTCGGGCGAAAGGCTGCGACCCTCGTGCTCGAGCACGTAGGCGCCGTTCTCGAAGACCTCGCTGGTGGCGGGGTCGAGGGCGATGAAGACGTCGGCGCCGGGCTCATAGCCAGCAGCTTCGACCCCGGCCAGGACCGCCTGCAGTGCCGCCTCGTTGGATTCCAGGTCGGGCGCGAAGCCGCCCTCGTCGCCGCCGGCCGTCGAGAGGCCCTGCGAGGCGAGCGACTTCTTCAGGGCGTGGTAGACCTCGGCGCCTACCCGCAGGCACTCCGAGAAGCTGGAAGCGCCGGCCGGGACCACCATGAACTCCTGGAAGTCGACCGAGTTGTCGGCGTGGGCGCCACCGTTGAGGACGTTCATCATCGGCACCGGCAGCAGCGTCGGCTCGCCACCGCCGTAGAGCTCGGCGAGGTAGCGGTAGAGGGGCTGGCCGGAGTCCATCGCCGCCGCCTTCGCCGCCGCCAGCGAGACGCCAAGCAGCGCGTTGGCGCCGAGGCGACCCTTGTTGGGGGTCCCGTCCAGCTCGATCATCGTCGCGTCGAGGGCGCCCTGTTCGGAGGCGCGGGCGCCCGTCAGAGCCGCTGCGATCTCGCCGTTGACGTGGGCGACGGCGCGGGAGACCCCCTTGCCCGCCCAGGCATCGCCGCCGTCACGCAGCTCGACCGCCTCGAACTCGCCGGTCGAGGCACCTGAGGGCACGGCCCCCAGGCCGCGGGCGCCGGACTCGAGCGCCACTTCGACCTCGACGGTCGGGTTGCCGCGCGAATCGAGGATCTGCCGCGCGTGAATGGAGACGATGGCGCTCACGGGCGCGGCAGTCTATTGACCCCGGCCCTCGGAGCGGCTATTCGCCGGTTGGGGGCACTGCGCCGGGAGGCACGCCTTCCGGCGGCGCCAGGCCTTCTTCGGCCCCTTCTTCGAGCCCCACCGGGCGCGGACGCTGCGGCAGCCGTTCTCCCTGCGGTTTGAGCACCGTGGTGGAGCCAGGCAGAGCCGGCGCGGGCTGGGTGACTGGCGCCGGGCATTCAACCGGCGTGCCGCCTTTGGGATCGGCTTCGTAACAGGCGGGCGGAGCACTGGCCGGATGGCCGGAGCCGGTGAAGTTGGCGCAACGTTCGATCGTGAAGCCGTCGGCGCAGAAGGTCCGCGATTCCCACTTGCTCTGGTACTCGCTGACGAATTCGGAGAAGAATTCCTGGGCGATCTGCTGCGTCAGCTGGCTTTTGATCTGAGCGCTGACTTCGGGCAGGGTCTGGGCTTTCTCCGGATTGAGTTTCACGACTTCGATGACGAAGAAGCTTCCTTCCCCCTCCAGCGGCCCGACGAGGATGCCGGTCGGGCTGTCGAAGACTCCGCTCGCCAGCGGTTCTTTCCCTTGCAGGAGTTCCTCGGTAAGCCCAGCCTGAAGGCCGCCTTTGTCTTTCGTGGTGGGGTCCGTCGAGTATTTGGCGGCAGCTTTTTTCCAGCTCTCCGGCGAGTCGTCTTTTTCGAGCAACGCCTTGGCCGCTTCGACTTTCGCTTTGTCTTTGTTGACGACGATGCGCACGTCGCGCGACTCTTTGGTCGTGAACTGGGCTTCCTTCGCGGAGTCGTAGTAGTCCGCGATCTCAGCCTCCGAGGCAGGAGGCGCTTCTTTGGAGATCTTTTCCTGGATCTGGGTGCTGAGCAGCTGCACCTTCACCCGGGCGAGGACGTCCTCTTGGGTGAAGCGCGAAGTTTTGAGGAATTTCTGATATTCGGCGGGAGTTTTGAAGTTCTGTTTTTTGATCTGCGCCAGTTCGGTCGCGATCTGTTTCGGCGTAACCGAGATGCCGAGTTCTTCCGCCTCGCCCTGGATCCAGACCCCGTCCAGCAATTCGCCGAGCGCCGCGATTTTCAGTTCGTCGTATTTTTTCTCGCCCGGTTTCGGCGTTTTTTTCAGGCTGCCCTGGGCGGCCTGCTGCACCAGGGCGCGTTTGAAGTCGACTTCGCTGATCGTGCCGATGTCCTCGGGAACTTGCTCGACGAGGGCGACATCGCCGTCGGGGACGCTGGGGTCTCCAATCCCCTGGGCGATCGCGAAGCCGGCGAAGAGGATGACGAAAACGGCAGCGAAGACAACGAGCGCAAGGCGCTGGCGCCCCAACTTCCTGCTCTGCCCCGGTTTCGCTCCCACGAAGCGGGCAGCATAGTCAAATCGTTCAGCCCACGGAAGATCGGGGGCAAATCAAGCCGCCGCGCCCTCCACCGGGCGGCGTGCTTCGCGCAGTCCGGCGGCCATCGCCAGGACCGCCGCCAGGCGCTCCTCCGGCTCCCCCGCGACCCGAACCGCGGCGGTCTGCTCGCGCCATTCGTACAGCGCGCCCTCGACCTGCTCGGACAGCACCCCCGCCTGGGCGGAGTCGAGCTCGACCCCGGTGACGCTGATCCGGCCGCCGCGGAACTCGACGCTCCGCGCCCCCGCCAGCCCGAGTTCGATCCGCGCCTGCTGCAGCTTCAGCAGGTTCTCGGCCGGCGGCGGCAGCTCGCCGAAGCGATCGCCGAGCTCGTCCCGGATCGCCCGCAGCTGGCCTGGCTCGCGGGCGGCGACGATGCGTCGGTGGATGTCGATCTTGGCCGCCTCGAAGGGGACGAAGGTCGCGGGCAGGTAGGCGTCGACGGGAACGTCGAGGCGAACCGGCTCCGGCGCCTCCTCGCGCTCGCCGTCCCCCCCTCCCCCCTCGGCCACGGCCTCGTCGATCATCTGGCAGTAGAGCTCGAAGCCGACCGCGGCGACGTGGCCGGACTGCTCGTCACCGAGCAGGTTGCCGGCGCCGCGGATGTCGAGGTCGCGCATCGCGATCCGGAAGCCGGATCCAAGCTCGGTGTGGTCGGCGAGGGTCGATAGCCGCGCCGCCGCCTCCTCGCCCAGCGCCTCGGCGGAGGGGTAGAGCAGGTAGGCGAAAGCGCGCTCGCGAGAGCGGCCGACGCGGCCGCGAATTTGGTAGGCCTGAGAGAGGCCGAGCTGGTCCGCGCGCTCGACGATCAGCGTGTTGGCGGTGGGGATGTCGAGGCCGGACTCGATGATCGTCGTCGTCACCAGGCAGTCGGCCTCACCGCGCAGGAAGCCGAGCATCGTCTCCTCCAGCGTGTGCTCGTCCATCTGGCCGTGGGCTTCGGCGAAGCGGGCGCCGGGGACCAGGCCGCGCAGGCGCTCGGCGGTCTCGAACAGCGAGTCGATCCGGTTGTGGAGGACGAAGGCCTGGCCGCCGCGCTCGACCTCGCGCTGGATCGCCTTGCGGACCAGGTCCTCGTCGTAGGGCCCGACGTAGGTGCGGATCGGGCGCCGGCCCTCCGGCGGGGTCTCGATCACGGAGATGTCGCGCAGCCCGGCCAGGCTCATCTGCAGGGTGCGCGGGATCGGCGTCGCCGAGAGCGCCAGGACGTCGACTTTCAGCTTCAGCTGCCGCAGCAGCTCCTTCTGCTTGACGCCGAAGCGCTGCTCCTCGTCGACGACGACGAGGCCCAGCTCCTTGGCCCGGACGTCACGGGAGAGCAGCCGGTGGGTACCGATCAGGACGTCGACCTTGCCGGCCTCGAAATCTTTCAGCACGGCTTTCACCTCTGCGGTTGGGCGCAGGCGTGAGACGCCCTCGACGCGGAAGGGGAGATCGGCGAGGCGCTCGCGGAAGGTGCCGAAGTGCTGCTGGGCGAGGATCGTCGTCGGCACCAGGACGATCACCTGCTTGCCGTCGGCGGCGGCCTTGACGGCGGCCCGCAGGGCGACCTCGGTCTTGCCGAAGCCGACGTCGCCGCAGACCAGCCGGTCCATCGGCCGCCCGGACTCCATGTCGCCCTTGACCGCCTCGATCGCTTCCAGCTGGTCGGCCGTCTCCCGATAGGGGAAGGCCTGCTCCATCGCGAGCTGCCACTCGCCGTCGGGCGAGAAAGCGTGGCCGCGGCGCTGGCGGCGCTCGGCGTAGAGGTTGAGCAGCTCCCCGGCGAGGGCGCCGGCGGCCTTGCGCGCCCGCGCCTTCATGTTCTGCCAGCGTTTGCCGCCCAGGGCGGAGAGCGAAGGTTCGCCACCGGCGCCGACGTACCGGCTCAGCTTGGCCAGCTGGTCGGTGGGGACGTAGACCCGGTCCTCGCCTTTGTATTCGAGGTAGAGGTAGTCGCGGGTGACGCCGCCGACGTCGCGGGTCTCGAAGCCGGCGAAGCGGGCGACGCCGTGGTCCTCGTGGACGACGTAGTCGCCGACCCGCAGTTCGCTGAAGGCGAGGCGGCCACGGCCACCACCCGGCGCCGGCTCCTCCGTGCGGCGGCGGTGGACGAGGCGGCGGAAGGGGTAGACGGCCAGTTTCAGCTCGGGGCTGACGAAGCCCTCGCGCAGGCGCGCCTCGGCGAAGGCGAGCCCTGGCTCGGGGGAGAGCCGGCCGCCTTCGAGCAGGCGGGCGTCGAGCCGGTCGAGCCCATAGCGGGCGCGCTCGGCCTCGCCACGGCTGTCGAAGGCGACGACGGTGCGGTAGCCGGAGCGGACCAGTTTCTCCAGCTCGCCCTCGGCCTCCTTGATGCTGCGAGCGGGCGACTCGGCGCGGGCCGCACGGAAGGCGTCCCCGTCGTCCTCGCCGGTGGCGGTGAGCAGCAGCGCCGCCCGCTCGGCCAGCGGCTCGGCGACGTCGACGTAGAGGTGCTGGGCGTCGTCTGCGTGCATCGCGGCGGTCGCGTCCTCCCAGTGGTCGCGCAGGGCGGGCTCGATCTCCTCGGCGGCGGCGAGGACGACCGCGGCGTCGGCCGGGACCAGGTCGAGCGGGGCGCGGAAGTGGTCCAGCGGCAACAGCTCGGCCAGGTTTGAGAGCTGCTCGCCCTCCTCGGCGGCCTCCATCGCCGCCATCTCGGCCAGCTCGCGGTGCTCGGCGTCGAGCTCGGCGGCCGGCGCCAGCTCGACCCGCTCGGCCTCGCCCAGCGAGCGCTGGGTGAAGGTCGAGAACCAGCGCATCGACTCGACCTCGTCGCCGAAGAGCTCGATCCGCACCGCCCGCTCCTCGGTCGCCGGATAGACGTCGAGGATGCCGCCGCGGACGGCGAACTGGCCGCGCTCCTCGACCTGCTCGACCCGTTCGTAGCCGGCGCCGACGAGGTCGTCGGCGACCGCCCCCAGCTCGACCTCTTCGCCCTTGGAGATCGCGAAGCCGGCCGGGCGCAGCGAGGCGTCGGGGACCGCCTCGGCGAGCGCGGTGGCGCTGGCGACGACCACGGCGTCGGCTTCGGAGCCGAGCGCGTCGAGGGCATCTATGCGCAGGCCGACGAGGTGCGGCGGCGGCGTCACGTGCGAGGCGTAGCCGGTCCCGCGTGAGGGATAGAAGCGCACCCGGCGCGGGGCCAGATAGGCACGCAGGTCAGCGGCGAGGTCGCGGGCGGAGCGGTCGTCGGCGCTGACCAGCAGCGCCGGGCGACCGGCCAGGCCGCGGTCGTCCTCGAGCAGCGCCGACAGCAGCAGCGGCCGCAGCATCGTCGAGGCGGCCACCGAGACCGCCTCCCCCCCGGCGGCGGCGTCGCGCACACGAGCGGCGAGCGCGTGCACGCGCTCGCTCTCGGCAGCGATCTCTACGAGTGGCCTGAGGCTCACTCAGCGAACGGTAGCCCGGGGCCGGTGCGCGCCCACTCGACCTGGCCCTTGCCCTCAAGCGCCGAACGGCCCTCGACGTCGTCCCACTCGTGCAGCATCCGCTTCAGCTGGGCGACCGCCTCGGGAGGGTGGGCGGCGACGGCGGCCGCCAGATCCAGGGCCGAGGTCTCGGTCGCCGCAGCGGGGGCGACGCGGTTGACGAGGCCGAGCCGCAGCGCCTCGTCGGCGCCGACGGTGCGGGAGGACAGCAGCAGGTACTTGGCGGCGGCGAGGCCGCAGAGGGTGACCAGGCGGGCGGGGCCGACCGGGACGCCCAGCGCCGCCCCTGGGAAGCGCATTCGCAGGTTGGAGCCGCCCACCCGCATGTCGCAGGCGATCGCGATCTCGGCGCCGCCGCCGACGACGTCGCCGTGGCAGGCTGCGATCGTCGGCTTCGGAAAGGCGACGATCGCGTCGTAGAGGTCGGCGAAGAGCTGCATGCGCCGGACGTTCCCCTGCTCGTCCAGATCCTCGCGGACGTCGGCGCCGGCCGAGAGGCCGAGGTGGTCGGCGGAGCTGATCACGAGCACCCGCACCGCCTCGTCGCCGCGGGCGACCGCCAAGTGCTCGAGCAGCTCGACCAGCATCTGGGTGTTGATCGCATTGCGGGATTTGGCGCGTTCCAGGCGCAGCACGGCGACGCCCTGCTCGTCGACCGCGTAGCCGGTCAGCTCCTTCGCCTCGCTCATTCGCCGGAACCTAGCCGATCGACCGTAGGCCCGGGTGCGACCGGGGGCACGCGTGACCGAGTAGATCAAGGACGCAGGGCGCAGCCTTTGGCGGTCCAAAGGCAAGCCCGAGGACGCCGATATGCGAAGTGTCACGCGGGTCATCCGGATGTGCACGGGCCTACGGTCGATCGGCTAACTGCTCGACGAGCCGCTCGGTCTCCTCGGCCGCACTCCCGATCAGCGCCTCGACCTGCGCGCGCGGCTCGCGGAAGCGGCCGAGCACGTGGGAGGAGACGATCTCCGGGTCGGTGGAGTCCGGGCGCCCCACGCCCACCCGGACTCGCCAGAACTCGGTGTCGCCAAAGCCGCGTTTGAGGCTCTTGAGGCCGTTGTGGCCGGCCAGGCCGCCGCCGAGGCGGGCCTGGATCTCGCCGAACGGAAGGTCGATCTCGTCGTGGACGACGACCGTGCGCTCGAGCGGCACCTTCAGCGAGCCGCGAGCCGGGCCGGCGGAGTCTCCGGACCCGTTCATGAAGGTCAGCGGCTGCAGCACGGCGACCCTGGGCCCACCGGGGCCGGCCCTGCCTTCGGCGATCAGGCCGTTGAACTTCTGGCGCGGCCGGGCCAGGTCCCAGCGCCGGGCCAGCTCCTCGGCGACGGCGAAGCCGACGTTGTGGCGGCTACCGGCATGCTCGGGGCCGGGGTTGCCCAGGCCGATGACGAGGATGCGGTCGCCCTGCTCGCCGCGATCGCCGCGGCGGCGGAACAGCGACAGGGACTACTCGCCCTCGGAGTCGCCCGAGTCGCCGTCGCCGGAGTCGTCGCCCTCGGACTCGCCGACCAGCTCGGTCTCCTCCTCGACCTCCGGCTCGGGCTCTTCCTCGACGCGCGGCGGCGAGAGGGTGACGATGGTGACCTCGTCGAGGTCGTCGGCGACGAAGGTGACGCCGTCGGGCGCCGGCACAGCCGAAAGCTGAAGGGTGTCGTTGATCTCCATCGCCGAGACGTCGGCGACGAGGCGATCGGGAATGTCGGTTGGCAGCGCTTCGACCGTGATCTCACGGGTGACGTGCTCCAGCACGCCGCCGCCTTTGACGCCGGGAGCCGTCTCGGCGCCCTCCAGCTCGATCGCGACCTCGGCTTCGATCGCCTCGTCGAGCTTCACCGCCTGCAGGTCGATGTGCTGGAGGCTGCCCCGGACCGGGTGCAGCTGCTGATCCTTGACGACCACCGGGACGGCTTTGGCGCCCTCGATCTCCAGGTCGAAGAGCGCGGCGCCCTCGCTGATGATCGTCCGCACCTCGCGTTCGGAGACCTGGAACGCGGTTGCCTCCGAGCCGCCGGAGTAGACGACACCGGGCACCAGCCCCTGGCCGCGAAGGCGACGGGTGGTGCGCGAGCCGAACTCGGCGCGGGGGGCGACCTTGAGGGTTGAGCGTGCGCTGGCCATCGGACGGGAGAGAATAGAGAACCGACGGAAAACAGCACCTGTGGCACTCTTCCGACGTGGCCGACGACTCCAAGATTCCCAAGGGCCGAGTCCGCCGCTCGGCGAAGCTGGGCTCGATCGTAGGCGTCCAGGGCGCCCGCTACGCGGGGACGAAAGCCGCCAACGTCGGCCGCTCCGAGGAAGGCGGCAAGGAGGCGCTCGAGCAGCGCCATCTGGAGACGGCGATGAAGATGGTCGGCGCCCTGGGCCAGATGAAGGGCGCGGCGATGAAGCTTGGCCAGTTCGCCTCCTTCATCGACACCGAGTTCATCCCCGAGGAGTACCGCGAGATCTACCAGGAGCAGCTGGCCAAGCTGCGCACCGACGCGCCGGCAATGCCCTGGGAGAAGGTCGTCAAAGTCCTGGAGGAGGAATACGACGGCGAGCCGCTCTCCGAGCTCTTCGCCGAGATCGAGACCGAGGCCTTCGCCGCCGCCTCGATCGGCCAGGTGCACCGGGCGAAGCTGCTCGACGGCCGCCAAGTCGCGGTCAAGATCCAGTACCCCGGGATCGCCGAGGCGCTGGAGGCCGACCTCCGCAACGCCGGCACGATCGTGCGCCTGGCGCGGGCGATCGCCCCCGGGCTCGACGCCAAGGCGATCGCCGACGAGCTGCGCGAGCGGATCATGGAGGAGCTCGACTACGAGTACGAGGCCCAGAACCAGCGCTCCTTCGCCCGCGCCTACCGCGACCATCCGTTCATCTACGTGCCGGAAGTCGTCACCCGGCTCTCGCGGCGCCGGATCCTCGTCACCGAGCTGGTCGTCGGCATGGACTTCGAGCAGATCAAGGAGCTGCCCCAGGAGGAGCGCAGCCGCTTTGGGGAGATCATCTTCCGCGGCAGCTTCGGCTCGATCTACCACCTGCAGCACTTCAACGCCGACCCCCATCCCGGCAACTACATCCTCATGGAGGACGGCCGGGTCGCCTTCCTCGACTTCGGCATGACCAAGAAGCTCGACCGCGAGCAGATCCTGCTCGAGCAGCGCGCCTTCGACGCCGCCTCCCGCAACGACCCGGAGGCATTCCGCCAGGCCCTGCACGACCTCGGCTTCGTCAAGAAGCCGTCCAAGCTCGACGCCGAGCGCCTGCTGGAGCACATGCGCGCGGTCGGCGGCTGGTACGTCGAAGACCGCGAGATCGAAATCACCGGCCGCCGGGTGATGAAGATCATCGAGTCGACCAACGACCCCCGCTCGGAGTACTTCGACCTGATGCGGCGGGAGTCGATCCCGGCCGACGAGCTGATGGGGCGGCGGATGGAGATCGGCGTCGTCGCCGTGCTCGGACAGCTGCGGGCCAAGCGCAATTGGCACCGGATCGCCCGCGAGTGGGTCTACGCCGACCCGCCGGCGACCGAGCTCGGCGAGCAGGAGTGGGAGTACTTCGAGGAAAGAGGAGTAAAGCGAACCCCCGGACTGGCCGAAACCACTTGAGGCAGCGGGCCGAACCACCAGAGGAGAGACGATGAATCGGATCAAACGCGGTTGGGGATTGACGAAGAAAAGCTGGGCGCTCCTGAACGGGCACCGCTCCCTGATCCGCTTCCCGATCTACGGCGCCGTCGCCACGACCCTGCTGGCGATCGTCTTCCTCGGGCCCGGCCTCTACCTGCTCGACGACGGCTCGCTGGCCGGCGCGATCCCGCTGCTGGTGATCGGCGTCTACGTGCTCAGCGTCGTCGGCTTCTACTTCAGCGTCGGGCTGGCGGCCTGCGCCGACATGATCTTCCGCGGCCAAGAGGCGAGCGTCGCCGACGGCCTTGCCGTCGCCCGCGAACGCTTCAGCCAGATCTGCGGCTGGGCGGCGATCTCGACCGCGATCAGCGTTCTCATGGGCGTGCTCGAGAACCAGGGTGGGGTCTTCGGCGACATCGCCGCTCGCCTGGTCGGCATGGCCTGGTCCCTCGTCACCTTCCTGGCGGTGCCGGTGATCGCGATCGAGGGCACCGGCCCGGTCGAGACCCTGAAACGCTCGGCTTCGATGTTCCGCGAACGCTGGGGCCAGCAGATCACCGGCAACATCGCGATCGGTGGCGCCATCTTCCTGATCGGCGTGCTGCCGGCGGCGATCCTGATCGTCGGCGGCGTCCTGCTCTGGTCCTCCGCCTCCTTCCTCGGCGCCCTGCTGGTCGTGATCGGCGCCCTGGTGCTGGCGATCGCGATGCTGATCTCACGGGCGCTCAGCGGCGTCTTCGGCGTCGCCCTCTACCGCTACGCGCTCGACGGCGAGACGGTCGGCGGCTTCACCCAGGACGAGCTGGAGTCCGCGGTCAAGGCGAAGAAGGGCCGCCGCAACGCCCCGCCGACGGCCACCCCCGGCACGGTCTGATCGCGCCGTTCGTTCGATTTGGGGGCCTATAGCCACCAAAATCGAACGAACGGCGCGGCCCGGGCGGTCAGCGGGACAAGCGCGAGAAAAGGCGTGGGTCGTTGGAGCAGATGCCGGTGGCGCCGGCGGCGACCAGGTCGCGCATCCGTGCCTCGTCGTCGACGGTCCAGGCGATCAGCTCGACCCCGGCCAGCCTGCAGATCCGCGCCAGGCGGGCGCTGACCAGGGGGTGGTAGACCCACATCGCCTCGACCCCCATCTGCGGCAGCTTCTGCGCGGCCAGGCCGGGAAGGCGGTAGCGCATCCCGGCCAGGGCGGCCAGCATCGGCGCCTTCGCCCAGCGCTTCGAGGTCCAGTCCTTGGTGACTTTGGGGTAGGTCCAGCCGCGGCGCAGCTCGGGGGCCAGCTCGAGGATGCGACCGAGGGAGTACAGCTCCATCGTCGAGATCATCGCCCGCTGGCTGAGGCCGCGCTCGCGCAGCGCGTCGACCAGCTCCTCCTCGCGGCCGGGGAGCTTGATGTCGAGGTCGATCTCGACCCTGTCCAGCGGCGGCTCGAGGAAGGCGTCGAGAGCCTCGGTAAGGGTCAGCGGCGTGCGGCGCTCGGCGTCGGCCCAATCGTGGGCGACGACCAGCGGCGCCCGCTGCTCCAGCGGCAGATGGGCGTCCTGCAGCCAGAGGACGTCGAACTCGATCGTGTCGACACCGGCCTCGACCGCGGCCCGGAAGCTCTCCAGCGTGTTGCCGGGGACGATCAGGTCGGCCCCCTTGTGGCCGACCAGGCGCAGCTTGCTGGGTGCTTCGATGGCCAGGGCGCTCAGCGCCTAGAAAAGCTGGTTCTCGCCGGCGAAGATCTCGGAGACCGAGTCGTCGGTGAAGATGCGCCGGATCGAGTCGGCGAAGGTGCCGGCGGTGGAGAGCACGGTGATGTTGTCGGGCGCGCCGGGGCGCAGCGGCAGCGTGTCGGAGACGACGATCCGCTCGATCCCGGAGTTCTCGTAGGCGAGCCGCTCGTAGGCGGGGCCGGAGAAGACGCCGTGGGTGGCGCAGGCGATGACTTTCGCGGCGCCCTCGTCGAGCACGGTCTGGGCGGCGGCGCAGAGCGTTCCGGCGGTGTCGATCATGTCGTCGACGAGGACCGCGGTGCGGCCCTTGACGTCGCCGACCACGTAGCCGATCTCGGCCACCTGCTGGGCCGGGCGCTCCTTCTCCATGACCGCCCAGTGGGTGCCGACGCGGCGGGCGAAGTTGCGCGCGGTCTTGACCCGACCGGCGTCGGGGGAGACGATCACCAGCTCCTCTGTCAATTTCTGGTCGACAAACCACTGGGTCAGCATCGGCATCGCCGTCATGTGGTCGACCGGGACGTGGAAGAAGCCCTGGACCTGGCCGGCGTGGAGGTCCATCGTGAGGACGCGATCGACGCCGACCCCCTCCAGGCACTTGGCGACGATGCGGGCGGTGATCGGCTCGCGCGGGGCCGACTTCTTGTCCTGGCGGGCGTAGCCGTACCAGGGCATCACGGCGATGATCCGGTGGGCCGAGGCCCCCTGCGCGGCGTCGATCATCGTCAGCAGCTCGATCAGCGAGTCGTTGGGGGTCATGTCGCTCTGCTCGTTGGCGCAGGTCGACTGGACGATGAAGACGTCGGCGCCGCGGATCGACTCCTCGTAGCGGCAGTAGACCTCGCCGTTGGCGAAGGTCTTGAGCGTTACCTGGCCGAGGTCGATGTCGAGCTTGCCGGCGACCTTGGCGGCAAGGCTCAGCGAGCTACGGCCGCCGAAGACCATCATCCGCTTCGAGTAGTCGTGCGGGATCGCGCTGGACACCTGCGGGCGCTCTTCGATCGTGCTCACGGGCTTTGTTCCTCTCGCATCCTTGCGGCCTTCCTGGCCGCGTATCCGTCGATGTTCCGTTGCGCGTTCTCACTCACGGCAAGCGACCCCTCGGGGACGTCGTCCTTGACCACCGCGCCAGCGCCAGTGTAGGCGGAGTCCCCGACTTCTACCGGCGCGATCAGCATCGTGTCAACGCCGATGCGGACGTCGCGACCGATCACAGTGCGGTGCTTGCGGAATCCGTCGTAGTTGGCGGTGATCGTGCCGGCGCCGAGGTTGCTGCCGCCGCCGACGTCGGCGTCGCCCACGTAGGCAAGATGCGGCACCTTGGCGCCCCTGCCGATGTGCGAGTTCTTGATCTCGACGAACGTGCCCGCCTTGGCGCCGGCATCGAGCACGGCGCCGGGCCGCAGATAGGCGAAGGGGCCGACCGAGCAGGCGTCGCGAACCTCGCACTCCACCAGGTAAGAGTGGGCGACCGTGGATTCGATGCCGACGGAGCTGTCGACGAGGGTGGTCAGCGGCCCGACCACGGCGCCGGCGCCGACCGCGGTCTCGCCACGCAGGCTGGTGCCGGGCTCGATGCGGGCGTCGGCGGCGATCTCCACCCCCGCGTCGATCCAGGTCGAACCGGGGTCGACGACGGTGACGCCGGCCAGCATGTGGGCCTCGAGCAGGCGTCGCCTGGCCTCGGCCTCGACCGCGGCGAGATCGACCCGGTTGTTGACCCCCGTCGTCACCGCGAGGTCGTCGGCGAGGTGGGCGGCGACAGTGTGGCCGGCTTCGCGCAGGGCCGGGAAGACGTCGGGCAGGTAGTACTCGCCCTGGGCGTTGTCGTTGGAGAGGGTGGCCAGCGCGGCGGCGAGCGGTGCCGCGTCGAAGACGTAGGTGCCGGCGTTGATCTCGCCGATCGCCAGCTGATCGGCATCGGCGTCGCCGGCGGCCTTGGCCTCGACCACGCGCTCCACCTCGCCGGAAGCGGCGCGGATCACACGCCCGTAGGACCCGGGGTCGTCGAGCTCGATCGTCAGCAGCGTCGCCGCGGCCGGCGAGGCGGCGTGCGCCTCCAGCAACGCGCCGATCGTCTCGGTCGAGATCAGCGGCACGTCGCCGGAGAGGACGAGCACGGTCTCGCTGGCCTCGATCAGCGGCAGGGCGGCCCGGATCGCGCCGCCGGTGCCGTCGGCCTCGGGCTGCTCGACCGTCTCCACGGCCTCGGGCAGGCCGGCGGAGAGATCATGTCCCGGCGAGACGATTGCCGCGATTCGCCCGGCGCCAGCCTCGCGAGCGGCCAGAATCGGCCAGGCGACCATCGCCCGCCCACAGACGGGATGCAGCATCTTCGGCAGGGAGGACCGCATTCGCGTGCCCTTCCCGGCCGCCATGACGAGAACCAGGGGGGAACTCACTCCTGGATCGTATTGCTAAAGGGGCCATGTGCCCCTCCCCCGGAAGCCGTTGCGCAGCAGATTGCGGGATGCGATTCGGGTCGCCCGTCCATGAGCTTCCGGGGGAGGGGCACATGGCCCCTTCCACGGGCGTTCTCAGAGAGCGCAGACTCCCGGGCCTGAGGCAAGCAGAGCAAGGACGCAGGGAGCGAAGCGTGCTCTGCACGTGAGCGACCGAGGACGCAGCTATGCGCCGCCTCAGGCCCGGGAGAGGTCTTTGCCGACCAGGGCTACTGAGACCAGGGTCCAGCCGGCGAAGATCAGGTCGATGCCGACGAGCAGGCCGATCGCCCAGTCGGCGGAACTGGGGAACTTGGCGAGGATGAGGATGCCGATCAGCAGGCCGCAGATGCCGCTGAGGCCGACCAGGCCGGCGTTCTGCTGGCCCCTCGCGATGAAGGCGACGATGGTCCGGGTCAGGCCCATGAAGAGGAAGTAGATGCCGAGGACCAGGGTCAGGGTGAGGGTGCCGTTGTGCGGTTCGACGATCAGCCAGACGCCGACGATCACGGTCAGGGCCGCCCAGATCAGACGCAGGACGACGGTTCCGATCGAGTGCGCCGAGAAGGCGGCGGCGACCAGGAAGGCGCCGGCGATGACGAGGATCCAGCCGATGAAGATCGCGGTCCCGACCGCGGCGACGGCGGGCACCAGGATCGCCACGCAGCCGACCAGGATCGCCAGCACCCCGGCGGTCATCAGCGCCTTCCAGCTTCTGGCGAGGCCGGCGCGGACCTCCGGGTCCATCGATGCTCCTCCGATCTCCATGCTGAAAACCTAGGCGCTGCGGCGGACGAACTGGGGAGCCCGGACTCGAACCGGGACGGCTGGCACCAAAAGCCAGTGGCCTACCATTAGCCGACTCCCCAGCGCGCCCTGAGTTTTACTCCTCCGCCGAAGTTCTGGCCACTTTGCCGCCCTTGGTCCCCGGCTCCAGCGCCGGGCCGCGGGGCGAGGCGATGCCGAGGACCCGCATCGCCTTGAGGCCGAGGCCGAGCTTCTCGCGGCCCTCGGTGGCGGAGACGTCGTGGCCGCAGAGCTCCTTCACCCGCTCCAGCCGGTAGCGCACCGTGTGGCGGTGGGTGAAGAGCTGTTTGGCGGTCGCGGCGACGTTGCCGTCGTTGTCGAGATAGGCCTCGACCGTCGTCACCAGCTCGGTCTCGTACTGCTCGTCGTAGCGGGCCAGCGGCTCGATCGTCTCCGCGTAGAAGCGTTCCAGCTCGCCCGGGTCCTCGCTCATCGCCGGCAGCAGCAGGCGGTAGGCGCCGGTGTCCTCGAAGGCGACCAGCGCCTGGCCTTCGGCCTCGCCGACGTTGACCGCCAGGCGTGCCTCGCTGCCGGCCCGGTAGAGGTCGACGGGGTCGGCGCAGCGGCGGCTGCGGCCGGTGGTCAGGTGAAAGCCGGCAAGGCTGTCGTCGAGCTCGCGGGCCAGGCCGGCGGCGGCGCGGGCCAGGCGCTCGTCGTCCTCGGCCGGGACGATCGCCGAGATCTCGGCAGTTGCCTCCCCGGCGGCGATGGTCGCCAGCGAGCCCTGGGCCAGCGACCGCAGCGCCCGCATCGCCAGGGTCAGGACCCGTTCCCGCCACTCACCCGTCTGCGCCGCCCGCGGGGCCGCGCGCAGCACCAGCACGCCGGCGCCGCGATCGAGGTCGGCGCCCAGCTCGGCGGCCCGGGCGACGATGTCGCGCCGATCGGTCACCTCGCGGGCGAGCACGGCGGCGACGAAGACGCTTGCCACCTCCTCGCTCTCCCACTCCGGCGAGCGCGAGCGCTCCAGCTCCAGCGCCAGCAGCGTCGTCACCATGCGGGCGATCGCCGGGTCCGGCGGCGCCTTGGCGCGGTAGCGCAGCTCGCCGACGGCGGAATCCGCCACGCGCAGCTCGACAGCGGTCACCCCCTCGCCCCCCGAGAGCAGCTTCTTCTCCTGGTCGGGAGAGGCCCCGGCGACCGCGAGCACGGCGCTGGAGCGGTCGATCAGAGCGACGCTGGCGCCGAGCAGCCGCGCCGCCGCTCGGGCCACCGCAGGCAGCCCGGCACCCGACTCGACCGCTTCGGAGAGCGCGTCGAGCAGGCCCGGATCTTCCGTCTTTGCAGGGCTTTCAGGCCCCTTGGAGGTAGCCGACATCGGTCCATTATCCCGGCGTTACGCGCCGTTGACGAAATCGGAGATATCGGGGTAGTAGTAGACGACCACCAGTCCGACCAGGACCCCGACGACGAGCAGGGCGGCCAGCACGAAGACCGAAAGGAACCCGGCCGCGGCCTTCTCCCAGATGCGGCCCTGGGAACTCAGCGCCGGGCTGAGGATGAGGGTGACGAAGGCAATCAGGCAGACCAGCCCAGCGGCGCCGAAGAGGAGGTACTGATGGTCGATTTTTGCCAGCGCGTAGACCGTCATTACCTGGGATTCTGCCGCACTTGGGAGATGACCAGCCCAACGGCGGCGCAGAACGAGAAGCAGGCGGCGCCCAGCGCCCAGCCGCCGCTGACGTCGCTGAGGTAGTGGACGTCGAGGTAGACCCGGGAGAGCCCGACCAGGATCGTCAGCGCGATCCCGCCGGTGACGACGACGGCGCCGCGCGCCATCCCCGGACGCAGCCGCAGGACGATCGTCACCGCCAGCCAGACGTAGAGGACCGAGTGAGCGGCGTGGCCGCTCGGGAAGGAGGAGCCCGAGTAGCCGACCAGGGCGCCCTCGGGCCGCGGCCGGTCGACCTCTGCCTTGATCTCGTGGAAGCCGATCGAGGTCAGCGTCATCCCGGCCAGCAGGACGCCGAACTCGGCCCAGCGACGGCGGGCGGCGAGCAGGGCGGCGCAGACGACGGTCAGGCTCCAGGTGAAGGCGCCGGAGCCGAGGTGGGTGAAGACCTCGGTGAAGTCGGTGAACCAGGCGGCGCGGAGGTGTTCGGCGACTTCCGCGGCGGTGAGGTCGCCGGGGGTCGGCCCCGGCTCGCGGCCCACCAGGACGGCGTAGGCGATGAGGACGAAGAGGGAGACGGCAAGGGTCGCCATCAGCGAGGTGAACTCGAGCCCGAAGGTGCCGCCGGGGGTCACCCGGTCCCAGAGGAAGCGCAGCTGCCGCTTGCGAGCGAGCACGACCAGCCAGCGGGCGACCGCGTGGCCTTCCATCCAGCGCACCGCGGCGCGCCGGTTCTCCTCCTCCCGGAAGCGGCGGTAGAGGAAGGCCGAGCCGCCGACGACGACGATCAGGGTGCCGAGCAGGAAGGCGCCTTTGCCGGCGTACTCGGCCCCGGTCTCGACGCTGCGCGAGAAGAAGTAGCCGATCAGGATGTGGGCGCTGGCCCAGAGCCCGGTGCCGAGGATGCTGTAGGGGACGAAGGCGCGGTAGCGCATGCCCGAGCTGCCGGCGATGAAGGGCGCGAGGGCGCGCACGAGGCTGATCCAGCGGCCGATGAAGATCGTCTTGCCGCCGTGGCGGGAGAAGTAGTCCTCCACTTTCTCGAAGCGCTCGTGGCTGATGCCGACGCGCGGGCCGTGGCGGAGGACGAACTCGCGTCCGAGGCGGCGGCCGATGAAGAAGCTGGTCGTGTCGCCGAGCCAGGCGGCGAACCAGGCGATCGCAATCAGCAGGTAGATGTCGATCGCGCCCTGGCCGGCGACGGCGCCGCCGAGCAGCATCGTCGTCTCGCCGGGGACGACGAGGCCGATGAAGGCCCCGGTCTCGGCGAAGGCGAAGAAGCCGACCAGCAGGTAGGTCCAGGCGCCGAGCGCGCTGGAGATCTCTTCCAGCAGGTTCTGCAGGTCGAGGCTGCCGAGCTCACGGCTGACGAAGTAATAGAACAGCGCCACAGTCGCGACCGCGATCCCGATCAGCAGGTGTTTGCGGCTCCCCCCCTCTCCCTCTCCCGGCAGCTTCACGGCGCCCTCCCAGCCGCGCAGACGATCGCGTCGTCGCGACCGATCGCCGCCGCCGCGACGCGGGCGGCCGCGAGGTCGGCGAAGAGGCCAACCGCGGTCGGGCCAGAGCCGCTCAGCAACGCGACCGGGGCGCCCGCTTCGCGCAGCTCGTCGAGGGCGTCGCCGATCCCGGGGCGCAGCGAGCGGGCCGGGGCCTCGAGGTCGTTGACGAGCAGCTCCGGGTAGGAGAGCGGCGAGGCGCCGGCGCCGGCTATCTCGCGCAGCCGCGCGGCGAGCGCTCGCAGCTCCTCCGCCTCACGGCCCACCCCGAGCCGGTCGGCCTCGGCGAAGACCTCGGCGGTGCCGAGGCCGCCCCCGTCGGGCAGCAGGACCGCCGCGTGTGGCGCCGGCTCGGGCAGCGGCTCGACCCGCTCGCCGGCCCCCTGGACCAGCGCCAGCGCCGGGCGCAGCTGCGAGGGCACGTCGGCGCCCAGCTCGGCCGCCAGGCCCTCGAGGTCGCCGACCTCGCCGGCGGCGAGGCGCAGGATCGCCGCCGCGTCGGCGCTGCCGCCGCCCAGCCCCGCCGCCACCGGGACCCGCTTCTCGATCTCGACCCGCAGCGGCGGCCGCTGCCAGCCGCGCTCGCGCAGTGCCGCCAGCGCCCGAGCGGCCAAGTTCTCACCCTCGACCCCGGCGCAGACGACCTCGTCGCTGTCGGCCTCGGAGACCTCGATCAGGTCGGCCAGCGTCAGTGGCTCGAAGAGGGAGCAAAGCTCGTGCAGGCCGTCGTCCCGGCGCGGCCCGAGGTAGAGGCAGAGGTTGAGCTTGGCGGGGGCGTGGAGGCGCATTGCGGGGAGTGGTGGAGCTAGGCGTCGCCCCGGAGCTTCGCGGACAGAGCGGCGAACTGCTCGGGCGAGAGCGCCTCGGCGCGCGAGTCTTCGGCCAGCCCCAGCTCGGCGAGCGCCGCCCGGGCCGGCTGGAGCGAGCCCGCCTTGCCGTGCTCCAGCGAGCGGGCGAGCGACTTGCGGCGGTGGGCGAAGGCGGCGCGGACCAGCTCGCGGGTCGGCGGGTCGGCAGCGGGGCCGGAGCGGCGCAGCCGCAGGATCGCCGAGTCGACCCGCGGCCGCGGCTTGAAGACGGCGGGGTCGACCTTGCGCACCAGCTCGACCTCGCAGGCGAGCTGGGCGACCACGCTGGGCGAGCCGTAGGTACGGCTGCCCGGCGCCGCCCGCAGGCGGTCGGCGATCTCGCGCTGGACCATCACCGTCCAGCTCGCCAGCGACGGCAACTGCTCGATCGTGCGCAGGATCAGCGGCGTTGCCACCGAGTAGGGGAGGTTGGCGACCATCGCCGTCGGCGGCGGCGCCAGGGCGCCGAGGTCGAGCTTCATCGCGTCGCCCCAGTGCAGTTCGACGTTGGGCAGAGCGGCGATCGCCGCCAGGGCCGGCTCCAGGCCGCGGTCGATCTCGACCGAGTGGACATGGGCGGCGGCTGCCGCCAGGCGCTCGGTCAGCACCCCTTCCCCCGCCCCGACCTCGAGCACCACGTCGTCGGGAGCCAGCGCCGCGTCGCGGACGATCGCGTCGAGCAGGTTGGGGTCGGCGAGGAAGTTCTGGCCGAGGCGTACCAAGAGGCTCCGAGCCCGGCTACCAGCCGAAGAGGGCGCGGGCGTTGGCCTCGACCGTACGCTCCAGCTGCTCGTAGGGGACGCCCCGCACCTCGGCCACCAGGCGCGCGGTGGCGACGACGTTGGCGGGCTGGTTGCGGTTGCCGCGCTTTTCCTGCGGCGTCAGATAGGGAGCGTCGGTCTCGACCAGGATCCGGTCCTCGGGAACCTGCGCCGCCGCCTCCCGCAGCGCCTCGGCCTTGGGATAGGTGACGTTGCCGGCGAAGGAGCAGTGCCAGCCGCGCTCGGCGGCGTCGGCGGCCCGCTGGGGGGCGGAGAAGCAGTGGAGGATCACGGCGTGGCCGGCGGCCCTGGCGTCGAGGGTGGCGAAGATCTCGTCGACCGCCGCGCTGCTCCCCTCGGGGTCGCGGGCGTGGATGACGATCGGCAGGCTGAGGTCGAGGGCGATCTCGATCTGGGCGACGAAGGCGCGGCGCTGGTCGGCCGGGGCGGCGCCGTCCCGGTAGTAGTCGAGCCCGGTCTCGCCGATCGCCCGCACCTTCTCGTGGGCGCCGAGGCGGGCGATTTCGGTGGCCGCGGCGTCGTCGAAGCCGGTCGCCTCGTTGGGATGGCGGCCGACCGCGGCGAAGACCTCCGGGTGCCGCTCGGCGGCGGCGATCGCCGCCGGGTTGGTCTCCGCATCCATGCCGACGGTGAGCATCCGCCCGACCCCCGCGTGGCACGCGGCCGCGACCACCTCGTCCTCCTGCCCGTCGCAGAGGAAGAGGTGGGTATGGGAGTCGATCATCGAGGGGAGTCTAAGAACGGGAGCGACCCGCGCGCCATCCCGGCGCGCGGGTCGCACAATCGTGGCGGCTGGATCAGCAGAGGAAGGGGTCGATCGGATCGACCTCGGGGAGCACGAGGCTGACCAAGCCGCCGATCAGCTCGATGTCGCCGATCGCCGCGCCGACCAGGTTGACCTGGGAGTTGAGGGCTTCCGCCTGCTCGCAGACGTCGCCGAGATCTCCCTCGACGTCGGTCAGATCCGAGGTCAGCCCGGTGACTTCGCTTTCGAGCGAGGTGACCTTGCTTTCGAGGCTGGTCACGGTGGCGGTCGAGACGCCCGAGGCGCCCGAGGTGCCGTTGCTCCCGGCGGCACCGTCCAGGCCAGGCTGTCCCTGCGACCCAGCGCTGCCGGCAGACCCCTGCGCCCCGTCCGAGCCCTGCGGGCCCATGAGGCTCCAGGCGAGCTTTCGCTCGCCGCGCCGGCAATGCTTGCCCGCCACGACTCGCATGCTGCCCTTCTCCTTGCCCTTGACCTGATAGCAGGCACGAACCTGCCCGCCCTTCCCGATCGGCGGCGCCGCCTTGGCAGTGGCCACGAATGCGATCCCGATCCCCAGAACGCCCACCGCCGCCAGCAACAGGCATGCGACGAGCAATCCAGGTTCGACTTTTACTTTTGATTTAAATACCGCTCCGTTTTTCATGACCGTGACTTCGGCTAGAAATTGCCTGAACATCAACAAATCGTCGCTTGGTCGAGGCCATTCGACTAAAACTAGGTAAAATCCTCCTGCCCGGGCGCGCTCGCCACCGCCATCCCCCTCTCGCATAGCCTTTCTCCATGGCCGACCTCGCCGACTACTACCGCGAGATCTACATGCGGGGCCTTGGCGGCGAGACGCCGGCGATCCCGGTCTCGATCGCGGAGCTGGAGCGTCGCGCGATCGAGGCGATGGAGCCCCGGGCGGCCAACTACGTAGGCGCCGGGGCAGGCAGCGAAGACACGATCGCCGCCAACGCCGAGGCCTTCCGTCGCCACCGGATCGTGCCGCGGATGCTGCGCGACGTTGCCTCCCGCGACCTCTCCACGACGCTGCTCGGCACGGGGATGCCGGCGCCGCTGATGCTGGCTCCGATCGGGGTCCAGAAGGTCGTCTGCGAGGAGGGCGAGCTGGCTACCGCGCGCGCGGCTGCCGCGGTGGGCGTGCCGATGATCGCCAGCACCGCCTCTCACTTCACGCTGGAGGAGATCGCCGCCGCCGGTGGCGAGGGCGCTCCGCGCTGGTTCCAGCTCTACTGGGCGAACGACCGCCGCCTGGTCGAGAGCTTCGTCGGCCGTGCCGAGCAGGCCGGCTACGGCGCGATCGTGGTCACCGTCGACACCTTCCTGCCGGGCTGGAAGCCGCGCGACCTACAGCAGGCCTGGCTGCCGTTCCTCGAAGGCTCCGGCAACGCCAACTACCTCCAGGACCCGGTGTTCCGCGAGGGGCTCGAGAAGTCGCCGGAGGAGGACCTCGGTGCCGCCACCGGCCACTACCTCGGCGTGCTTTCGAATCCCGCTCTCAGCTGGGACGACCTCGCCTGGCTGCGCGAGCAGACCTCGCTGCCGATCCTCGTCAAGGGCATCCAGCACGTCGACGACGCCCGCGAGGCGGCCCGCTGCGGCCTCGACGGCATCGTCGTCTCCAACCACGGCGGCCGCCAGGTCGACGGCGCGATCGCCTCGCTCGATGCCCTGGCGCCAATCGCCGAGGCCGTCGGCGAAGACCTGGCGATCCTCTTCGACAGCGGCGTCCGCGGCGGCGCCGACGTCCTCAAGGCACTCGCGCTCGGCGCCGATGCGGTCTGCCTCGGCCGCCCCTACATCTGGGCGCTGGCCCTGCAGGGCCAGGCCGGCGTCGAAGCGCTGCTGAGGATGACCCTGGCCGAGCTCGACCTGACGATGGCCCTCTGCGGCCTGACCCACCCCAGCCAGCTCACCCGGACTGCCTGGCCTCTCCGACTCCCTGAGCACTTGACGGTCCCCCAGCCCCGTTAAGCGCTCAACCTCGCGGCCGCCGCTAGTCGATCTTGGGGAAGAGCGCCGGGATTCGCTCGACGCTCTGGCCACCGGGACGGGTGCCCAGCTCGGCCAGCTCGCGACCCTCTTCGCCAAGCGTGGCGAGCAGGGCATCGGCGCTGCGAGGCAGGTAGGGGACGAGCAGCAGCGTCGTCACCCGCAGGCCCTCGACGAGGTTGTAGAGGACTTCGTCGAGGCGCTCGGGATCGGCCTCGTCCTTGGCCAGCACCCACGGCTGCGTCTCCTCGACGAAGCGGTTGAGGCGGCGCACCAGCTTCCAGGCCTCCTCCAGCGCCTGGGTCAGCTCGGCCCGGTCGAGCAGCTCGCAAAACTTCGGCACGACGCCCTCGAAGTCCTCGGCCAGCACGGCGTCGACGGCCGCGACCGGCACGGTGCCGTCGCGGTAGCGCTCGACCATCGCCAGCACCCGGCTGGCGAGGTTGCCGTAGTCGTTGGCCAGCTCGGTCTCGTAGCGGGCCTCGAAGCCGGCGGTGGAGATCGCCCCGTCCTGGCCGAAGCTGACCTCGCGGAAGCAGTAGAAGCGCAGGGCGTCGGCACCGAAGCGGTCGATCACCGCGAACGGGTCGAGCACGTTGCCGAGCGACTTCGACATCTTTTTCTCGCCCATCATCAGGTAGCCGTGGATCGCCATCCGCTGCGGCGGCTCGAGGTCGGCGGCCCACAGCAGCGCCGGCCAGATCACCGCGTGGAACTTGAGGATGTCCTTGGCCATCACGTGCAGGCTGGCCGGCCAGAAGCGCTCGGTCAGGTCCTCCCCCTCGCGGGCGAAGGTCAGCGCCGTGACGTAGTTGAGGAGGGCGTCGAACCAGACGTACATCCGCTGCTCCTGGTCCCAGGGCAGCCGCATCCCCCATTTCAGCTTCGGCCGCGAGAGCGAGACGTCCTCGAGTCCCTGCTTGATGAACGAGATCGCCTCGTTGCGGCGGAAGTCGGGGACGACAAAGTCGGGCTGGTTCTCGTAGAGCTCTTCCAGCCGCTCCTGAAAGGCGGAGAGGCGGAAGAACCAGTTCTCCTCGCGTTCCTTCTCGAGCGGGATCTCGTGGATCGGGCAGGTGTTTCCGGGGCCAAGCTCGCGCTCGTTCTTGAAGTCGGCGCAGCGCGGGCAGTACCAGCCCTCGTAGACCCCCTTGCTGACCCAGCCGTTGTCGTAGACCCGCTGCATGATCGTCGCCACCTGCTCGGCGTGGCGGGGGTCGGAGGTGCGGATGAAGAAGTCGTTGGTGGCGTCGATGATCGGCATCAGCTCCTGGAACTTGGCCGCGTTGCGGTCGGCCAGCTCCTGCGGCGAGATGCCCTCGCGCTCGGCCGCGCTCTCGATCGGCTCGCCGTGCTCGTCGGTGCCGGTGAGGAAGAAGACGTCCTCGCCGCGCTGGCGCATGTGCCGGGCCAGCACGTCGGCGGCCATCGTCGAGTAGGCGTGCCCGAGGTGGGGCTCGGCGTTGACGTAGTAGATCGGGGTGGTGACGTAGTAGCTCATCGCGTTGTTCCCGGCTACTTTCGCGCCTCGCGCCCGGTCAGCGCTTTGTAGAGGTCGTTGGCGCGGGTGCCGGTGAGGGCGGCGACGACGCTGGCGGCGGCACGGGGACGGGCCCCCGACTGAACCAGGTGGCGCAGGGCGTCGACCGCGAAGCCGACGTCTTTGTCGTGGGAGCCGGAGGCGGCCGGGCCGATCACCAGGACGATCTCGCCCTTGACGTCGCCGCGGAAGCGCCGTGCCAGCTCCCCCAGCGTGCCCCGCGCGACCTCCTCGTGCATCTTCGAAAGCTCGCGGCAGACGGCGGCATCGCGGTCGGGCGCCAGCGAGGCCAGCGCCGCCAGCGACTCGCCGACGCGGCGCGGGGACTCGAAGGCGACGACGGTCTCGGTCGAGCGCAGCACCCGCTCCATCTCGCCGGCGCGGCGCGGCAGGAAGCCCTCGAAGCGCCAGCGGTCGGTCGGCAGCCCGGAGGCGACCAAGGCCACCGGCACGACCGAGGGCCCGGGCAGGACCGTCACCTCGAGGTCGCGTTCGATGCAGCGGTGGATCAACTTGTAGCCGGGGTCGGAGATCGCCGGCATGCCGGCGTCGGAGACGAGCGCGACGACGTCGCCGCGCTCGATCCGCTGGGCCAGCTCGGTCGCCCGCGCGGCTTCGTTGCCCTCGTGGTTGGAGATCATCCGCGGCGCCGGGCGGATGCCGAGCTTGTCGAGCAGCGAGCCGGTGCGGCGGGTGTCCTCGCAGGCGATGTAGTCGGCGCCGACCAGCGCCTCGCGGACCCGCGGCGTGACGTCGTCGAGGTTGCCGATCGGGGTCGGGCAGACGACCAGCCTCCCCGGCATCAGCCCTCCCCCCGCTCCAGCTCGACCCGCGCCATCGCCGCCGCGCCGATCATCCCGGCGTCGTTGCCGAGGGTCGCCTCGAGGATCGGGGTTGCGTTCATCGGGTTGAGGGCACGCTGGCGCAGTTCTCGGCGGGCCGGCCCGAGCAGCAGCTCCCCGGCGGCGATGACTCCGCCGCCGACGACGATCGCGTCCGGCTGGAAGATGTTGGCGAAGCTCGAGCAGGCGACGCCGAGCCGGCTGCCGATCAGCTCGAAGACCCCGGTCGCGGTCTCGTCGCCGTCGAGCGCGGCCACGGTCACAGCCTTGCCGTCGATCGCCTCCCCCGCCGCCAGCATCCGGCCCAGGGCCGAGCCTGGCGCGCTTTCCGCCGCGGCGCGCCCCTCCCGCCCCAGCGCCGTGCCGGAGGCCAGCGCCTCGACGCAGCCGTGGTTGGGACAGTTGCCCTGACAGGGCGGGCCGTCGGCCTGGATCACCGTGTGGCCGAGCTCGGCGCCGGCGCCGGTCGCGCCCCGGTAGATCTCGCCGGAAAGGATCAAGCCGCCGCCGATCCCGGTGCCGACGGTGAGCATCACCAGGTTCTGCTTCCCCTGCCCGGCGCCGAAGAGGTGCTCGGCAAGCGCCGCCACGTTGCCGTCGTTGTCGACGAAGACCGGCAGGCCGACGCGCTCGCTGACCAGGTCGCGAATCGGCAGGTCGGAGAGGGGGAGGTTGACCGCTGAGACGGCAACCCCGGTGTCATGGTCGATCGTCGCCGGGATGCCAAGCCCGACCGCGGTCGCGCCGGGACAGGCTTCCTTCGCCTCGCTCACCTCGCGGACCAGCAACTCGACCAGCTCGTCCTCGTCCTGGCCGGTCGAAGCCTCGCGGCTCTCGTAGCGGACCTCGGTGCCGTCGAGGACGCCGATCAGCATCTTCGTCCCCCCCAGGTCGACCCCGATCGTCTCGCCGGCGCTCATCGGCGATTGGGGGCTGGAAGGCGGGCGACCGAAGACATCGCCATGATTTCTAGCCCTTTTATGCCCGACAGTGGAGAGCAGCGGCCTTCAGGACCGCCCGACTACAAGGTCTACCGGTCCCGCAAGGGCCTCTTTTCGCGGCTGCGGTCGGCTGACCTTTCCGGCCTGCGAGAGCGCGCAAAGCTGCCTGGCAAGCGGCCTGGCCGGGAGGGCGAGCCCGGCCGCGAGCGCCCCGCGCGGCGGCCGCGCCCCTGGCTCAAGCGAGTTCTGAAATGGGTCGGAATCGCCGCTTTGGGATGGATCTTGCTCAGCTTCCTCGCCTTCGCCGTCTCCGCCCAGCTGCAGTCCTTCAAGCTCTCCGGGGAAGCCAAGGAGGCCCTGCACGGCAATCCGCTGCTGCTGCCGAGCGCCCAGACGATCCTCGTCCTCGGCACCGACGCCCGGCCGCCCGACACCCAGGAGCCGGGGGCCGCGCCCTCCGAGGAGTGCTTCGAACAGCAGTCCAACGGCGACGCCCCCCACGACGGCTGCTCTCAGGGACAGTTCCGCGCCGACACCCTGATGCTGATCCGGGCCGGCGGCGGCGCCTTCCGCAAACTCTCGATCCCGCGCGACAGCTACGGCGAAATCCCCGGGCAGGCGCCGCAGAAGATCAACGGCGCCTTCGCCTTCGGCGGCGCAGCGCTGCAGATCAAGACGATCGAACAGTTCCTCGACATCCCGATCGACCACGTCGCGATCGTCGACTTCACCGGCTTCGAAGACCTGATCGACGCGGTCGGCGGCGTCGAGGTCGACGTGCCCACCAAGCTCTGCGCAGACATCGCCGGCGGCTCCGGCGGCGGCCAGGGCGGGATCACCCTGCGCCTGAAGAAGGGCGAGAACACGCTCGACGGCGAGAAAGCGCTCGCCTACGCCCGGATCCGCAAGCCCAGCGAATGCCCCGGCCCCGGCAAGAGCGCCTACTCCCTCGGCTACGACGACATCGACCGCGAGCGGGCCCAGCAGTCGGTCATCAACGGCATCAAGGGCCGCCTCACCGACCCCCTCCGTGCCCCCTACAACTTCGTCAAGGGCCCGATCATCGGCTGGGACGCGCCGAAGGCCTTCGTCAGCGACATGGGCTTCCTGACCATGCCGCAGCTGGTGCTGGCCGCCGCGATCGGCGGCAGCGCCCCGGCCGACGTCCTCTGCGGCGGCGCCAATGCCGGTTGCGGCTCCGGGCCCGACGGCAGCATCGAAGTTCCAGAGCAGGTGCGGCGCCAGGCCGTCAACCGCTTCCTCGACGGCTGATCAGTCGGTGGCGGCGGCCTTCGGCTTGCTGTCGCCGGACTTCGAGTCGGAGGAGCTGGAGGTCGAGTCGGAGCCCTTCGACTCCTTCGAGCCCTCGCCGGGGCCGGCGCCGTTGCCGCCGCCCTTCTTTTTGCCGTAGTCGGTGTTGTAGAAGCCCGACCCCTTGAAATGGACGGCGGGAGAGTGCAGGACGCGCACCGCCGGGGCGGCGCACTCCTGGCACTCGGTCAGCGGATCGTCGGCCATCCTCTGCATCACGTCGAAGACATGGCCCTTCTCGCACTTGTACTCGTAGATCGGCACGGGTGCGTGATTATCGCAGCCGCTACGGTTCCGGCATGTCCACCGCCGAGCAGCAGGAGCGCCCGACCGAGGTCTCGATGGAGGAGGTCGTCGCCCTCTGCAAGCGGCGCGGCTTCGTCTTCCCCTCCTCGGAGATCTACGGCGGCCTGGGCTCCACCTACGACTACGGCCACTACGGCGTCCTGCTCAAGGGCAACGTCAAAGCCGAGTGGTGGCGGGCGATGCTGCAGGAGCGCGACGACATCGTCGCGATCGACTCGGCGATCCTCCAGCACCCGCGGGTGTGGGAGGCCTCGGGCCACCTCGAGGGCTTCACCGACCCGCTCGTCCAATGCCTCGGCAAGTGCAAGCGGCGCTGGCGCGAGGACCATCTGCGCGAGGCGATCGAGGCCGAGGGCGGTGACCCCAACGCCGAGCTGCACTGTCCGGAGTGCGGCGGCGAGCTCTCCGAGCCGCGCCAGTTCAACCTCATGTTCGAGACCCACGTCGGCCCGGTGGCGGGCGAGGGCTCAGAGGTCTACCTGCGGCCGGAGACGGCGCAGGGGATCTTCATCAACTTCAAGAACGTGCTCGGCTTCGCCCGCAAGAAGCCGCCCTTCGGGATCGCCCAGATCGGCAAGTCCTTCCGCAACGAGATCACCCCCGGCAACTTCATCTTCCGCACCCGCGAGTTCGAGCAGATGGAGATGGAGTTCTTCGTCCCGCCCGACCAGGCGGAGCGGTGGTACCGGACCTGGATCGAAGAGCGCGAGCGCTGGTACACCGAGCTCGGCCTGCGCCCCGACTACCTGCGGATCCGCCCCCACGACGCCGACGAGCTCTCCCACTACTCGTCCGGGACCAGCGACGTCGAGTACCTCTTCCCGATCGGCTGGTCGGAGCTGGAGGGAATCGCCAACCGCGGCGACTTCGACCTCAAACAGCACGCCAAGTTCAGCGGCGAGAAGCTCGAGTACTTCGACCAGCAGACGAAAGAGCGCTACGTCCCCCACGTGATCGAGCCCGCCGCCGGCGCCGACCGCGCCACCCTCGCCTTCCTGGTCGACGCCTACGAGGTCGAGGAGGTCGAGGGCCGCCAGCGCACCGTGCTGCGCCTGCACCCGCGCCTGGCCCCGGTCAAGGTCGCCGTCCTGCCGCTCGTCTCCAAGGAGGGCATGCCGGAGAAGGCGCGGGCGATCTTCCAGGAGCTGCGCCGCAAGCTCCCCGCCGAGTTCGACGAGGGCGGCTCGATCGGCAAGCGCTATCGCCGCCAGGACGAGATCGGCACCCCCTGGGGCGTCACCGTCGACCACCAGACGATGGACGACGACACCGTCACCCTCCGCGACCGCGACTCCCTGGAGCAGGTCCGGGTCCCGATCGAGGGCCTGGGCGACGAGCTGGCCGGGCGCCTGGAGCAGCCCTGGCGCAGCCCCAAGCTGGGCTAGACCCGTCGCAGTCGGCTTGCCAAAGCCAAAAGGTCGAGTAGGCTCGCGCTCCACCCTGTCCCGTCCGAACGGAGAACGATGGCCTACGAGATGAAGATCCGCGACACCCAGCACGAGGTGAAGGTCCGCAATCCGTGGGCCGTCGCCCTGCTGCCGATCATCACCCTTGGCATCTACCACCTGGTCTGGTGGTACAAGATCAACAAGGAGCTGAAGGCCTACGGCGAGGCCAAGGGATACGACCTCGGCCAGAACCCGACCAACTCGCTGCTCGCGCTCTTCCCCGGCGGCCTCATCGTCATCCCGGCGCTCATTACCTACTGGAACGGGACCAAGCGCGTCCAGGGCGCCTCGAAAGTCGCCGGACGTGAGCCGGTCAACGGCTGGATCGTGCTGCTCCTCTACCTGCTGCTCTCCCCCGGCATGTGGGCCTACTTGCAGGTCTCGCTGAACCACATCTGGGAGCAGGAGGCCGAAGCGCTGCCGGGCCAGGGGCCGCTGCCCGTCTCGGATTCGATGCCGCCCGCCGCTCCGCAGGTCTGAGTCAGGGGTCGACCTCCAGGTCGATCTCCGCAACGCAGTGCTGGGGCTCGGAGTGAGCCCGCGTGTGCCACGGGCCCTCGTGGAGGGAGACCTCGGTCAGGCCGTCGAGCGGCGCGTATGCGCCCTCCACGTCTAGGAGGGACCGGCCTGGGTCAGCCCGATCACGTTGCCCTCGGGATCGAGGAACTGGCCCAGGGTGATGTCCTCCATGATCGTCTCCGGGCCCATCACCCGGGTGCCACCGAGGCTCTCGGCCCTGACCAGCGCCGCCTCGACGTCGGGAACCTCGACGTAGAAGGTGACGTGGCCCTCGTACCCCTCAGGCCCCTGGCCGATACCGCCAGGAATGCCCGGCCCGACCGAGCCCGCCGCGGCGTCGACCAGCCCGTACTTCATCGGGTTGTCGTCGTTGACCTGCCAATCGAACATCTCGGCGTAATAGCTCTTGAGCTTGTCGCCGTCCTTGCCTACGACCTCGAAGTGGACCACCGGCTGTCCCATGACTCTCCTTCGTCGATTTCTATTGCGCTGCCAGAAACTCTTCCACAGCAGCGGCGTCGGCCTCCAGCGCTGCGGTCGCCTTCTTGGTGACCTTGCCGAAGTGCTCGATCGTGACCTTGCCCGCGGCGAATCTCCAGGTCGCGACGGCGCGCCCGTCGACCAGGGCAAAGGGACGGAAGATGCCGTTGTTGGTGACCAGCAGCTTGTGTGGGCCGACGACTTCCTCGCGTGAGGTCCAGCCGAGCAGCAATGGGTCGAAGGCGCCGAGCAGGCGCGGTGGCGGCAGCGGCTCGGCAGGCGGTCGCTTGGTGAGGTCGACGAGGCCATCGTCGCGCTCGGTCAGCTCAGCCGCGATCGCGCCGAGGCCGGCGCGGGCGTCGCGCAGCGGCAGGCCGGCCCAGCGAGCGAGGTCGCGGTCGTCGGCGGGGCCGTGGCCGGCCAGGTAGCGGCGGGCCAGCTCAGCGAGGGCGGCGGCGCGATCAGGCGGCGGCTCTTGCGGGCCGAGCCAGTCACGGACGAGGGCGTAGGCGTGCTGCTTGCCGACCATCGGCCCGCGCACGACGATGCCCCGCAGGGCCGCGAGGAACATCAGGTGGATGAAAGCCTGGCCCTCGATCGGCACCCGGGCGGCTTCGAGGTGCTCCTTCAGCTGCTTGCCGTCCAGCGGCCCCTCCTCGGCGAGTGCCCGCTCAATCGTCTCCACCCCACGCTCCGCCGCCTTTTCGGACACGCCCTCCTGGCGCAGCCGCCGCGTGCTGCTGGTCAGCAGCGGCGGCGTCGTCAGCGCCTGCAGCAACGGGTAATCCTCGCTGCGAACCAGATGCAGGGTGCCGCGGTTGAGCCAGGTGATCAGCAGCGAGCGGTCCTCACTCAGTTCGCGATCGACGTCGGCAGCGCTGAGTCCGGACGTACGGGCACGGACCGCCAGTCGCGCCCCGCGCGGATCCTGCCCCTGCACCGCCAGCAGGCGTCCGGCGACGTCGGCCGGCCGTTTCAGCGGAGCGCCCGAGAGACCCTGGGCGGTAAGACGTTCGGCGATCGGCGCGCGCATCGGCGAGCGATGATCGTCGATCGGGTCAGATTCCGCCGAGAAACGCCGTCGCGACCACACTGGCCATGACGCCGCCACCCACTCGCAGCATCAAGGACCGCAGGGCATTGATCTCGCCGCGAAGATCGGCGAATCCAGCGTTCATCTCGCCACGCAGGTCGCGCATGTCGCGATCTACCCGATCGAAGCCAGCGTCCATCCGTGCGGACAGATCGTCCAGGCGCTCATCGGTCCAAGCCACTCTCTGCATAGGGCGAGGATAGCCAACCCAAGCGCACGGAATACCCATATTTTGTAGAAACTTTTTGTCTACTTCCGTGCGAAATCCCGGTGCAGCTCCGGCAGCAGCGCCGCCAGGTTCGCGTACTCCTCCGCGCAGTGGCGGGCGAGAGCCGGAGCGAGGTCGCGTGGGAGCGCCAGGTTCCGCACGGCGCGTCGGTTGAGCAGCGCCGCCGCTGGGTCCGCGAGGGACGCCGGCAGGTAGGGGCGGATCGCAGCACCGAGCCAGAAGTGGCTGCGCAGGACCACTCCCTCGTCCGCTGCGAGGAAGACGTGGGCCATGACCGAGTGGCGCATGCGGCGGCGGTCGTCACCGACCCAGCCGCAGGCGATCGTCGCCACGGCCGGATCGTCGAGGGCATCGCCGCAGAAGCCGAGCTCGCTCGGCGGCACGAAGGCGATGCGGGCGTGGACTGTGCCGGTGCCGACGTCCTCGACCGGGTGATGCACGGCGCCCCAGTGGGCCTTCGCCCCCGGCGCCGCAGGCAGCTCCACCGAGTTGTCGCTGTGGGCCGCGGGATGCCAGACGCGATAACGAAGCGGGTCGTGCGGGTGCCAGTCGAACCACCAGTCGACCATCGCCGCGCTGACCGCGGGCATCGGAGTGCGCACGGCGACGTAGCGGACGCCGTCGGGCTGCGTGCACCAACCGCTCTCCAGCGGCAGTGGCGCCGGGTCGAGCAGGCGCTCGATGTCGGCGAGCGCAACGGTCGCCGCCGGATCGGCCGGGCGTTTGATCGCCGCCAGCACCGCCGGGTCCGGCGGCGCCAGCGGGCGCGCCAGGTAGGCGTCGAGGCCGGCGTCGCTCATCGCGCCGGCCTCACGGCCTTCCCATCCAGGGATGGAAGAGGCCGACGGGGTCGTATTTCGCGCGCACCGCGTCGAGCCGGGCCAGGTTGTCCTCGCTGACGAAGCGAGCCGGCCGCGCGCCGAGGTTCTCGTCGGCGAGCTGGATGCCGCTGGCGAGGTGCGCCATCTCCCCCATCCGCTCGGTCGCCCAGGCGACGTTGGCGGCGTCGTCGGCCGCATCGCGCCAAACGCCGTAGAGAGCGATGTAGGTGTCGTCCTCGACGCTGTAGGCCATATCCGGCCGGGGCGGGCACGGGCCCCAGTTCATCCAGAGCATGTGCGAGGGGGCCTCCGGCAGCGTCTCGGCGATCCGCCGCAGGCCGGGCAGCAGCTCCTCGATCGATGCGTGGCTCCACATGTTGTCGGCCGAGTAGCGGTGCCCGTCCGGATAGGACTCGTGCACGGCGGCGAAGAGATCGGCGAGGCCGACCTCGACGTTGGGCACCGCGAGCTTGGCGCGCTCGCGCACCGGGCAGGTCTCGAGCAGGGCCAGCGCCTCGGCCGCCTCCACGGCGCTGTCGACCAGCGCTGGCGCCGTCACCGCGATCTCCAGCTCGCCCTCGAGGTCGCGGTGGACGACCACCATCAACTCCACCGCCCGCGGCACCCGCGGGCCGATTTCGTGCACCCACCGAAAGACCTCCTCGAGCGCATCGATCGGGTAGAGGAAGACCCCGTTGGCGACGACCTTCGGCCGCGGATGGAGGCGCAGGTGGAAGCGGGCAACGGCGCCGAAGAAGCCGGGGCCGGAGCCGCGGGCGGCCCAGAAGAGATCGGCGTGATGGCGCTCGTCGGCGCGCACCAACTCGCCGGCGGCGGTGACGACGTCGATCGCCTCGACGCTCATGCAGGCCGGGCCGTGAACCCGACCGTTCCAGCCGAAGCCGCCCTGCAACAGGTAGCCACCGAGCCCCACGCCCTCGCAGTGCCCAACCGGGAAGAACAGGTCGTGCTCCTCGAGCGCCGCCAGCAGCTCGTTGCCGCGCCGGCCGGGTCCGACCGTTGCCGTCATCGCCCCGGGGTCGATCGAGATCGAGTCGAGCCGGGAAACGTCGAGCAGCATGCCGCCGTCCCGCAGGTGGCTGCCGGCCCAGCTATGACCGCCGGAGCGAACCCCGACCTTCATCCCTTCCCTCGCCGCGAGCCGAACCGCCCCGACCAGGTCCTCGTCAACCTCGGCCTGGACGATCAGGTCCGGAAAGCGCTCCGGGGTGCGGGCGTTCCAGACGGCCGCGCAACGCGCGTGCTCGTAACCGTCCTCGCCTCGCCGGAAAGCTCGTCCCTCGAACTCGGGCATCGTGCATTCCACTATACAAGTTATGCTTTCCACGATGCGGAATGAAAAAGAAGCCCGTGTCGGCGTTGAGCGACGTCATGGCGTCCAGGCGATCGCCCGGGCAGCCGCGGTCCTGAGAGCGCTGGAACGCGCGCCCGAGGGCCTTGGCCTGGGCGAGATCGCCGCGGCGACCGAACTCCCCAAGTCGACCGCCCACCGGATCGTCGCCGCCCTGGCCGAAGAGGATCTGGTCGCCCAGGCCGCCGACGGCCGCGTTCGCCTGGGCGGCGGCATCGCCCGCCTCGGCGCCGCCAGCCGAGACGCACTCGCGGAGCGCCTGCGCCCGGTCCTGCTCGACCTGCGCCGCCAGCTCGACGAGACGGTCGACCTGGCGGTCCTCGACGGTGCTTCGGTCCGCTTCGTCGACCAGGTTCCGGCTCCCCAGCGCCTGCGGGCGATGTCCTCGGTCGGCGAGGTCTTTCCGCTCCACTGCACCGCCAACGGGAAGGCCCTGCTCGCGGCGATGCCCGAGCCACAGGCAGCTGCCCTGCTACCCAAGCGCCTGGCACGTTTCACCGCCCACACGATTGGCAGCCGCGACGAGCTGTTCGCGGAGCTGGCACAGGTTCGCCGCCGTGGCGTCGCCTTCGACCGCGAGGAGCACACCGAGGGCATCTGCGCAGTCGGGGTGGCAATCCCCGGCGCTGCCGAACCGGTCCTGGCGGCGCTCTCGGTGCCGGTGCCGACCCAGCGCTTCCGCGGCAACGAGCGTCAGCTGGCGGCAGCGGTGCGCGAAGCTGCGGCCGCTGCCGAATCTCTCAACGCCGGCTGACCGGCGGGGTCGCTATTCGACGGCGAGCAGATCGACGACGAAGATCAGCGTTTCGTTCTGGCCGATCGCGGGGGGCGAGCCGGCCGGCCCGTAGGCGAGGTTCGCCGGGATGGTCAGCTCGCGGCGGCCGCCGACCTTCATGCCGGCGACGCCCTGGTCCCAACCGGGGATCACTTCGCCGGCGCCGAGCGTGAAGGTGAACGGTTCGTTGCGGCTCCAGGAGGAATCGAATTCTTTCTTGGAGTCGTAGCCGACGCCGACGTACTGGACGGTGACTTCATCGCCCGCTTTGGCTTCGGCGCCATCGCCTTCGACGATTTCCTTCTGCTCCAGCTTCTTCGGCGCCGCCGCGTCGGGGACGGTGATCTTGGGCTTGGCGTTCAAGTTCGAGTCGCCTCCGGACTGCTTCGTGGTGGTCGCTTCGCTGCTCGACTGGGTCGACGACGACGAGTCGTCGCTGCCGCCACAGCCGGCAATCGTCAGCGCCAGCGCCGCGCACAACGCGAAGATCATCATCGGCCCCCTGCTCACGGCGCGCATCCTACTCACCGGCGAGCTGTCCTGCTTGACCGCTCAGCCCTTGCCGGAGAGACGGTCCCAGGCGCGACCGAGGGCACCGCGGCCACGGCCACCGGCGAGGTCGGCCGGATTGACCTCGAGGGCGCCCGGGTTTGCCCCCGGCGCCGCCAGGTTCGCGGCGGCCGCAGCGTCGATCTTCAAGACCACACCACCGTCGAAGATCTCCCCCACCTCCGGCGCGTCGACGAAGCGGTGCCCGCCGGGCCCTGCCGTCGTGTCGAAGACGATCCCGTCGAACATGTCGAGGTTGGGCGCCGAGAGCACCTTGACGACGCGACCGAGCTTCTCGCCATCGCTCGAGTACACCGGCACGCCTTTGCCGACGGTGAGATACGAACTCGGCTTCCCCAGGTCCTCCACCAGCCGAGCCTAACCGATCGGTCTCACAGCGAGCGGGGGCTGGGCGAGCTGGGGTCGGGGGTCTCTCGCGCTTGCTGGGATTTTCGCCGCGAGCCACGCCTCTCTCGCCGACCGGAAGGGGCGAAAATCAGGACGCCGCGCGCGCGAGAGACCCCCGACCCCACCCAACGGAACCTCTCTCTGGCTCACAGGGTGAGCAGCTTCCGTGGGTGGGACTGCTTCCGTGACTCGGCGAGCGAAGGAGTGAAGGATTGTGGGGCCTGGGACCCCCACAATCCTTCAGTCATGGCTGGAGCTTGCTGAGCTGCAAGAGCTTCCGTGAAACGGAACCTCTCAACGAGCAAACGGACCCTCGCCTCCTCCACCCCTGGGAGTCGGCTTCACCTGGAGGGTCGGGTGCCCCTCCCGCGGAGGCTCAAGGAACCGCGTTTGAGCCCGCGGGGCTCGATCAGCTGCGCGACGGTCTCCGCGGGAGGGGCACCCGACCCTCCTCGCAATGCGGTCCCTAGCCAGACCGGCCGCAGCGCACGGCGAAGTCGATCGCCGAGCGGTACGCCGATTGCGCTTAGACTCCGGCGCGGGAGAGATGGGACTGAACCTCGCATCGATTGTCACCGAGAGCGCCGCGCGGGTGCCGGACAACCCTGCCGTCCGCCTCGGCGGCACGGCGCTGACCTACGCCGAGCTCGACGAGCGCAGTGCGCGCCTGGCCACGCTGCTGCGGGAGCAGGGACTCGAGCCGGGCGATCGGGTCGGGGTGATGCTTCCCAACGTCCTCGAGTTCCCGGTCGCCTACTACGGGGCGCTGCGAGCCGGCTGTGTGGTGGTGCCGATGAACGTGCTGCTGAAGCGCCGCGAGATCGCCTTCTACCTGGAGGATTCCGGGTCCAAGCTGCTGCTGGCCTGGCACGGGTTCGGCGCCGAGGCGCGCGACGGCGCCGCCGACGCGGGGGTCGAGCTGATCGAGGTCGAGCCGGCGAGCTTCGCGGCGCTGCTGACCGCGCGCGAGCCCACCCCCGGCCTGGTCGACACGGCCGAAGACGACACCGCGGTGATCCTCTACACCTCCGGCACCACCGGTAAGCCGAAGGGCGCCGAGCTGACCCACGCCAACCTCTTCCGCAACGCCGACGTCTCCTCCCGCACCACCTCGGAAATCGCCGCCGGCGATGTCGTCTTCGGCGGCCTGCCGCTCTTTCACTCCTTCGGCCAGACGGTCAGCATGAACGCCTCGCTGATGGTCGGCGCCTGCCTCACTCTGGTTCCGAAATTCGACCCGGCCGAGGCGCTGGAGACGATGCAGCGCGATCGCGTCACCCACTTCTACGGCGTGCCGACCATGTACGGAGCGCTGCTGCACCACCCCGACCGCGAGAGCTACGACACCTCAACGCTGCGCACCTGCATCACCGGCGGCGCCTCGATGCCGGTCGAGGTCCTGCGCGGCTTCGAGGAGGCCTTCGGGGCGATCGTCCTCGAGGGCTACGGCCTCTCGGAGACCTCCCCGGTCTCCTCCTCCAACCATCCCGACCGCGAGCGCAAGCCGGGCTCGATCGGCACTCCGCTCGAGGGCGTCGAGATGCGGGTCGTCGACGAGGACGACAACGAGGTCGCCCAGGGCGAGGTCGGCGAGATCGTGATCCGCGGCCACAACATCATGAAGGGCTACTGGCAGCGCCCCGAGGCGACCGAGGAGGCGATGCGCGGCGGCTGGTTCCACTCCGGTGACATGGCCCGAGTCGACGAGGAGGGCTACTTCTACATCGTCGACCGCAAGAAGGACCTGATCATCCGCGGCGGCTACAACGTCTACCCGCGCGAGGTCGAGGAGGTGCTCTACGAGCACCCGAAGATCCGCGAAGCCGCCGTCGTCGGTGTCCCCCACGACCAGTGGGGCGAGGAGATCGGCGCCGCGGTGGTGCTCCATGACGGCGAGCAGCTCGACCCCGCGGAGGTCAGCGCCTACGTCAAGGAGCGCATCGCCGCCTACAAGTACCCGCGCCTCGTCTGGTTCGTCGAGGAGCTGCCCAAAGGCCCGACCGGCAAGATCCTCAAGCGCGAGATCGACCGGCCCGCACCCGCCTGAGCGACCTCGCGCGCCGCGATTGGCCAGCCAGCCAGGAATCGCGCTAGGCTCCGGCGACCGGGGCATGCAACACCAAAAGGAGCAGAGATGAGCGTCGCTTCCCAGAGCTTGATGGACAACGTCACCTACGAGGACCTCTACCGGCGCTGGGAGGGGGGCAACTGGAGCGCCTACGACATCGATTTCTCCCAGGACAGCAAGGGCTGGGAGTCCCTGAGCGACATGCAGCGGCGCTCGGCGATGTGGATCTACTCGATGTTCTTCTACGGCGAGGACCGCGTCGCCGACACGCTCGCCCCGTACATCACTGCTGCCCCGACCGAGGAGCAGGGCTACTTCCTCGCCACCCAGCAGGTCGACGAGGTCCGCCACTCGGTCTTCTTCCACCGCTTCTTCAAGGAGGTGATCGGGGTCGGCGGCGACTCGATCCAGTCGACCCTCGCTTCCACCCTGCCCCAGCTCAACTGGGGCTACCGCGGCGTCTTCGACCGCCTCGACGAGATGGCCGAGGAACTGCGCAAGGACCGCTCGCTGCCCAAGTACGCGCAGGCGATAACGCTCTACCACCTGATCGTCGAGGGCAGCCTGGCCCAGCCCGGCCAGCACTTCATCGAGGACTTCTTCGCCAACGAAGAGATGATGCCGGGGTTCAGCTCGGGGATGGCCAACGTCTCCCGCGACGAGCAGCGCCACATCGGCTTCGGCGTCAAGGTCCTCTCCGAACTGCTCGGCGAGGGCAATCCCGGCTACGAGGAGAACCGGGCCGCCGTGGTCGAGCTGCTGCGCGAAGTCCTGCCCTACGGCCCGGCCGTGTTCCAGCCGCCGAACATGGACCGCGCCTACACCGAGTGCTACGGCTTCAGCCTCGAGGACATCTACGCCTTCGGCCTCAAACTGATCCGCCAGCGCTGGCGCACGATCGGCTACGCGACCGAGGAGATGCCCCCCGGCGTCTTCCCCTTCGATCCCGACAAGGACGAGCGGGCAATCGCCGAGAGCCAGGTCAAGCTGATGATGGCCGGGGTCCTCGGCGCCCCCGACGGACCCAAGCCGGACGCCTCGCCGGAGGTCCAGCGCCTCTACTTCGACGTGATCAGTCGCGTCGCCGACCCGCGGGCCGCGAACGGATCGCCGCTGGTCTACCAGTGGCGCTTCAGCGATGCCGACCCCTGGCACCTGACGATCGACAACGGCTCGACCCGGGCCGAGCCGGGCGAGGCAGCCAGCCCCAACCTCGTGATCGAGTCCAGCTGGGCGGACTGGGTCGCCTCCGGCAAGCCGGACGCCAACCAGCTGAAGATGGTCCTGCAGCGCCGCATCCGCCCGCGCGGCAGCCTGCGCGAGCTGGCGCGGCTGCGCAAGGTCTTCCCCTCTTAGCGCGGTTGGCAGAGGGGTGCGGTTGGCCCCTGGGCGAATTTGTCGCGCGCGCTAAAGCGCGCAGGCTCCGCAACATGCTGCGCGCCTATGGCGCAAAGGACAGATTGCATTTCGCGGCCTTCGGCCACATTCGCCCAGGGGCCAACCGCACCCCTCCAACAAACGCACCCTCGGGTTTCTAGCTCAAGCGGATGAGCCCCGCCGTCTCTCGAGCTGGGCCGGTGGAGGGCTGTCGGTACCCCTCCGCGGGAATGTGCGCGAACGCGCGCGATATGCAATCTGATTCCTGTCCGCCATAGGCGGACAGCATGTTGCGGAGCCGCACGCGAAGCGTGCGCGACTGAATTCTCGCGGAGGGGTACCGACAGCCCTCCTCTGAGCTGCTCAGGAGATCGGCGGACGTTTGTCGGCCCAGGGGCGCTCGGCCTCGAGCTGGGCGGCCAGCGAGAGCAGGGTCGCCTCGTCGCCCGGGCGGCCGACGATCTGGACCGAGAGCGGCATGCCGTCGGCGGCGAAGCCCGCCGGCACCGCCATCGCAGGGTTGCCGAGGTGGTTCCAGGGGATGCAGTACGGATAGAAGCGACTCATCCCGAGCAGCGTCCAGAGGCCGCCGCGGCCCTCCCAGCGGCGCACGGGCAGCGCCGTGCCGCCCATCACCGGGGTCATCAGCACGTCGCAGGAAGCGAAGATCGCGTTGACCCGGGCGGCGTCGGCCTGGGCGCCGCGGCGCGCCTGCTCGAAGAGGCGGTCCGGGATCAGCCCGCCGAGTCGGCCCATCGCGCGGGTTCTGCGTTCGAGCCGCTCCGGCAACGGCACCCGGGCGACGTCTTCGGCGATCCCGCCCAGGTAGCGGGGAACGGAGTTGTTGCCGATCGAGCCCCAGTCGGGATCCTCGGCGACGGTCTCGTGCCCGAGCGAGCGCAGCGTCTCCGCCATGTCGGCGACCGGGGCCTTGGCCTCGTCGGAGACCGTCGGCGGCGCCAGCGCCCGGGGCACGGCGGTTGAGTAGGCGACGCGCAGCTTGCCGGGCAGCGCCTTCGCGGCGTCGACGAAGGGTCGCTCGGGTGGAGCTGGCGCGCCGGGCTCGTCTGAGCCGCCGCTGACCACATCAAGCCAGAGCGCGGTATCGATCACGCTGCGACTCACGCAGCCGTTCGCCGAGAGCCCGTTCCAGTGTTCGAGATGGGGCGCCATCGAGACCCGCCCGCGCTGGGGCTTGAGCCCGAAGAGGCCGCAGCAGGCGGCCGGGATGCGGATCGATCCGGCGCCGTCGGAGGCGGATGCGATCGGGACCAATCCGGCGGCGACCGCCGCGGCGCTGCCGCCGCTGGAGCCACCGGGCGTGCGCTGGGGATTCCAGGGGTTGCGGCTGACCCCCCAGGTCGCCGACTCGGTGAAGCCGCAGATCGCCAGCTCCGGCAGCAGCGTCTTGCCGACCACGATCGCCCCTGCCTCGCGCAGCCTCCGCACCATCTCCGAGTCGGCGGCGGCGGGGTCCGGAAAGGCGTCGGTGCCGCGGGTGGTCAGCTCACCGGCGAGGTCGACTTCGTCCTTGAGCGCAATCGGCACGCCCAGCAAGGGCCGCTCGTCGCCGCCCTTCAACCGCGCCTCGGCCTGCTCGGCTTCCAGCAGCGCCCGCTCGGCGAGCACGACCCGGAAGGAGTTCAGCCGCGGGTCGAGCCGCTCGATCCGCTCCAGGTGCAGTCGCACCAACTCGGTCGGCGAGATCTCCGCCGCCCGCACCATCTCCGCCTGCCGAGCAGCACCAGCAAAAGCAATGTCCTCCTCAGCAGCCAAGCCCGCATCCTAAAGCGCCCGTCCCGGTAGAGGTGGAGCGTCTTGTACTTTTTCGCGGCTGTGAATTGGGCGAAGGCCGGAAGCGATCCTCGAAAAAGTTAAGCGAAACCCCTACCGGGAGAGACGCTTAAGCCTCCGCCGGCTCAGGCTCGCTGGACCCCTCGAAGCTGAGGTCGGGCAGCAGGCGGTCCAGCCAGGAGGGCATCCACCAGTTCCAGGAGCCCATCAGCTTCATCGCCGCCGGGACCAGGATCAGCCTCACCAGGGTCGCGTCGAGGGCGATCGCCACCGCGCAGCCGAGGCCCAGCTCCTTGATCGAGGGCACGCCGGTGAGGACGAAGACGGAGAAGACGGCGGTCATGATCAGCGCCGCCGAGGAGATCGTGCGGGCGCTCGAGGAGAGCCCCTCGGCGACCGCCCGTTCGTTGTCGCCGTGGCGCAGGTAGCGCTCGCGAATCCGCGACATCAGGAAGACCTCGTAGTCCATCGAGAGGCCGAAGACGACCGCGAAGATCAGCGGCACGTTGATCGTGTCCAGCGCCCCCTGGCTTTCGAAGCCGAGGAAGCCGTCGAGCCAGCCCCACTGGAAGATCGCGACGAGGACGCCGAAGGCTGCACCGATCGAGAGCAGGTTCATCAATACCGCCTTCAGCGGCAGGATCAGCGAGCGCAGCATCACCATCAGGACGAGGAAGCTGAGGGCGAGGACGAAGAGGACGATCTTCCACATCGAGCCGCTGATCTGGTCGCGCACGTCGTGGCCGCGGGCGGTTTCGCCGCCGACGTCGACGCTGGCGACGCCGGCCAGGGCGGTGCCGGGGATGACGTCCTCGCGCAGGCGATCGACCAGCGCCAGCGCCGCGTCGGACTCGCTCGGGGCGCTGCCGGTGGCCTGGATCAGGACGTCGTCGTCGGCGTAGGCGGGGGGCGCGACCGAGCTGATGCCGGGCGTTGCCTGCAGCCGGCGCGTGAAGCCGGCCACCGCGGCGCGGTCGGCGCGGCTGGCGGCGCCGCCGAAGCCGGCGGCGATCAGGATCGGGTCGGTACCGCCGCCGAGCTCCGCCGCGGCCAGTTCGTTGCCGACCCGCACGTCGCTCCCCGGCGGGAACTGGCTCAGCGCCTGGGTGCCGGTTTCGAGCGAGAGGACCGGGATGGCGAGGGTCAGCAGCACCGCCGAGACGGCGACGATCGCGGTCCAGGGGCGCGCCATCACGCGCCGCGTCCAGCCTTCCCAGAAACGGCTCGGCCCGGTGGCCGTGACGCTCGCGGGCTCGCTGACGGGGCGGCGGAAGACGCGATGCTTGACGAAGCGCTCGACCCGGCCGACGACACCGCCCGGCAGGACGCGGTCGCCGAGCATCGCGATCAGCGCCGGCAGCAGCGTCGTCGCAGTCAGGATCGAGACGGCCACGACGGTCATCGCCCCAAGCGCCATCGAGCGCAGCGCCTGGTTGTCGACCATCCAGAGGCCGGCCAGGGAGATGATCACCGCCAGGCCGGAGAAGGTGACTGCCAGACCGGAGGTGGCGAGCGCCTCGGAGCGGGCTTCGCTCTGGTCGCGCCCGGCTTCGCGCTCCTCGCGGTAGCGGGCGAGGATGAACAGCGAGTAATCGATCGCCACGCCGATGCCGATCATCGAGGCCATGTTGGTGACGAAGACCGAGGTCGTCATCTGCAACGAGATGAAGTAGATGAGGGCGCCGGTGACCAGCACGCTGACGAAGCCGAGCGCCAGCGGCAGCGCCGCCGCGGCCAGCGAGCCGAAGACGACCAGCAGGATCAGGGCCACGATCGGGAAGCCGCTTCCCTCCGCCTTCGAGAGGTCTTCCTTGGAGATCTCCTGCATTCCCGCCCAGATCGTCGGCTGTCCGACCAGGTACGGCGTGACGCCGGCGGCGGCGGTGCCGGGATCGAGGCCTTCGCGCAGGGTCGTGGCGGAGTCGATCAGCTCGTCCGGGGAGAGATCGCTGCGCAGCGGCAGGATCGCGAAGCCGGTGCGCTGGAGCTGTTGGCGCGCCTGGCGGGTGGTGGCGGGCGGCAAGGCGACC
>Ga0193706_1000161_pt1 | contig 47659 bp, 39 predicted proteins | sample U3c1metaG_FD_160130 | JGI IMG/M metagenome (GOLD analysis project Ga0193706, IMG submission 160130) | Soil microbial communities from a riparian zone of the East river system, Colorado, United States - U3c1 | ecosystem: Environmental > Terrestrial > Soil > Riparian zone | place: USA: East River... | reverse complement strand
TCAACGACAAGCTGCAATGCTGGCGTGATTGGTCGCATCGCTACAGTCACGGTCAGTCGCGCGATCGCCTCGGCTATGCGCTAGCCCGCGAGCGAACGCTGGCTCAAGCGCTCGCCGCCGGTGCACAAGCTGCACCGCCCGGTGCGGTGGGAATTCCGCCGTGCCCGCTTCCTCAACCGACGAGCGCCTTCGCTCCGCCTCCGCAAACGATGACGCCCGCGAGTGCCCCCGCCGAGCGCATCGCGGCGAGCGCCGTGATGGCAATGCGCACCGGGGCCGCCGGCGATGGGGGTACGAACGCCGAAGGTTCATCGGTCGTCGCATCCGAATCGAGCTCCACCGTCGTCGATGCGCCCGGCGCCAGCTGTACCGGCGCGTGCGGCAAGACATGGAGCGGCTGCAAACAGCAATGCAAAGGCGCCCCCTGCCGCTCGGGATGCGATGAGCATTACCGGACGTGCATGCGAAGTTGCTTCTGATCGAACGCGGCCCGAATTGACGACGCCGGCGCGGAATCTTGACGCATGAAGCGGCGTTGGGATAACCGATGATAGTGAAGGTCGCGCCCGTTTCGCCAAAGCGTGCTCTACCCAAGGCAACGCCGGCGACGGCGCTTCCGCGGGTGCTGCAACCGCGGCGTGCGGCGCCAGCCGATGCGGTGCGACCAACGCGGGCCGAGATCAACCTCGGCCATTTGCGACACAACCTCAAAATGATCAAACGCGCGGCCGGTCGATCGCGCGTTTTCGGCGTTCTCAAAGCCGACGCCTACGGGCACGGTGCTCCCGCGGTGGCGCGCACGTTGGAGCGGACGGGGATCGACGGCTTTTGCGTCGCGCTCCTCGAAGAGGCAGTCGAGCTGCGCGAGGCGGGCATTGGCGTTCCCATCCTCGTGATGGGGGGCTACAACGGCCAGTCTTGGGGCGAGGTGCTCGCTCGCGGCGTGACGCCCGTCATTTACGACGTGGCGCAGGCCGAAGGTCTAGCGCGCGAAGTTCGTCTGGCAGAGGGGCGCTCGGCGCCGGCCGGCGTGCACTTCAAGATCGACACCGGCATGGGGCGTCTCGGTTGCGAGCTCGGTGAGATGCCGAAAGTGCTCGAGCGCCTCCGCGACATCCCCGAGATCCGGATCGAGGGTCTCATGACGCACTTTGCGGGAGCGGACGACGAAACCATCGAGCCCGTCTCCGTGCAGCTCGAGCGCTTCGAACAAGCCGCGAACACCGCTAAAATGCTGGGCATCGCGCCGGAGATTCGGCATGCCGCCAACAGCGCGGCGCTCTTTCGCTGTCGCGAGGCGCGCCTCGATTGGGTTCGCCCGGGAATTGCGCTGTTCGGGGTCGCTCCTCGCTACGGCGAAAAAGTCGACCTGCGGCCGGCGATGTCGCTACGCACGGAGATCGTCGCCCTGCGGCATGTCAAAAAGGGAGACCCCATCGGTTACGGCTGGACGTGGCGCGCCCCTCGCGCGAGCGTCATTGCCACCATTCCTATGGGCTATGCCGACGGTCTTTCGCGCCATCTTTCCAATCGCGGCGCGGTGCTCGTGGCCGGCAAACGGGCCCCCATCGTGGGCACGGTGTCCATGGATCTCACGATGATCGACGTGACCGAGCACCCCGGCGCCGCCATTCGCGACGAAGTGATGGTGCTCGGCCCGCAGCACGGCGCCCTCGGCAAAGACGTCATTACCGCCGCCGAAATCGCCGGGCACGTGGGGACGATCCCCTGGGACATCTTGACCAGCGTCTCCCGCCGCGTCCCCCGCTTTTATCGGGAGCCATAGCGCTATTGCGACATGCGTCCCTCGCCCAGGCGAGGTAAGTAGTCGCCCATGATTCCCCGCTATACGCCGTCCGACTTCGAGACGCTCTGGTCGAGCCGGACCCGCTATGCAACTTGGCTCGAGGTCGAGCTCGCCGCCTGCGAAGCCATGGAGCACGAGAAGCTCGTCCCTTCCGGCACCGCGGCGCGCATTCACGCCAAGAACATCACGCTCGATCCCGACCGCATCGACGACATCGAGCGCACCACGCGCCACGACGTCATCGCCTTTCTCACGCACGTCGAGGAGCTCGTCGGAGCGGACGCGCGCTGGCTCCATCGCGGAATGACGTCGAGCGACGTCGTCGATACGAGCTTGGCGCTCTTGCTCGTGGGCGCCAGCGATGCGCTCGGTGCGCGCTTGGAGAAGCTCGTCGCTGCGCTCGATCGCCGCGCCGCGGAGCACGCGAAAACGCCAATGATCGGGCGTTCGCACGGTATCCACGCCGAGCCGATCACGTTCGGTGTGGCGCTGGCCGGGCATCTGGCGGAGATGAAGCGCGCCCGCGCGCGGCTTTCCGCGGCTCGGACCGAGATCGCAGTGGGCAAAATCGCCGGCGCGGTCGGCACCTACGCGCATCTTTCTCCCGCCATCGAACGGCGCGCGCTCACCGCGCTCGGTCTTTCGGCGGAAACGGTGTCGACGCAGATCGTCCCGCGCGATCGGCACGCGGCGTTTTTCGGCGCGCTCGCGGTCATTGCCGCGGGCATCGAAAGGCTGGCCACCAACGTGCGCCATTGGCAGCGCACCGAAGTGGGCGAAGCAGAAGAACGCTTCACGGCCGGGCAAAAAGGATCGAGCGCCATGCCGCACAAGCGCAACCCCATTTCCAGCGAGAACCTCTGTGGCCTTGCGCGCATGGTGCGTGCCTACGCCCTCCCCGCGCTCGAGAACGTGGCGCTCTGGCACGAGCGTGACATTTCACATTCCTCGGCCGAACGCATGATGGCCCCCGACGCGACGACCACGCTCGGATACATGCTCGACCGCGCGACGACGCTCGTCGACGGGCTCGTCGTCTATCCCGACGCCTTGAAGAAGAATCTCGAACGTACGGGAGGTCTGTTCTTCAGCGAAGGCGTGCTCTTGGCGCTCGTCGAAAAGGGTATGGCGCGCCAAGAGGCGTACGTACTCGTCCAGCGCAACGCGATGAAAACCATCGAAGGCAAGGGAGGCTTTCGCGAGAACCTCCAAGGGGATGCGGACGTCGCGTCCCGCCTTTCGCACGCCGAGATTGAGCGCGCCTTCGACCTCGAACACGCGCTCCGTCACGCCGAAGAAATCGTCAGGCGCGCCCGCGCCTGACGATGCCGAGCCGCCGCAAGCGGCGTCGCGCCGGAAGCAGCAGGGACAGGCCGACCATCAGCAGCGCGCTTCCCGACGCGGAATGGCGGTGCGCGAGGTTGCAGGCGCATGCGTCAGCATCATCGGTGCCGGGCGCGCCCGCGCTGCCTCCGGTTGCCGGGCCGCTGCCGGCGGACGAGCCGCCGCTGCCGCCGCCGCCGCTGCCGCCGCCGGCGCCGCCACTGCCGCCAGTGCCGCCGCTGCCGGTGCCGCCGTCGGTGGTCCCTCCCGTCGGCCCGCTCCACGTTCCCGTGACGACGAGCGCGAAGTCTTGGCCATCTTGCACGATCGAGAACGGCGTGACGGTGATGGTGTAGTCGCCGTCCGTAGGCGCGCGGAGGAGCACCTGCTCGACGTTGTTGCGCCGGTCCGGCATGCCCCCCGTCGAGGAAGCGCCTTCGGCGAACACATTGCCGAGGTACGTCTCGCCGGGCCCCTTCACCGTGAGATCGAGATCGTTGACGAGACGCGCCGCGTTCCACGTCGAAGGATCGTCGACGTTCGGCTGCTCTTTAGGGGGCGAATCGGGCACCCCGGGAAAGTCGGTCCACGTCAGCGTCACTTTGAGGGGTTGCCCCGCCGTGACCGCCTTCAGCGTGTACGTCACCGGGGTCGTCGCTCCGGCGGCCATCGTCTCACGGTGATCGTCGACCATGAGTTTGCGTGTTCCGTCGGCGAAAACGAGCGATTGATCGAGGCGAATCCGACCCCACCCTTGCTCGTGGGATGGGATGGGCGAGATCGGCCCCCCGGTATTGTCGACACCCGTCATCGACACACCAGAATTGATCACCATCGCTTTCATGAGGGCCGCGGTGGGGGTCAGCTTGTCGGCGTCGTTCTTGGCGCCTGACGGGTAAAACCCTTCCGTGAAGTACTGGCGCACGAGCGCCGCGGCGCCGACGGCGACCGGCGCGGCGTACGACGTGCCGCCACCGCCGCTCGTGCCGCAGTTGACCGCCGTTCCCACGTTGCCATTGCTGCCGGCGGAGTTATTGGAACCCGGCGTGATGATGTCAGGTTTGATGCGGCCGTCCGCCGACCAGCCGCGCGAGGAAAACCCGGATAGATTCTCGTCGCTGGCGTTGGCGCCGCTGTTGACGCGCGCGCTGCCGACGCCCAAGCCGTTCTTCATGATGGCGGGGCTGCCCATCGAGAAGTCGGCATTGACGACGCCGGCATCGGTCCGGACGGTGCCATAGTTGCCGGCGGCGAACACGATCAAGAAATCTTTGTGCGTCCACATGAAGTGGTCGACGTCCACGGTGCGCTCGCTGTAATTCGATTGCAGATAAGCCGGCCTCGCCTCCTCGTTGTCGCCATACGAGTTGTTGTGGATGCGAGCGCCTTGCGCGTACGATTGTTCGAACACCGGCTCGAGGTTGATGAGGGGGCAACCGATGCCGGGAAGCTCGGCGCAGAGATCGGCCGGCGCACCGAGATAAGCCCCATCCTGGATCACGATTTTGGCGGCCGGCGCGATGGCGTCTTCCGCGGCGTACGTCGCCGGGTTCATGTCGCTGTCGCCCACCATGTTCCCGGCCACGTGGGTGCCGTGACCCATGGTGTCCCATTGCGCCAAATCGGTGGGCGTCTCGCATTTTGCGCCCATTGGGTACTGTTCGCACGAGTAAAGAAAATCGTACGCCACGATTTTGCGGTGCGTGGAACCCGTCATCGTGCCGTAGCCGCCCGCTTGCGACCACGTATTGGTGACGGGCAGATCGGTATCGTTGAAATAACAAGAGTTGGCATCGAGGCCGGTGTCGATCTCGGCGACGATCTGGCCTTCGCCGCGGATGCCATGCTCCCAAATCGGCGTCTCGGCCATTCCGTGTCCTTGAGTGCCTGACTGCATGGTTCCGACGAGCCGGTCGTTCAGCAGACCGATGCGATGAATGCGCTCGAGGAAGAAGAGATCGCTGCGCTCGGCGAGCACGCGCACGTCGGTGGCCACCGTTTCAATCGGGAAGAGAACGGAAAGGCGCCCGAACGCGCCGGCCACGCCGTCGCCCATGACCTTGCCCCCGCGCGCTTCGACCGCGGCGCGTACGGCCGCGCGATCGCGACCGGGCATGACATGGACCATCACCGGAATTTGCGGCGAGTTGGTGCTGACCGCGAGCATTTCCGGCAGAAGCTCGCGCGAAATACGATCGACTGGCATGTACGGCACGACACCGATCATTCCCGCAATGGCGCGATCGGGCGCCCCCGCGGGCCGTTCCAGAAGCAACGCGTCGTAAGGCAGGTACGCCACCTCGCGGTAACCAGCTACGACGAGCGCGCGCCGCGCGGCCGGCGTGATGCGGCCGTCGAACTTCGCGATCACGAAGGGTTGATCGGCAGAGGAGAGCGCCGCGGCAGACTCGTCCGCTTTCGCGGCGGCAAAAGCGATGCGCCGTCCTCCGGGCGTTTCGACGAACGCGCGATCGGATTCCGCCACGGGAGCTGCGGGAGCACTGCATGCGAGCGCACTGGGAATGACCAGCGCGGGAAGGAGCCACCTACCGAACAGCGTCGCGGAGCGGACGTTCATCAACATGCGCATCCTCCTTGGGAGGACCGCACCATAGACTTCACTCACGCTCGAGGGTCAAGCGCTTCGTATGGCTCTGCGCGTCGAAATCGAGCGGTGCGTCATGCGCGGCGTCGTGCGTCCGCCGGTCCCACGCGATGCGCGCGATGATGCCGAGGATCACGACGACGTGCCATGGGCGCACGCCGCTCGTCTCGTCGCCGTAGACAGGTCGCACCGGGACGTCGCGAATTCTCAGGCCCTGTGCAGCGATTTTGCCGAGGAGATCATTGGGATACCCGTAGCGGGGGAAGACCGCGTCGAGATCGATCTGCCGGGCGGCGCGCGCCGAGATGACTGTGTAGCCGCACTGACTGTCGGAAAGCGACGACAACCGCGCAGCGCGCCGCGTCAATGCCGACAGCGCGTGGCCGGCGATGGACCTTTCGACCGGAATGACGCGATGTGCCTCGGGGTGGCTGAACCGATCGCCTTTCGCATAGTCCGTTTCGCCACGCACGACCGGCAGGGCGAGCCCCGCCAAATCTTCGGGGTGCATCTGCGCGTCACCGGCCATCACGCCGATGGCGAGCGCGCCGGCTTCGAGAGCGAGACGATAACCGGTGACGATCGCTGCGCCGACCCCGCGGTTGGCGCGGTGGCGGTGGACGCGAATACGCCCGTCGGCGAGCGCGCTCGCGACTTGGAACGTCCGGTCGGTGCTCGCGTCGTCGATGACCACGACATCGTCGACAAAGCTCGGCATCGTGATGAGCGTTCTTTGCAAAAGGCGCTCTTCGTTGTGGGCGGGCACGACCACCGCCAATCGGGCTCCTTCGAGCATCGGATGTTCGTACGGTGGCGGCGAGCCTGGGGCAAGCCGTTTGCGCGGCGCGCGCGAGGGGGCTAGTTTCGGCCCCGGCCATGACTCGCCGAGCCAAGCTTCTCTTGATGGCCGGCTTGGGGCTCGTTCTCTACGGCGCGTTCGTCGTGACGAGTCACCTCACGTTTCCGAAGGAAACGACGCCCGAGGGGGCCTATGCGCGCATCGTGATCGCCATCACGAAGGGCAACCCGCGCGACGCTTTCGCTTATCTCGAGACGCAGGCGCAATGGGCTTCTTACACCGTTCGCGACTATCGCACCAAAGCCGCGGCCCTCGTGGCGCGCGACTACCCCGAGCCGGAGCGGAGCGCGCTCCTCGCTTCGTACCGGGGGCAGGCCGACGTGCCCGACGGCGCCGACACTTGGCTGACGCTGGCCGAGAATCGCGGGTGGATCGCGCGCCTGCGCAAGGACCTCTCCGGCACGAAACGGGTCGAAGTCGCGGGCGAGCGTGCCACGGTCGAAACCGCGCGCGGCACCCGCTACGCTTTTCGACGGCGGGAGAACGGGATTTGGGGACTCACCACGTTCACCGCCGAGCTCCTGTCCGAAGCAGAGAAGGCAGCGCGCGACTACGAGATGGTGACGAAATCAGCGCGTGACTACGAGCGCGCGCGATCGGCGTCGGCGGTGCCGTGACGCTCGAGCGCGGCGAAGCTCCCCGCGTCTTGCCCGGTCGCGACTGGCAGACCGGCAGCTGCCCATCCCTCTTCGACGAGGTTGCCGAACGCGCCGCGCGCACCATCGATGCCCGCGCGCTGATCGACGACATCGGTGAACCCGGCGCTGCAAAGCAGCTCGACGGCGCGGAGCGATCGGACGCCAGTTGCACAACCGACCACGATCTGCGCGTTCTTCTGAAAAAGGCGGCCCATCATCGCCAAAAACTCCGCCGTCGTGGGTGGCCCGCCCCGAAGACCGCCCGCGGGCAGCGGTACGTTCAGCGCGCCCACCGGATGTAGGTCATGAAACTCCTCGACGCTGCGGACGTCGACGTAAACGTAGCCGAGATCGAGTAGGCTTTTCGCTTCGCTCGGCGATACACGGCGAAGGCTGCCGGCACTGCCCTTGACCGGTTCTCGATCGTCGACCACTAAAACTCCTCCGCCGTCTTTTCCCATGACCACGACAGAAAATCACCCCGACGTCGGGACGTCCCCCCTCGGTGCTCCCCCGCGCGGCAACGAGCTCCGGGTGGTCCCCCTCGGAGGACTCGGCGAAATCGGGATGAACTGCCTCGCGCTCGAGCAGGCGGACGGCGCGCTCATCATCGACTGCGGCATCACGTTCCCCGACGATGACGTCGGTATCGATACCTATCATCCTGACTTTTCGTACCTCACAGCACGACGGGACCGACTGGCGGGCATCTTTCTGACGCACGGACACGAGGACCACGTCGGTGCGCTGCCCTATTTGCTCCAGCGGATCAAACTCCCCGTCTGGGGGCCACCCCACGCGCTCGCGGTCGCCAAGCATCGTCTCCACGAACGTGGACTCGATCCCAGTCAATTCGAGTTCATCACCGTTTCTCTGCGTCTGCCGTACAAAGTGGGGCCCTTCGAGGTCGAGCCCATTCGCGTCGCGCATTCGATCACCGACGCCACCGCGCTCGCCGTCCGCACGCGCGCCGGCATGGTGATCCACACCGGCGACTTTCGCTTCGACCCCGACCCGCCCGACGGCGAGACCACCGACGAAGCGCGGCTCGCCGCGCTCGGAGAAAGCGGCGTCCGCCTTCTTCTCTCCGACAGCACCAACATCGACTCGCTCGGTCCCCACGCGAGCGAGACGGAGGTCGGTGAGAAGCTCGAGCAACTCGTGCGCGAGGCGAGCGGGCGCGTGGTGGTGGGGATGTTTGCCTCCAACGTGCAGCGCTTGCGGATGATCGGCGATCTCTGCCGGCGCGTCGGTCGCCATTTGTGCCTCTTCGGGAGGAGCATCGAGCTGCAAGTCAAATGGGCGCACGAGATCGGGCGTCTCAATTGGCCGAGCGATCTCGTCATCGCCAAGGGCGAAGCGGCTTCGTTTTCGCCGGGCAAGCTTCTCGTGCTCGCCGGCGGCACCCAGGCCGAACCTGGCTCGTCGATGACGAGGCTCGCTGCGCGCACGCACCCCTTTTTGGCGCTCACACCAAGCGACCTCGTCGTCTTCTCGAGCCGCATCATTCCCGGCAACGATCGACCCGTCTTCGCAATGATCGCCGATTTTTTGCGGCAAGGCGTGACGGTCAAAAATTGGATCACCGATCCCACGGTGCATACGAGCGGCCACGCCCATCGCGCCGAGCAGAGGAAGATGCTCGAGCTGGTTCGACCGCGCGCGTTCATTCCCGTGCACGGAACGCGTCACCACCTCGAACGGCACGCCGAGCTCGCGCGACAGAACGGCGTGAGCGAGGTGCTCGTCATCGAGAACGGCGACGTCGCCGAGGTGAGCGACGCGCGTTTATCCCCCGCGGGAAAGATCGGTGTCGGCCGCGTCGCGACCTGGGAGGGAATGCCCATCGCCAGCTCGGTGCTGAAAGAGCGTCGCTCGCTCGCTCGTGCCGGCATCGTCAGCATCGGGCTCGTCGTGGACGCCAACGGGCGCGTCCTCGCTCCGCCTTCGGTACAAGCGCGCGGGGTCATGGCCGACGAAGCCGAGCCGGCTACCCTCCGCTTTTTGGCGCTCGAGATCGCGAGAGCGCTGGAAAACGGCAGCGCGCGCGATGACGGCGCGACAGGGGAGCTGGCACGCCTGGCCGCGCGGCGCGCGATCGAAGGCAAAACGGGGAAAAAGCCGCTCTGCCTCGTGAACGTGACGCGGCTCGAACGCTGAGAGCTCGTTCGAGCCGCGGGCCTGCGCCGGTGCGCTCTTTACGCGGTGGGGACGCTGGGACTGCGGAAGATCTCGACCTTGGTCAGGACCACGTCCTTGACGGGGCGATCGGATCTGCCCCGCGCGACGCGCGCGATCTTGCTGACGATGTCGAGGCCAGCCACCACTTTGCCGAAAACCGAATGGCGGTTGTCGAGGTGCGGCGTGTCGCGCTCGGTGATGAACCACTGCGATCCGTTCGACGCCGGCCCCGAGTTGGCCATCGACAAGGTGCCGGCACCGGTGTGGCGCAGCTCGGGGTGAAACTCGTCGGCGAATTTGTATCCCGGCCCGCCCGTGCCCCATCGGCTGGCCGAGCCCTCGTCGGTGTAGCGGCTGAGCGGGTCGCCGCACTGGATCATGAAGTCGGGGATGACGCGGTGAAAACGCACGCCGTCGAAGAGGGGCACGCCTTTCTGCGCGTCACCCGTTTTGGGATCTTTCCATTCCATGGCTCCGGTCGCGAGCCCGACGAAATTGGCGACCGTCTTGGGGGCGCGCTTTTCCTCGAGCTTGAGGACCATGGTGCCTTCCGACGTGGAAAAGCGCGCGTAGAGATCACCGCTGCCGGGAACGTCGATGGAGGGAAATTGCGGTTCGCCGAAAATGCCCATGCTCGTCTCCTTGAAAGGGGGGCCGAGGTTAGCACGCCGAACGCGCGACGAAACGCCAACACGCGTCCCCTGCGTCTTTGTGCTGGCCTCGTGTTTCGCGCGCGGGCGCGGTTGCTTCGCGTCGCTACGTCACGTGCTTTCGAACAGCACGGCCATGCCTTGCCCCACGCCGATGCACATCGTGGCAAGGCCCACCTTGGCGCCGCGCGCTCTCATCGCGTGCACCAGCGTGCCGACGATGCGCGCACCGCTCGCACCGATGGGATGGCCGAGGGCGATGCCTCCGCCGCGCACGTTGACGCGCGCCGGGTCGAGATCGAGCCCGCGTTGGCAAGCGATCACCTGCGCCGCGAAGGCCTCGTTCAGCTCGACGAGATCGACATTGGGCACGCGCAGACCGGCTCGCGCGAGCGCTTTTTTGGTGGCGGGGATGGGCCCTTCCCCCATGTAGTTGGGATCGACGCCGACCGTCGCTCCGGCCATCACGCGCGCGATCGGCTGCACGCCAAGCGCTTTGCAACCTTCCTCGCTAGCCAGACACACCGCGGCCGCACCATCGTTGAGCGGCGAAGAGTTGCCCGCCGTGACCGTGCCACCCTTTTTGAAAGCAGGCTCCAGCTTGGCGAGCTTCTCGAGCGTCGTGTCGGCGCGAATCGATTCGTCGCGCGTCAACTGAGTGATGGCGCCTTTTTCGCCCGGCACCGGCACGGACACGATCTCGTTCGCGAATGCGCCCGCGTCCCAGGCGGCAGCCGCTTTTTTGTGCGATTGCAAGGCGAGCTCGTCCTGCTCTTCCCGCCGGATGTCGAACTTTTTGGCGACGTTCTCTGCCGTGTCGCCGAGGCCGATGAGCTCGAAGCGCTCGGCCATCTTGGGATTGGGATAGCGCCAGCCGAGCGTCGTATCGTAGATGACGGGCGGCGTGCGGCCGAACGGCTCGCTGGGCTTGGCCATCGAATACGGCGAGCGGGTCATGTTCTCGACTCCGCCGGCAATCACGACATCGGCGTCGCCGAGCGCGATCATCCTCGCGCCGTCCTGCACGGCTTCGAGGCCCGACCCGCAGAGTCGATTCACCGTCACCGCGGGAACGTCGTACGAAACGCCCGCCAAGAGGAGCGCCATGCGCGCCACGTTGCGGTTGTCTTCGCCAGATTGGTTGGTCGCGCCGAAGATGACGTGATCGAGGTGCTCGAAGAGCGCGGAGTGTCGCTCGCCTAGCGCACGGATCACGTGTGCGGCGAGGTCATCGGCGCGCACCCGCGCCAGACCTCCGCGGTACTTGCCGATAGGCGTTCGGATGGCATCGACGACGTACGCAGTTTTTCCAAGTGCCATCGTTGAGATCTACCTCACTCGGTGGGCGCGAGCACGTGCGCTACTCGCGGATCTCCGTCGCTGGTGCGCCACCGCTCGTAGCCATGGGCGCCTCGCAGGTGAGGCACTTTTCGGGAACGTGTTTCTTTTCGTAAACCTCGCCGCAACGTTTGCACGACCGGGCGTCACGTTCGAAAGAGATGATGGCGCCAGAAGCCTTGCAGCGGCGCCCGGCGAGCTGGATTTTCTCGACGGAGAGCGTTTTGCCATGTTCGTCGGTGCCGGCCAAGATCGACGGCGTCTGCTCGGGCGGCACTTTGACGCGCTTGGGAATGCGGGCCATCGCCTCTTTGAGGATCCACCCGGCCGCCCCCGCGTGATGCCGGAGCGGGGCAACGATGCGTTTGTTGGCCCCCTCGACCACGATCCGATCGTTTCCCTCCAAACCGATCTGGTCGATCTCGAACCAGTAGATGCGTTCGGGTTGGCTTTCCCCACGCTCGACCGCGACCCCGGCGTCGCCCACCCGGATGGGTAGACCGTCCGAAGCGCCCATCAGCGCCGCGGTGATCACGCCGAGGATACCGACGCCGAAGAGGTACGGCCCTACCTCCATGGGAACGTCGTGCACCCACGTCGCGTAGGTAGCCGCACCGAGCGCGGCGACACCGAGACCGCCAATGAGCGCCTGAAAATTGGCGCGCGCGCCGGGCTCGGCCTCGAAGCGTCGCTCCTTCAGCTGGCCAGCGTCTGTTTTTCCGTGGGCATTGTGATCGTCAGTCATGTCCAAAATCGTCCGTTCGGGGCCGGAGTTCGACAGTCTGGATAGCAGTACTTCGTCAGCTTCTCTCTGGCTAGGCGCTGCATAGCAAATGTACGCGCCCGCGTCGCACGGCTACGATGACCCTGCGATGCAAGCCCGGACCCTGCTTCTCGCCGTTCCGTCGCTGGCCATGGTGGTGGTCGGGATCGCGATGTTCGGACCGGGCGCGGTGCAGCCGTTCGACGGCGCGCGCATCCGGGGGGGCCCAACGGAGGGGCTCCGCCGTCTTTCCTGGCGCATCACCGTGCTCGAACGGTTTCGCAGCATTGATTCGACCCGCGACATCGGGGCGATCGCGGTGCGTGCCCGCAACGGAGACCAGAGTGAGGCACGCGCCCGTTGTCAAACGCGCAACGATGGAACGTGCGACGTCATGCTCGACTTTTCTGCCGACGTCAGCGGACCCATCCACGCCGCCGTTACCGCCGAAGGGGACGGCGCGATCTTAGCGGAGGGGGATTTCGCCGGGAACACTGCGCAATGGGGTCAGGCCCCCGGGCATCCCGCGCGGCTCCTCGGGAAAGCGAGCGGAGACTTCACTGTCGATGTGGATGCGCGCCGCGGCGTTTTTGCCGCGCCTTTTCGCGACGATCTCGTGGTGACCGTGCACGACGGCGATGCCCCTCTTCGCGACGCGAAGGTCACGCTGCGCACCGACGCCGCCGATCTCGACAACGCGCCGGCATCGAACGACCCCGAGACCAGCCTCACGCTCGTTTCGTCCGAGCGCGGCGAAGTCACGTTCGGCGTGGCGCCGCGCATGCACACGGTCGCCGTCGACATCGAAGTGACGGCACTCGGCCGCAGCGCGGCGTGGCACGGCATTTTACCGGTCGTCCCGGGCGCCATTTGGCTCGACCCCACCTCGTATGCCAACGGCGCGATCAGGGTGTGGACGCCCGTCCCCCGCGACGTCGCTTATGTCACGCTGGCGACGCCGAGCGCCCGCCTTTGGGGCGGGGTCATCCCGCTCGTTTCGAGTGACCCGCGCGGACCTCGTGGCCACATCGATTGGCCGGCAGGGACACGAGCGCCCGAAACCGGCACGCCTGAGCCGATGTGGGTCACCCTTTCGAGCGATCCGCTCCAAACGAGCGCCGGCACGGTCGGCTGGCCGGTTTCCCGCGCGAGCTGGCCGGTTCACCCGACGGCCATCCTCGACGAGCGACCCTTTCGCGACCTGCTCCTCCTCGACGGCATGCCAGCCGCCGAGCAGCGTGACCGCGCACGTCGCTACCGCGCGCGCTCCCTGTCGGCGGTGGCCCTCGGAGCCGCCGCCCTTTTGGAAGGTGTGCTTTTGGCGCACGGAGCGCAGGCCCGCGGTTTCCGCGCCTGGGCTTGGACAGCCATCGCCATTGCCACCGTCGCACTCGCCTTTGCCGCGATCGGCGTGGTCGTGATGTGGAAGACGACGGGGTAGCCGCCCCGCGTGGTCCCGCGCGCTGCCGGGCGGGGGATAGCGTTTGCCGCCGCGATGGACTACGTCAGACCTCGCCTCCCATGATCGTTCTGGTCGTAGCGCTCGCACCGCTCTTACTGGGCTTTTTGCTCATCGTCCTCATCGCGCGCTACTCGCCCAACGTTCCGCGCCAGGCGTCGCTCAGTCCGGGTGAAACCCTCGACCATCGCCCCCCCATCACGCCCGACGAGTTCGAAGACATCATCCAGGAGCTTATGCAAGCGCTAGGGATGGAAATCGTCTTTTCCGCCCAGGGGACAGGAGGGGTACTCGAGCTCACCTGTCGCGATCCGCGCCCCCTGACCGGTGGTCGCATCCTTGTGCACGCCTCGCCCGTCACTGCCTCCGGGCAGACGGACGCCGCCGAGGTGCTCGGGTTTGCCGACGGCGTGCGCGGAGACATGGGGGCCCTCAAAGGGATTTTCATCTCCGCGGCCGGATTCACCGACGAAGCACACGCCGCGATGCGCTCGACGCCGGCCCAAGTCGAGCTCGTCGATGCGAAAAAGCTCGTCGAGCTGGTCCGCGAACACTTGCCCGATCGCGCCCCCTTGCTCGAAAGTTACCGTTCCTTCAGCGGCGAGGGGCGGCGCCACGTGCGTGCCAATCGCGCGTCCGGCGACGACGACCCTACAGGCGGCGACCCGGCAAGAAACTGACGCAGCGGGGGTCAGTCGTGGGAGGACGCTTACCAGCACGCTTGCGCAGCTTGCTCGCGGGGCGAGGGTTCGGATAAAACGGAAAGCTAAAGTCGCGAAGTCGGAGCGAAATGCCCTAGAATGCGACTCAGCCCCGAGCGGCCACGCAGTATGCGGGCCGGGACGGCAAACACCCTAGAACGCGACAGCTGATGAGAACACGTTGGCCGGAGGCACGATGGTCAATCCGCAGATGGTGATGTACGAGGAGGAGTTCAACCAGATCCAGACCGTGGTGGATCGACTGGTGAAAGACGCGAACTCCAAGGTCGTGTTCATCGTCGACAAGAACGGCCAACTCATCGCGGCGAGCGGCGATGTCGACAACCTGGACACGACGTCGCTGGCGTCGCTGACCGCCGGCAACATTGCGGCCACGGGGGGGATGGCGAAGCTGCTCAAAGAAAACGAGTTCGCCACTCAGTTTCACGAGGGAGAGAAAGCCAATATCCACATTCAATTGGTCGGGAATCGGGTCATCCTGGTCGTGATCTTCGATTCCAAATCGAGCCTCGGTCTCGTTCGCTTGCGCGTCAAAAAAGCAAGCGAAGAGCTGAACGGCATCTTCGAATCCCTCCTCAGGAAAGTACAGGAGCCTGGCGCCGACTCGCCCTTCGCCGAAATTACGGATGAAGACATCGACAACCTCTTCAACGACTGAAAGAGGCACGACCGATGAGCTTTATCAATTACATGGCTAGGGAGATTAACTGCAAAATCGTCTATTACGGGCCCGGTCTCTGCGGCAAAACGACCAACCTGCAGTACATCTACGAGCGCACCAACCCCGAAGCGAAGGGCAAGATGATCTCGCTTGCCACCGAGACGGAGCGCACCCTCTTTTTCGATTTCCTCCCGCTTTCGCTGGGCGAAATCAAAGGGTTCAAAACACGGTTTCACCTCTACACCGTGCCCGGTCAGGTCTTCTACGACGCGAGCCGCAAGCTCATCTTGAAGGGCGTCGACGGCGTGGTGTTCGTCGCCGATTCGCAGATCGGGCGCATCGAAGCCAACCTCGAGAGCCTCGAGAACCTGCGCACCAACTTGGGCGAGCAGGGTTACTTGCTCGACAAGCTTCCCTACGTCGTCCAGTACAATAAGCGCGATCTGCCCGAGGTAGCGTCGGTCGAAGAGCTGAAGCAACTGCTCAATCCCACCAACGTGCCCGAATTCGAAGGGGTGGCGCGCACCGGGGTGGGGGTGTTCGACACGTTGAAGGCGGTGGCCAAGCTCGTGCTCACCGAGCTGCGCCGCGGCGGATCGTAGTCATTCGAATCGGTAAGACAGCGAGAGACCGGCGATGAGCCCGACGTCGCCCACCTGGTAGACGTCGCGATCGGTGTACTTGAACTGGTAGAGAAGCGGGTGAACCTCCGCCCCCACGCTCGCGCCCACGACCCATCCTGCGCCGAGGCGAACGTCGGCCTCGGCGAGAAGCGCGACGGCGATCCAGAACATTCGATTTTGGGCGTCGCGGGTGAGACCGCTGCCCCTACCCTCCAGGGCCAACCGACCGATATCGACTGAAGCGTAAGGGCGCAGCTCGACTGCCCCCGCCCGAAGCCGCAACGGCGAAGCAAAGAGTCGAACCACGGTGAGCTGTGCGGTCATTTCCGTGTTGGGCACGATGTGATCGGTGCTTGCCGCGCCGGTGAGCGTCGCTTCCACCATCGCGCCGAGCGCGGGTTGCCAAAGCGACGACCCGTCGCGAGCAACTTCGAAACCCGCTCCCGCTCCGTAGAGCGAAACGGGCAGGATCTGCGTGCGAATCGAGGCTTGTCCGCGAACGACAAGGTTCCACGTGGGGGAGCGCGCGTCATGCACGGGCACGGCGAGGGGCTCGGCGGTGGAAGGGCGCGGCGAGCCTGCGGCGCGTTGCTGCGCGGCCCCCCCTTCGGAGCGCGTATCGGACGAGTCGGGCCCGGCGGCGACGGCAGCAACGAGCGCAAGCGCCTCGGCGACCTCCACGCAGGTGGCGCCGCTGACTTCTCGTTCGAGCGCGCTCCCTTCCACGTCGAGAATGCGAAGTCGACCGGTTGCGTCGCCGTTCTCCGCCTGTTCGAATCGCACGACGAAGATGCGTCCTGGCTCACCCGCTCGCGTCAATCGAATGCCGGGAGCACGGTGCTGCAAGCGCCGCCAGAATTCCTCGCTGCTCGGGCACCCAGCAAAGCCCTCGACCCGCACGGCGACCGCCTCGAGCGCGGAGTCGCGGCTCGCGGCCGGCTGCGCTGAACCTGTGTGCGCAACGGTTGCCACCATCGCCAACGACAAGAACTGACGTCCGGCGCGCCTCATTTTGAACGAGGATGAGGCATAAGGCGCGATGCTTCAAGGACGACTGCTCAAGGGATAGGTGGCGTCGGTTGCGACCACGACGGGTTGCGACTGTCCTCTGGCCCCGATGTCAGGACGCATGGCTGAGAGTCGACGGCAGAGATGATGGCAATGACCGCCCTGTTGGTGGCGCGCTCGAAGCGGTGGTACGCGAGCACCAAGCCGGTGCCCCAAGTAGGCCGCTCGGACTGCAAACCGTCGACCGGTGTAATTCGACGCCCTTTGCAATATTGGCTGTTCGTTGCGAAGGGTGACATCCAAATCGATATGGCGTTTGATGCGCCATCGCACGAGAGGGAAGCGGCCACGTCGACGCCGGACGGTGATACTGCCGGGGTTCCGACGTAAGGCATGTGGCCTCCCGCGATCGGATGAACATCGGTACCGTCGAGCTTGACGGCGAAGATCCCGCTGGCTTCGAACGCGAGCTCGGTGCCATCGACGCTGAACGCAGGCCACCGGTAGGCAACTGGGGCATCGGCTACCGTCACGACGAGTCGTTCGCCCGTTCCATCCGTCTTGATGATGTAGATCGCAGCGCCGCTGTGGAACGCTACCCACTGGCCGTCGCGCGAGAAAGACGATTCGTCGGCGCCTTCCGGGCGGTGCGTCAATTGCGTCGCGCTAGGCGGATCGAAGTTGAGGATGAAGATTTGCGATTTGCCATCGACCATGGACGTGTACGAGAGCCGCGTGCCGTCGTAAGAAAAGGACGGCTCGCGGTCCACGTTCATCCCTTTGGTCAGCTGCGTGAGCCCCGAACGATCGGGATGCATCATGTAGAGATTGCGATTCAAGCCGTCACGATCGGAATCGAAGGCGATCCACAACTCGCGATCGACCATCGCCAAAACGGAGGCGCATCCCGGCTGCGTTCCCGGCGCCCCGTCGGCGGCATCGGGCTGACCTCCCGTCGCTCCTCCGATGCCCGCGGCGCCATCGCTCATCGACGTTCCTCCGGCGCCCGCGTTTCCTCCCTGGCCCGACGCTCCCGACATGCCATCGGTCGTCGATGCGTCCGCCGCGCCGCCGCTGCCGGTCGCCGCGCTGTCCACCGCAGCATCGCTCACCGACGTGCCCGACGTGCCACCGTTACCCGGGCTGCCCGCATCGCCACGACCCGCGTTGCCCGCCGCACCGCCGATGCCGGCTCCGTCGCGCGAGTCGGCTGTGCTCATTGCGTCTCTGTCATTGGGCACATCACGGATCGGTGTCGGATCGCTGCATGCGGCCAAGACGCACGCCGCCCAACCCCAACGGCTCATTTTTGACGAGGCCATGATCATCTCCACGCGACGCGATAGCGCAACCCGGGCGTTCATTGCGACCACGACGGGTTGCGGCTGTCCTCGGGCCCCGACGTGAGCATGCAAAACTGAGAGTCGACCGCCGACGCCATGGCGAGAATCGCCCTGTTGCTGGATCGATCGAAGCGGTGGTACGCGACCACGAACCTGGTACCCCACGTCGGATGGTCGGACTGGAAACCGTCGATGGGCGTAATTCGACGGCCCTCGCACTGGTGGGTGGTGGTGGCGAACGGTGACATCCAGATCGATGCGAAAAACTCTCCGGCGTCGCAGCCGTGACCACAGGCTACATCGACGCCGGACGGCGATACCGCGGGTACGCCGAGGCCAGCCGCGATGAGGCGAAGACCGGTGCCGTCAACTTGGATGGCATTGATCCCTTCCCCCCAGAACACGATCTCGGTGCCGTCGGCGCTGAAAGCCGGCCATTGGTAGGGATTGGAGTTTGCGGGCGCCAATGCGGCCACTCGTTCGCCGGTTCCATCCGTCTTGATGACGTAGACGGAGAGACCGCTGTGGACCGCCAGCCACTGGCCGTCGCGCGAGAAAGACGATTCGTCAGCACCTTCCGGGCGCTTCGTCACCTGAACCGACGTACGCGTCGCGAGGTCCATGATGAAAATCTGCGGTTTTCCCGCGACCACCGAAGTGTACGAGAGCCGCTTGCCGTCGTAAGAAAACGACGGCTCGCGATCGCCATTCGCGCCTTTGGTGAGCTGGGTGAGGCCGGTGCGATCGGGATGCATCATGTAGAGATTGCGATTCGAGTTGTCGCGATCGGAATCGAACAGAATCCACGACTGGCGATCGACCATTGCCAAAATCGCCGCGCACCCCGGCTGTGTTCCCGGCCCCCCGTCGCCCGGATCGGGCTGACCACCCGCGGCGCCGCCGGTGCCCACCGCGCCGTCGCTCGTCGACCTTCCCCCGGCGCCCGCGCCGCCTCCCTGACCCGACGCGCCCGCGGTTCCCTCGGTCGTCGATGCGTCCGCCGCGCCACCGCTCCCGCCGGTTGTCGTGCGATCCGTCGCGGCGTCGCTCGCGAATGCCCCCGACGCGCCGCCACTGCCCGACGCGCCGTCACTGCCCGACGCGCCGCGACCCGCAATGCCCGCGGCTCCGCCGGTCGCGGCAGTTGCACCAGCACCCGCTGCGCCACCGTCACCCGCGGCGCCGCCGGCATCGGCCGCGTTCATCGTGGCTGCGTCGTTGCGCGCCTCGCGGATCGGTGGCGGGGAACTGCAGGCGGCCAAGCCCCACGCCACCCAACTCCAGCGCGTGATTCTCGACCGGATCATAAAGTGCTCGGTTGTGACCACGACGGGTTACGGCTGTCCTCCGGTCCGGAGGTGAGGATGCAAGGTTGAGAGTCGACCGCCGAGATCATGGCGATGACCGCCCTGTTCGTAGCTCGATCGAAGCGGTGGTACGCGAGGACGATGCTCGTGCCCCAAGTAGGATGCACGGACATGAAATCGTCGACAGGAGTGATTCGACGGCCTCTGCATTGATCAGTGGTCGTTGCGAACGGTGACATCGAGATTGCGGCGGTCCAAAAGGGCCCGAGGGCGTCGCATCCGATCGAAGACGCGATGTCTACGCCGGACGGCGAAATGGCCGGCGTCGCGCCTGTGCCGGTCGAGCGAATGCCGGTACCGTCGAGCTTGACGGCGTTCGTCACGTGCCCGTTGAACACGAGCTCGCTACCATCAGCGCTAAAAACTGGAGACCGATTGGCGTTGGCGTCGTCGAGCCCCGCCGCGACGAGTCGTTCGCCGGTTCCATCCGTCATGATGATGTAGACCGAGGGACCGCTGTGGAACGCCACCCACTGACCGTCGCGCGAGAAGGACGGTTCATCGGCGCCTTCCAGCCGATGGGTCACCTGAACCGAGGTACGCGTCGCGAGGTCCATGATGAAGATCTGCGATTTTCCCGCAACGACAGAAGTGTACGAGAGGCGCGTGCCATCGTAAGAAAAGAACGGCTCGCGATCGACATTCATCCCTTTCGTCAGCTGCGTGAGCTGAGAGCGGTCGGGGTGCATCATGTAGAGGTTGCGGTTCAAGCTATCGCGATCGGAATCGAAGGCGATCCACGACGCTCGATCGATCATTGCCAATAGCCCCCCGCACGCCGGCTGCGTTCCCGGCGACCCATCCGCCGCATCCGACTGACCGCCCGTCGCGCCGCCGATGTCTGCGGCGCCGTCGTTCATCGTCGCTCCCCCGGCGCCGCCTTGGCCTCGGTCACGCGATGCTCCCGCGTCGCCGTCAGTCGTCGTCGCGTCGGCCGTGCCGCCGCTTCCGCCCGTCGTCGCGCGATCGCTCGCCGCGTCAATCGTCGACGTACCCGAAGCGCCTCCGCGGCTCGACCCATCGCCATTGCCCGCATGGCCCGCTGCGGCGCCGCTACCTGCCGCGCCGCCGGAATCGACCGCGTTCATCGTGCCTGCGGCATTGCGCATATCGCGGATGGGCGTCGGGGAGCTGCATGCCGCCAAGACCCACGCGAGCCAACCCCAACGGCACATGGTCGACCGCGCCACGGTCAACTCCACGCTGCTCGACGAGGGCGCCCCGTCACTCATTGCGACCACGACGCGTTACGGCTGTCCTCGGGTCCCGATGTCAGGAAGCAAGGTTGAGAGTCCACCGCCGAAATCATGACGATGACAGCCCTGTTGGTGGCTCGATCGGCACGGTGATACGCAAGCACGAGGCCTGTGCCCCAGGTGGGACGCCAGGAGTCGAAACCGTCCTGCGGGGTGACGCGACGCCCGTCGCAAAGCCCGGTAGTCGTGCCCAAGGGTGACATCCAGATCGACTGGTATTGGCACTCGATCGAAGCGGCGATATCGACGCCGGACGGCGATACCGCGGGAGCCTCCGCGTACGAGTTGCTCACTACCTGGCGAAGACCGGTACCGTCGAGCTTGATACTGTAGATGGAGGACGTGTGGTCGAATACGAGCGCGGCGCCGTCGGCGGTGAAAGCTGGCCACCGGTACGAAACGACTGCATCGGCTGCCGTTCCCACGAGTCGTTCGCCCGAGCCATCCGTCTTGATGACATAGATGGAGAAACCGCTGTGAAACGCGACCCACTGACCGTCGCGCGAGAACGACGATTGATCGGCGCCTTCCGGGCGGCGCGTTACCTGAACCGACGTCCCCGACGCGAGATCCATGATGAAAATCTGCGATTTTCCCGCGACAATCGAGCTGTAGGCGAGGCGCGTTCCGTCGTAAGAAAAGAATGGCTCACGGTCCACGTTCGTCCCCTTGGTGAGCTGGGTGAGCCCGGAGCGATCGGGGTGCATCATGAAGAGGTTGCGACGCAAGCCGTCGCGATCGGAATCGAACGCAATCCACGAATCATGATTGACCATTGCCAAAAGCCCCGCGCACGCCGCTTGCGTACCCGGCCCACCCTCGACGGCGTCCAGCCGATCGGCGGTCGCGTCTCCGGTTCCCGCTGCGCCATCGCTCATCGACGTTCCCCCCGCGCCTGCGTTGCCTCCCCCGCTGCCTCCCCCGCCCGAGGCTTCCGCGATGCCATCGGTCGTCGATGCGTCGGGCATCCCAGCGGTTCCGTCAGCCGCGATGTCGCTGGCGGCATCACTCACCGCGCCGCCACTGCCCGAAGCGCCACCAGGACCCGAGGAGCCCGCGGCGCCGCCAGCACCGTCCATGTTCGTATTGCCCGCGCTATTGCGCACATCGCCGATCGGCACTGGTGAGCTACAGGCGGACAACACGCACAGCAGCAAACGGCCGCCGCTCACCACGGACCCGCGCATCGCGATCTGCGATCGACGGCGTCCCGTCTTCATTGCGACCACGACGGGTTGCGGCTGTCTTCGGGGCCCGACGTCAGAAAGCACGGCTGAGGGTCCACGGTCGAGATCATGGCGATAACCGCCCTGTTCGTAAAACGATCGGAGCGGTGGTACGCGAGCACCGAGCCAGTGCCCCACGTCGGACGCCAAGAATTGAAATTGTCGTACGGAGTGACGCGATGCGCGCCGCAGCCTTCTGTGGTCGTTGCAAAGGGCACCGTCCCAATGGCTTGGCCCATCGGGTTGGGGCACGATAGCGAAGACGCGAGGTCGATCCCGGAGGGTGAGATTGCCGGCATCTTGTTGCCTGTTGGGCCGTTGCCGACAATGAGTCGAAGCCCCGTGCCGTCGAGCTTGAGGCTAAAGATCTCGGTCACCTGATCGAACACCAGCGCGGTACCGTCAGCGCTGAACGCCGGCCACGTAGAGTCATTGATGGTGTCCGCGCCCGTTCCCACGAGTCGTTCGCCGGTTCCATCGGGCTTGATGATGTAGAGCGAGCGACCGCTGTGAAACGCCACCCACTGCCCGTCGCGCGAGAAGGACGATTGCTCGGCCCCTTCCGGGCGGTGCGTCACCTGAACCGACGTACGCGCCGCGAGATCCATGATGAAAATCTGCGATGTTCCCTCGACGACGGAGGTGTACGAGAGCCGCTTGGCGTCGTAAGAAAAGAACGGCTCGCGGTCGACGTTCGTCCCTTGCGTCAACTGGGTGAACCCCGAGAGATCGGGATGCATCATGTAGAGGTTGCGCCGCAGGGCGTCGCGATCGGAGTCGAACGCAATAAACGAGTCCCGGTTGAGCGTCGGCAACAGCCGGGCACAGGCCGGTTGCGTTCCCGGCCCTCCGTCGACCACATCCGCCCGATCGCTCGTCGCGTCTGCAGTGTCCGCTGCGCCGTCGCTCACCGACGTTCCCCCGGCGCCCGCGCTGCCGCCTTGGCCGGATGCTCCCGCGGCTCCATCGGTCGTCGATGCGTCGATCGTGGCGTCGCTCGATGCGTCCGCAGCGCCGCCACTTCCGTCATTTGTCACCTTATCGATCGCCGCGTCGCTCACCGACGTCCCCGACGCGCCACCTGTCCCCGACATGCCCGCGGTGCCCGCACTTCCCCCGGCTCCGCTGCTCGCCGCGGCGCCGCCGTTACCCGCGCCGCCGCCAGACGCGTCGATGTTCGTATCGCCCGCGGCATTGCGCGTATCGCCGATCGGCACAGGAGAGCTGCAGGCGACCACTGCCCACGGCAGTAAACTGCAGTTGCTCACCACAGACCAGCGCATCATCACCTTCACGCTGCTCAATGGACCGAGCAACGCATTTTGATCACCGCACAGAACGCTTTGCACGGCGAGCAAGCAGTTCCTGAATCTTATTCATGTAACCGCTCTTCGGATGCGCCGCCGCGAAGGCGTTGGCCAGAGCGCGCGCACGCTCCGCATCGCCGAGCTCGACGAGCAATTCGATGCGAAGCACTGCCGCTTCTTGACCAAGAGTGCCGTTCGCGAACTCGGCGGCGTAGCTATCGAGCTCCCGCATGGCGCGCGCGGGCGAGCCTTCGCGAAGCGCGGCCCGCACGCGATCGAGTCGAGCGACTTCACCCGTCAACGTCGCAGAAGAGGATGTCCCCGCGCTCGCCGCTTCGTCCGGCGCCAAAGACGTCTCGTCGGGCATCGACGGCGGTTCGGCGCGAGCGCTTGCCCGCGATCGCGCGCGCGGCGCCACAGGCGAAGACCGCGCTGAGACGGCGCGAGCCTCATTGGGCCGCGGATCTACCTCGCCGCGCTCCGGAGGATTCTCGGCGGACGCGAGCGTAGGCGCTAAGGCCAACGCGGGCTCTCTTGGCACCGGGTCTAGAGGGCGGTGAATCGCGGCGGGAGAATTCGATGCGCGCGTGTCGCCGTAGTCGGTAGCCACACGCAGCCCAGCGTGCACGACCAAGCCGCCGATGACGGCTCCGGCGATGAGCGCCTTGACGGTTGAAACGCCGCCCACCGCTAGCGCGCCTTTCGCGACCGTCGCTGCCCCGGGGGCCGCGGCGCTCGCGACGTCGGTAGCGGCGCCGCTCGCCGTGCTCGAGACGCTGGCCACTCCCGCGGCGACTCCGAAAGCGGCAAATGCTCGCGCTTTTGCCGGTGCAGACGGCTCGTCCCGCGAAAAGCTCCCGAGCAGCGCGCGGGTCATTCTCTCATTGCTGGCGCGGGTCACTGGCCACTCTCCTCGGCTCGGTCCGGGCCGAACAACTCATTCACTTTGGCTTCGAAAAGTTGTCGCGCGCGGCGCAAGCGCGAAGCGACAGTGCCTGGCGGGATTCCCAAGAGGGAGGCGACTTCGGCCATCGTCAGCCGTTCGCCTTCGCTCAACATGAGCACGGTGCGAAGCTCGAGCGGAAGGCAGTCGAGAACCACGTCCAGAAGGTCGCGCGCCCGTTTTTGGTCGACGAGAACCTCGATGTCGGCGTGCGAATCGATGGCGGCGTCGAGAGCGGCACTATCGGTGCGTTCTCGATTTCGGGCCTGACGGCGCCGGACGTCGGACGCAAACCGAATCACGACGGCAAAGAGAAACGCGCGCTCGGAGCCCGGCTCGATGTGCTCGAGCTTGCGTGCTGCGATCCAAAAGACTTCCTGCGCGGCGTCGTCGACGGAGGAGCTCGGAACACCCAAACGCCGCAACGAGCGCCATACGAAATCGAAATGCGTGACGAGCAGAGAACGAATCCGCTCGTCGTGGCCGGCGGGCACCTTGGGGCGGGCGTCCGATTCCCGGATCGGCAACAGCAAAACAGTGGCGGACGCGTCGTTCACATTGGCCAATGGAACGCCCGCCGCTTTTTGATCAGTCGAACCGACGAAATCGGGGCCACCTCATCATGTTCTATGGCCCGCCCGACTCGGCAGGCGCAAAGAATCGCTCAACAGACATGTGCGATCGTGTGAGCGAGGGCGCGCTCGCCATGCTGGCGATTGACGATTCGAAGCTGATTTCAAACACTTGACGAGGCACGCCGAACCGGTGTCGCCGAGGGCTGCCCACATCCACGATCGCCAGCCTGGTCGCCACGGACTTCGAAGCCAATCGCGTAGAGCAACAGGGGGTGGGGTTTTGCTGGCAACGCTGCCCGGGGTTGTTCAGGTAAAACGCCGGCAGGGGCAAACCACCGCGAGAAACACGCTGCGCGAGCGCGGTGCAACCGAGCACGACGGCGCCCGCGGTCATGTAGTAGAGCTCACCCGCTACCGCGGCTTATCAGCGGAGCAGGGCTACTGCGTCGGCGCTCGCTCGGGAAAGCTACGTTCGGCCGTACACGCGATTGCGGCGACCACGGTTCTTGGCTTTGAGCTTGGCGCGGTAACGCTTGGACCGAGTGCGGGTCGACTTGCGGGGACCCTTGGAAATCATGAGAAACATGTGAGCGCCTCTTTACGCCAAGAACGGCGGCGGGGCAAGCAAGGTAGGCGGCTATACCCCCTGGTCGGAGCCTCCTTGAGCGCGGCCGACGCGCGGCCGACGGCGGCCATCTGAGCGGGCAGCAGGGTATGGCGTTCGCCGGCCTTTTTGCTCATGGGCGGGGCCGCGGCCCTCGCTCACAACGATCGCGCTCGTTCTGTGGTTCGCGCTGTTTCGACCACAAATTCAGCGATCTCCCGAGGGCATTCTCCGGGTCAGCCCGCTCCTACGCTGGCCCACGTCGTTGCCAGCGCGACCATCGCCGCAACCGTGCTTTGTCGAGCCGCTGAACCCCGCCCGCGGGCTCCTCCGGCCGACGCACGGCTCGATTGCCGATTGCGACCTGCGCTGGTATTCCAATCGTCTGAAAGAAGTCAGCACCAGCGGTGTGCGCCTACTCCTGGCGGCGCTCGAACGGCTGAAGATGGACGTGCGCCCGCTGATCGCGGGGCTGCCCGTTTCGGAGCAGGAGCTCCGAGCCCCCGGCGGGCGCATCGACTGGGACGTGTGGGTCGATCTGACCGAGCGCTTGGAGGCAAGCCTCGGCGGGCCCGAAGGGCTCGAGCAGTTCTCACTCTTGTCGACCGCGGCCCCCGGCATGCACCAATTTCAGCGGGTAGCGCAATTGATCTCGAGCCCGGCCGCGCTCTACCGACTGAACTCGCGCTGGGGCATTCCCAACCAATACCGCCACGCGCGTTCGGAATGCGTCGAGCTCGCGCCGGACCGGCTGCGTGTGTGCATTTCCATCCCGGAGAATTATCGAGGATCCGTAGCCGTTTTTCACGCAGCGCTCGGTGTTCTGCGCGGTCTTCCCAAGATCGTGGGCATGCCGGAAGCGGAGATTCTGTCGCGCGAGTTATCGCCACACCGGATGACGGCGATCATCAAACCGCCACCACCGCGCACCGTTTTTTCGTATGCGCGACGTCTGTCACGGCGCATGCGCGGGCTGGAGTCGATGATCGAGCAGCTCGGAGAGCAGGAGCTCGAGCTCGACGAAAAAAGCGCGATGCTCGAAACGCGGGTGGCGGCACAGGAGGTCGTCGAAGCGGCGCTGCGCGTATCGGAAGAGCGCTGGCGCGCGCTCGCCGAAAATGCACCGGGCGTCATCCTGCTCTTGTCGCACGAGGGGTTGATCACGTCAGCCAATCGCGGCTTCCACGGCAATGACCCGCGCTCCATCGGGGGACGTCACCTCCGCGATCTCATCGCGCAGGCGCAGGGCGCGGAGCTCGACGAAGCGATCGCCGCCGTGCTGCGCGAGCGCACGCTTCGCGATGTTCAGCTCAGCGTGACTGGGCCGAGCGGCGTCGAAACTTGGTACTCGTGCCGTCTCGGTCCGATTGGTGCAGCGCAAGGCGAGGTGACGATCTCCGCCTTTTTGACCGATATCACGGTGCGGCTGCGCACCGAGCACGCGCTGCGGGAACGCGATGCCGACCTCGCTCGGGCCCAGCGACTCGAGGCGCTCGGTCGTCTCGCGGGCGGCGTGGCGCATGACTTCAACAACATCCTGACCGTCATCTTGGGCGGGCTCGAGCTGTTGCTCCATCGGCCCGCGCTCGATACCGAGCTCCGGGACGAGCTGCACGAAATTCGCAGCGCCGGCGAACGCGCGGCCGCGCTCACGCGCCAACTTCTCGCCTTCAGCCGGCAGCAAGTCATTGCTCCGGAGGTCCTCGATCTCAACGAGGTCGTGACGCATCTCCATGGCATGCTGGCGCGGCTTTTGGGCGAAGACGTTCACTTCGAGGTGCGGTCGGAGCCCGGGCTTTGGCCCGTGAAGCTCGACCGCAGCCAAGTCGAGCAGATCCTCATGAACCTCGCGGTCAACGCTCGCGACGCCATGCCCCGCGGCGGCAGCTTGACGATGGCCACGCGAAACGTCGCAGTGGAGACGCCCACCTTGTTCGTCGGCTCGACCGCCGAGCCAGGTTCCTACGTCGAGCTCTCGGTGCAAGACAGCGGGCTCGGCATGGACGTCCGCACCACGGCGCGCATTTTCGAGCCGTTCTACAGCACCAAGCAGCAGGGGCGAGGAACGGGCCTCGGTCTCGCTATCGTGCGCGGCATCGCCAGCCAGAGCGGGAGCCACGTCGCGGTCGAGAGCGAGGTCGGGCGCGGCACGCTCTTTCGCGTTCTCTTTCCTCGTTCACGCGAGGCGCCGATCTCCGTCCCGGCCGGGGATCCGACTCCGCCCACAGGGGGAGTGGAAAAGATCCTGCTCGTCGAAGACGATCCGTGGATTCGCGAGCTCGCTCGCAAGATCCTGGTCGACCTCGGGTACCACGTGATCGCGTGTGCATCCCCGGGCGAGGCATTGCAGCGCGCCCCTACCGAAGCCGTCGATCTTCTGTTGACCGACGTGATCATGCCGGAGATAAGCGGTCCCGAGCTCGCGCGCCTCTTGACGCAGCGTCGACCCGAGCTGGCGGTGTTGTTCATGTCGGGATACGCCGAGGACGAGATTGTCCATCGGGGCGTGGTCGACCCGGGGGTCACGCTGTTGCCCAAGCCGTTCGGCCCTGATTCACTCGCGCGCGCCGTGCGAAAGCAGCTCGACGATCACTCTTTTTCGCAGCGAAAATCGAGCTAATTTGCGCTCATCGAGGTAACCGAGCGCTACCGACCAGCATGCAGGGTCGCGCGCAAAACACGAGCCCTGGGCGTCAAGGCGTCGTAGGCTACGGCGTCGCTTGCCACGTGACTGCGACACCGCCCGGAGGAAAATGACGGAGATGCACCGGACCGTGCGAACACGACGCGCGCTCATCGCGGCCCTGACGTTCGGAGCAACCGCGCTCTCATCCACGCTTGCCCAGGCGCATTTTCGTTTGATCACGCCCGGCAACTGGATGATGCAAAGCACCGACGGCTCACCGCAGAAGATGGGGCCCTGCGGCAACGAAGCGCCGCAAATGCCGAGCAATGCCACGACGCCGTTCAAGCCGGGCGACACCGTCACGATTCAGTTGGAAGAGACCGTCTACCACCCCGGTCATTACCGCGTCGCGCTGGCCGTCAATTCCCCGACCGAGCTGCCGCCCGAGCCGATGGTGACAGCGGGGGCTACGCAGTGCGGAAGCGTCGCCATTCAGCAGAACCCGACGTATCCGATTCTGGCCGACGGCATGCTCGTACATTCGCAGCCGTTCAGCGCGGCGCAGTCGTTTCAGGTGAAGCTCCCGACCAATGTGACGTGTGCGTCGTGCACGCTTCAAATCATCGAGTTTATGTCCTCACACGGCGCGCCTTGTTTTTATCATCACTGCGCCAAGATCTCGATTCAAGACGGCGCGACCGATGGAGGCGCCGGCACGCCAGACGCGGCGAGAGATTCCGCGGGCGGAGCCGGCGGCGCAGGGGGCGCAGCTGGATCGGGAGCGACGGGCGGCAGTGCCGGCTCGGGCGCGTCTGGCGGCGGCGCGGGCACGGGCGGCGGCACAGGAGGTGGCAGCGCTGGCTCCGGTGGATCCGCCGGCGTCGGGACAGGAGGAGCGACGGGCGGCACCGGCTCGGGCGCGACGGGCGGCATCGGAGGGTCCGGCACATCGGGGGGCAGCGCCGGTTCGGGAGGCGCCGGAACGACGACCGGCGCTGGCGGTAGCGCGGACGGCGGCGGGGCCGGCAAAGGAGGTTCGGCAGGTTCCGGAGCCGAACCGACCGGCTGCGCATGCTCCTTGGCGCGTGCCCATGCAGATTGGCTCGTAGGACCGACCACCCTTCTCGGGTTGGCGCTCGCTACCGCCCGACGTCGGCGTCGTCGACCCTGACCTCGCCGTGAGGGAAAAGCTCACCGAGGTGGCCGGCTTACTGCCGGACATTCCTCAATGGATCGAAGTCCGCAGCATGCTGCTGCACGGGCAGGCGCGCCTCGTTGGACCGGTGAGCTCGCTGCCCACTACATTGGTCGCGCTGCATCGCGATGGGGAACAAGCCGTCGTCGTGGGGCGCGCTTCGCACGCGGCAATTCTCGAGGCGGCCGCCTCGGCGCATGAAATCCTTTCTGCAACGGACGATGAATCCTGGACGATGGGCGCGTTACCCGATTGGAAGATGGAGCGCGCCGTGCTCTTTCGCCGCCCACGCGCGTCGCCGCTGCCGAGGATCGCGAGCGGCGAGGTGCGGTTTCTGACGGCGGGTGAGCTCGCGGCGATCACGCGCGGCGCGCCGTCGCTCCGGCCCGAGACTCTCGGCGACGAGCTGTTATCGGCAGAAACATCCGGCACGCCCATCGCCGCGGCCTTCGAGGGAGGATACGCTGCCGCATTCTGTTACGCAGGGTCCATCACCGAAACCTTGTGGGACGTCTCCATCGATACCCTCGAGCCGTACCAGCGCCGCGGGCACGCGACCAAGGCCGTCGCTTTCCTCATCGAGCACTATCATGCTCTCGGCAAGCAACCCGTATGGGGAGCCTTGGTGTCGAACCAGGCGTCGGCGGCGCTCGCAGCCCGTCTTGGTTTTAGCCCGGTGGGTTCATTGTCGATTTTCAGCAGGCCGCCGGAGCATGATCGGGCCGATCGGTAGGGGCCGTGTTCGAAGCACTGCTGGAAATCGCGCTTTCGCTGGTCGGCGAGCTCTTCCTCGATCTCGGTTGGATGGCGACATCGCATGTGCTGCGTACCAAGCGGCGGCGGCAAACGCTGCTCGGCGTCTCAGGCTTGTTCCTGCTCGGGCTCGGGATCGGCGCGATCTCGGTGTGGATCCATCCTGCCGCGTTCGTGCAAGGTGCCAAGTTGCGGCTCGCCATTCTGCTCGGCGCGCCGCTCGTGACGGGGTTCTTCATGCGGGCCTACGGACGCTCGGCGCGACGCCGTGGCAAAACGCCGAGCGCTCTCGCAACGTTCACGGGCGGCGCCATGCTCGCGTTCGGCTTGCATCTCGTCCGGTACTTCTGGCGTTGATTTGACGGACTCGGGCGTTGATCGCTTGGCGATGGCATCGTAGGTTTCATCGCGTCGATGCTTCACGGTCACATTGCCACGCTCGCGCCGTTCGTGCGTCACGTCCTGGCGCCGGCGAAAACCCCCTCGCAACCCTGGAACGCCACCCTGCACGATCCCGACGTGGGTCCCGTGCAGTTGACGGGACTGTGGCGCGAATACCCCGGCGCACGCTCCCTCTTGCTGGTGGTGCACGGTCTCGGCGGAAGCGCGACGAGCCACTACACGATCCCGGCGGCCGTTGCGGCTAACGCCGCCAAGATGTCCTGCCTGCGTCTCAATCTGCGCGGCGCCGATTTGAGCGGCACCGATTTTTATCACGCCGGACTCACCGCCGATCTTCGTGCCGCGCTCGCTGCGCTCCCCCCTCGCTACGAGCACATCTACGTTCTCGGATATTCGATGGGAGGTCACGTGGCGCTGCGTTACGCGGCCGAGTCTCCGGAAGCGCGCGTTCGCGCCATCGCCTCGGTGTGTGCGCCACTCGACCTCGAACGCTCAGCGACCGACTTCGATCGACGCACACGAGCTTTCTACCGCTACCACGTTCTCTCCGGCTTGAAACGCATCTACGCCCGGGTGGCAAAACGACGACGGGTTGCATTTCCCATCGACGAGGCATTGCGCATCGGCAAGATCCGAAGCTGGGACAGGCACGTCGTGGCGCCGCGGTTCGGCTTCGCGAGCGCAGAAGACTATTACGCACGCGCCAGTGCGATCTTCGCGCTGCCCTCCATCGCGCGGCCGACGCTCGTCGTGGCAGCCAAAGCCGACCCCATGGTCCCCGAGCCCACGCTGCGCGCTGCCGTGAGCCAGTGTTCCGCGAGCGTCGATTGGCGATGGGTCGAACGCGGCGGACACGTCGGCTTTCCTCCTGATCTCGACCTCGGCATGCGCGGCGAGCGCGGGCTCGAACGTCAGATTTTGGAGTGGTTCGCGCGCGCGGCCTAGCTGCTTCAGGGCCGCGCGTACCCTTGCGTCAAAAGGCGATCGATGATGCCTTTCGAATACGCGTTGATCTCGCGAAAGGCGACCCCCATGCCCGGTGGGTTGTCTTCGACGCGCACCACCTCGCCGACGCCTTCGATGGTCTCCATGTCGTCCATGATGACGGTGAAGCGGAGATTGACGATCGTGCCGAGCGGCAGCGGCGTTTTCGACTTGATGAAAGCGCCGGTGCGCGAAATGTTGGTGACGTACTCCTGCACGAACGCGTCGAACGACTCGAACTCCTTGTTGATGGTGACGCGCTCCTCGCGACGCCCTCCGTCGTCGGTCCTGTCGCTCGGCATCGTTATTTGCCCAGTAGATCGAACTGCTCGAGATGGTACTCCCGGCGCGCAACGAGATCGATGCGCCGCATGAAACGGCGCTCGGCTTCTTGCACGGCCTCTCGCTCATCGCCCTTCATCAGATCGATGACGGCGGGGTGCGCATTGACGACGATGCTGTAGCCCGGCAAATTGCCGCGATCGCGCCGGATTTGGCGCAGGATCTCGTAAGCCACCGTTTGCTTCGACTGCAGCTGACCCGTGCCATCGCAATAGAAGCAGGGCTCGTGCAAGAGCCTACCCAGGCTCTCGCGCGTGCGCTTGCGCGTCATCTCGATGAGACCGAGATCGGAAATGCGGTTCAGCGTGGTTTTGGCTTTGTCCTTCTGTAAAAGGTCTTCCAAGCGCCGCCGCACCTTCTCGCGGTTCGAGGCGCGATCCATGTCGATCAAGTCGAGGACGATGAGGCCGCCCAAGTTCCGGAATCGGAGCTGGTAGGCGATCTCTTCCACCGCTTCGAGGTTGGTCTTGAAGAGTGTGTCCTCGAGATCCTTCGACCCTTTGCCGACATAGCGGCCCGTATTGACGTCGATGGCCGTGAGTGCTTCCGCTTGATCGATGATGAGGTGACCGCCCGACGGCAGCGGCACCTTGCGGCTGAGAGCGCGGCCGATCTCGTCCTCGATGCCGTACGCGTCGAAGATGGGCTCGTCACCGCTGTAGAGCACGATGTCTTTGGCGCGCTCGGGCATGAACATTTCGACAAAGCGCAGGAGGCGATGGTACTGCTCCTTGTCGTCAATGACGATTTGCGCGATGTCGTCGGTGAAGAGATCGCGCGCCGTTTTCAAGACGAGATCGAGCTCTTGATACAGCTGCGCGGGCGCCCTACCGCCCGCGTCGCGCTTTTTCGCGACGTCTTCCCAAAGCCGCACCAAGTAGCCGACGTCGGCCTTGAGCTGCTTTTTCGTCAGCCCTTCGGCGACCGTGCGCACGATGAGTCCGCCGCTCGGCGGCTTGAGCGACTCGATCGCCTCGCGCAGACGTGCGCGCTCTTTGTCGGAACCGATGCGCTTGGAGATGCCGATCTGGTCGAGCGTCGGCATGTACACGACGTACCGTCCGGGCAGAGAAATGTGACTCGTGACGCGCGCCCCTTTGGTGCCGATGGGCTCCTTGGAGACCTGCACGATCACTTCTTGACCCTCGCGCACGACCTCCCGAATGGGGGTCGAGCGCGATAGCCTCGAGGCATCGCGCTGCGTGTTGCGCCCCCCGCCGCGCCCCTGCTGCTTGCCGTCGCGTCCGCGGCCGCTCTTTTTCGAGCCGTTGCGCATGCGCGCCGACCGCTTGCTGCGGAAGGTTCGACCATCGGTCGGCTCCCGATCGCCAGCGGCGCGCTGCCCGCCCGGGCGCCCCTTCTCCTCGCGACGGCGCGAATCGCCTCCCGAACGGCCACGTTCCGTCGGCTCCGCCGCAGGTCGTTCGACGATCGCGTGCTCGCCGGCCGCAGTCGCAAAACCCGCCGTAGCAACGGCTGGCGCTGCGGCGACCGCAGCGTCCGGGGAAGCGTTTCCGCTGAATCCTTCCGTCAGTGGCGAAACTGCCAGCTCGACCACCTCGTCCGCCTCGAGCTCCAGGTCGTCGTGCTCGCCGACGCCATCGAGGGCAAGAACGTCGTCTTCCGCGTCCTCGTCCTCGGCGTCCCCTTCGGCCGACTCGTCGTCCTCGTCCTCGTCCCCGTCGTGATCGGCATCGGCGTCTTCCCCGTCGTGATCGGCATCGGCGTCTTCCGCTTCGGCGCCGGCATGAACCGTCTCTTCGGAATCCGCACCCTCGGCGGCTTCGCCGTCGTCAATCACGTCCTCGTCGGGGTGCGTGACCTCCAACGCGGTGGCCACCACGACCTGCGTGGACGATGGCGCCTCCTGGATCGGGTCGGCGGAGGACCGAGTCGCCACTGCAACCGCGTTGGGCGGGCGGCCATCGACTTCTGCCGGTTCTTCCGCCGAGCTGTCGTCCTCTTCAGGGCGTTTACCCCCTGTTAGGTACGCCTCGAAGTCGTCGGGACGGATGAGATCTTCAACGTGTAGAAATGCCGCACGCTCTTGCCCGATGTCGATGAACGCAGCCTGCATCCCGGGGAGAACCCGGCTCACCTTGCCGAGGACGATATTACCGAGCGTGCTCCGCGTGCTGGCACGCTCAACATGAAGCTCCGCGATGATTCCTTCTTCGATGAGAGCAACGCGTGTCTCTCTCAGGTCTACGTTGATGACGAGCAGATTCTTGGCCATTGTGGAACGCCCTTCCGGGCGACCGGAGCGCGAGCCCGCGAAATCCGGCCGAGTGCCAGGGGGCGACGCGCGAGGCGGCCGCCCTGGCAGAGATGTTTGAGAGAGACCAGCGGAGGGAACCTCCCGGCTGGTGGGGTCCGGAAAAGACCATGAGTTTTGGAGACTTTAGCATCGTATCCCCGCCGGAGTCGACCTACTCGTCCCGTCCGGCGCGAGAAAACCGGCCATGGGGGCCCGTACCGACCTCTTTCCTAGGTCAGATTGACGACCCCGGCGGCTTGGCACAACGTCGCTAGCTAACCCTCGGCCGACCTCCGGAAGTGCCCTTTTTTGGGGGCAAGGGGGTACGTCGAGGCCTCACCCGAAGAACCCTCCCGCTATGCAAACCGCCGAGAAGCTTCCCGTTGCCGCTGACGAGCGGGTAGAGCGCGCACTTGCGCGGGTTGGCCGGCTCGTGCGCGACCGTTGGCATCTCGACGCGGTGCTCGGCGTCGGCGGTACCGCAGCGGTTTACGCGGCGACGCACCGCAACGGCAAGCGCGTCGCCTTGAAGATGCTTCACCCCGAGCTCTCTGCGCACCTCGAGATGAAGCGGCGTTTCATCGACGAGGGGTACGTCGCCAACCGGGTCGGCCATCCCGACGCCGTGTCCGTGATCGATGACGACGTGACCGACGAGGGCAACGTCTTTCTCATCATGGATCTGCTCGAAGGGGAAACCCTCGATCAGTGTGTCAGCGAAGGGGGATGGCTTCTTCCCGCGCGCGTTCTCACGATCACCCATGCCGTGCTCGACATCCTCGCAGCAGCGCACGACAAGGGAATCGTCCATCGCGACGTCAAACCAGACAATATTTTCATCACACGCGACGGTAACGTCAGGCTTCTCGATTTCGGTATTGCCAGGTTGACCATGCCTGGGCGAACCCACACCACGGAGACCGGGACGGCTCTCGGCACCCCCGCGTTCATGCCGCCCGAGCAGGCGCGCGGCCGCTGGGAGCAGCTCGACGGGCGAACGGACTTATGGGCCCTCGGCGCGACGATGTTCTTTCTGCTGACCGGCCGCGATGTGCATGAAGCCGAGACGGTCAACGAAGAGCTACTCGCTGCGATGACGAAGCGCGCGCCTTCGCTGGGCGAACTCGCGCCGCATCTGCCGAAACCTTTGGTCGACCTGGTCGATCGCGCCCTCGCATTCGAGCGGGTCGACCGCTGGCCGAGCGCGCGCGAGATGCAAGCCGCTGTTCGGAGCGTGGAAGAGCTGCTCGCTTCGGAAACACTGGCTCCGCCCAGCAAAAACCAAAGGGTGGCGCCGGTCAGCCCGACGCTGGTCACGCCGAGCCTCGCGCCCGCCTCGTCGAACAAGCCGCCGCGCTCGCGACCCTTTCGCGCCGCCCTGGTCATCGCCCTGTCCGCCGGGGCGTCCTTTCTTGGGCTCGTCGCGGTTCGACAGATCAGCAAGACGCTCCACACGAACGCCGGACCGCCGATGGAAATAGCTCTCCACGAGGTGCGTTCCGATCCCTTTACGGTCGAGCAACCGCCAGTGGCTGCAGCTGAAGACCCGGAGCCCGGGACTGCGCCCGCGGCGATGAGCTCGAGCAACTCGGCGCGTGAACCTGCACCGCCAGGGAAGGCGCTTGGCGCTCGTTCCAGGGTGGCGCCCCGCCCCGTCGAGGAGGCTCGGACGTGGGTGGCCTCCGGCGTCCGCCCCCCAACGCCGCTCCTTTCACCAGAGCGCGTTCGCGCTCCAGCCCCCATGGATCCCCTGGACCGCCGCAAATAGCTCCCGATGTCGCGCACGCGTTGGATCGCGGTTTTTTGTTTGCTCGTGGCACTGACACCCGAGATCGCGAACGCGCAGGCGCGTGACCCGATCGCAGCCGAAGCGCTTTTTCGGCGGGGACGCGAGGCCATGGAGGCCAAACGTTACGACCATGCGTTGCCGTGGTTCGTCGAGAGCCAAAGGCTCGATCCCGCCGCGGGCACGTTGATGAATGTTGCCACCTGCGAAGAGAAGCTCGGCCGCGTGGCAAGCGCGTGGCAGCACTGGAAAGAGGCCATCGACGCGCTGGAGCCCGGCGACGATAGGATCGCCCTCGCACGAAGTCGCCTCGAAGCCCTGGAACGAAAGCTGCCGCGCCTCGGCATCGCGCTTACCTCCGGCCGAGATCAGGGAGCGCGCGTCTTTCGCGACGACATCGAGCTTGGACCCACGACGCAAGGTGTGCCGCTGCCCGTCGATGCTGGCTCGCACATCGTGACGGTGCACATGGCTGGCCATCGGGAAGAACGCATCGTCGTGCGCGTCGGCGAAGGTGAACAGAAACAGCTCGAAGTCCACGCGGGCCCGGTCGATGCTTCGCCTCACGATGGCCGCAAAAATGCGACGACCTGGCCACGAACGCTGGGATGGGTGATGGCGGGAACTGGAGTTGCCGGCGTGGGCACGGCCGCTGTGACGGGCCTCCTGCTGCTCGATCGCAAAAGCACGGTCGACGCGGATTGCCCCAACAAGGCGTGCGACACCCAAGAAGGTTTAGATGCCGTCGCTGCCGCGCGGACGCTCTCCACCGTCAACACGGCGGCGTGGATTGCCGGCGGCGTGGGCCTTGGGCTCGGTGCCTATCTCCTCATTTCCACCGCGCCGCGCGGACGGAGCACGACGGCCGTTGCACCGAGCGTCAGCCATGATGGCTTCGCCGTCTGGTGCCGAGGAACGTTTTGATGCGCACCGCCACGACGCTGGAGAGTTCCGGCGAATGAGGCCGACACGCTGGCAGATGGGGCTCGTGGCCGCGAACCTCGTTTGCGCTGCTGGATGCGCGCTCGTGGAGGGCTACGATTTCGACGGTTATCGCCTCTCGTCGAGATCGGACGCGGGCCATCCGTCGGACCCGCCCGACGCCTCGGACCCGCCCGATGCGCCGCCGCCCGATATGCCGGACCCACCGGACGCGCCGTCGGTCGACGGTCCGACCTGCATTCCGATCACGTGCGAGGAGCTCGGCGCGGAGTGCGGCAGGATCGCCGACGGGTGCGGCGCGGTGAGCGAATGCGGCTCGTGTCGAATGGGCGTTTGCGGCGGCGGCGGACGCAACAAATGCGGCAACGACCCGTGCTCACCGAGAACTTGCGCCGAGCTCGGTGCGAGCTGCGGGGAAATCTCCGACGGCTGCGGCGGTACCGTTCAATGCGGGTTCTGCACGCCGCCCGAAACGTGCGGCGGCGGGGCGACATCGAAAAAGTGCGGCTGCACGCCGCAGACTTGCCCGGACCGCGGCGCCGAATGCGGCATGGTGACCGACGGCTGCGGTCACGTGCTCGATTGCGGAGCTTGTCCGGGCACGACGTGCGGCGCGAACGGCATGCCCAATCGCTGCGGGTGCACGGCGACGACCTGCGCTGCCGAGGGTGCGAATTGCGGCACCATTCCCGACAAATGCGGGGGAATGCTCGATTGCGGGGCGTGCGTCGCTCCCGCAGTGTGCGGCGGAGGTGGACCGAGCCGCTGCGGCGAGCGCCCCTGTATGCCGAAGACATGCGCCGAGCTCGGAGCCGCCTGCGGCACCATCTCCGATCAATGCGGCAAGCTCATCGATTGCGGCACGTGCCCTTTGCCCGCGTCGTGCGGGGGCACCGGGACGCCCAACCAGTGCGGCTGCAAGCCGGCCACCTGCGCCATGCAAGGCAAGGACTGCGGATCGATCCCCGATGGTTGCGGGGCGACGCTCGATTGTGGAAATTGCCCGGCTCCTGACACCTGTGGCGGCGCGGGCGAGGCCAATCGCTGCGGTTGCACGCCCAAAACGTGCGTGAGCCTCGGAGCCGAATGCGGCACGATCGCGGACGGCTGCGGCGGTTTGCTCGATTGCGGAACGTGCACGCCCCCCAACAAGTGCGCCGCGAATGGGACCGCCAACCGCTGCGAATGCAAGCCCACCACGTGCGCCGCGCAGGGTGCCAACTGCGGAACCATTCAGGACGGCTGCGGGCACATGCTCGCGTGCGGACAGTGCAGCGGCACCGACATCTGCGGTGGCGGCGGCCCGAACCGCTGCGGCCCGCGCCCGTGTGCTCCGGATACGTGCGCTGTGCTCGGCTACGACTGCGGCGATGCGCCCGATGGATGCGGGGGAACGCTGCACTGCGGCGCTTGCCAAGCGCCCCAAACGTGTGGAGGCGCCGGAAACACCAACCGATGCGGCTGCACCCCGAAAACGTGCGACGGGCTCGGCGCCACGTGCGGCACCATCGATGACGGGTGCGGGACGGCGCTCGAGTGCGGCACGTGCAAAGGCAAAAAGGTCTGCTCCGGCAACGTGTGCGTCAAGCAGTGAGCGCGCTTAGAGCGGTATATTGCCGTGTTTTTTCGGGGGAAGGCTCTGCCGCTTGTCCTTCAGCATATCGAGCGCTTGATCCAAGCGCCGGCGCAACGTCCGCGGGTGGATGACCTCGTCGATGAATCCGAGCTCGGCTGCCTTGTACGGGTTTGCAAATCTGTCGCGGTAATCGCCGACGAATTTGGCACGCTCTTCGGCGGCGTTGGCGGCGCTCTCGATTTCGCGACGGTAGATGATGTTGACGGCCCCATCGGGGCCCATGACGGCAATCTCGGCCGTCGGAAACGCGAGATTGATGTCAGCGCGGATGTGCTTCGATGCCATGACGTCGTACGCACCGCCGTACGCTTTACGCGTGATGACGGTGATCTTGGGAACGGTCGCCTCGGCGAAAGCGAAGAGAAGCTTGGCGCCGTGTTTGATGATGCCTCCGTACTCTTGCCCGATGCCGGGCAAAAACCCGGGCACGTCGACGAAGGTGACGAGCGGAATGTTGAAGCAGTCGCAGAAGCGGACGAAACGCGCCGCCTTGATGCTCGCGTCGATGTCGAGGCACCCCGCGAGGAACATCGGCTGATTGGCCACGACGCCGACGGGCCGCCCGCCCACGCGCGCAAAACCGACCACGATGTTGGGAGCGAAGCGCTCGGCGATCTCGAAAAGATTCCCGTCATCGACGGCGGCGCGAATGACGGCCTTGATGTCGTAGGGCTTGCTCGACGTCTCCGGCACCATGTCGTCGAGGGCGGGCACGTCGCGGTCGACCGGATCGCTGCAAGGCCGGCGCGGCGGGTCTTCGGCATTGTTGGAAGGCAAGAAGGACAGCAGATCGCGAAGCTGCGCAATGCAGGCGCGGTCGTCGGGAGCCGTCAGATGGCACACCCCGCTCTTTTGCGCGTGGGTCATGGCGCCCCCGAGCGCTTCTTTGGTCACCTCTTCGTGGGTCACCGTGCGAATGACGTCGGGGCCGGTGATGAACATGTAGCTCGTCTTCTCGACCATCAGCACGAAGTCCGTGATGGCAGGCGAATAGACCGCACCGCCCGCGCACGGCCCCATGACCGCGCTGATCTGCGGCACCGTGCCGGACGCCAGCGTGTTGCGGAGGAAGATATCCGCGTAGCCGGCGAGTGACTCGACGCCTTCCTGGATTCGCGCGCCGCCCGAGTCGTTGAGCCCGATGATCGGCGCTCCGACCTCGGTGGCGAGATCCATCATCTTACAGATCTTGGCGGCGTAGGCTCCGGAGAGCGATCCCCCGAAGACCGTGAAGTCCTGCGCAAAAACGAACACCTTGCGCCCATCGACTTTGCCGAATCCGGTGACGACGCCGTCGCCCAGGATCTTTTGGTTCTGCATGTCGAAGTCGACGGCGCGGTGGGTAACGAAGCGCCCCGTTTCGACGAAGCTGCCCGTGTCGACGAGAAGATCGATGCGTTCGCGGGCCGTCAGCTTGCCCGCCTCATGCTGCTTTTCGATGCGCGCCGCGCCGCCTCCCTGCAGAGCCAACGCATTCATCTCGTCGAGGCGCGCCTTGGGCGAGCTCGCGGCAGCTTGACTCAGAGACGGATTGGAATGACGGGGGGGCGGTCGCGACGACATGATGGCCCAATCGCTAGCATCGATTTTGCCGCGTCGCGAGCGGGACGCGGCTCGACGCGGTCGGCGGCGGCCGTCACACCGCGGCCGACACGCTCGCCATGTGAAAATCCTCGGTTAAAATCGCGGGAACGCGCATCACTGGGCCACGCGCCGGGAGGCGCGACGTCTCTTGTGTCCAAGCCTTCGCCTTGGCGAGCACCGCGGCGGGCGATTCATTGAAGCGGAAGTTGTTGACGGGGCCCTTGATGACGCCCTTCTCGATGAGAAAGACGCCGTCGCGGGTGAGCCCGGTGATGGTCATGGTCTGTGGATCCAACCAGCGCGTGTACCAAAATCGGGTCACGTAGAGACCACGGTCGACCATGGCGATGAGCTGGTCCACCGACTTGGCCTCGCCGCCGAGCAGATGCAGCGCGCTCGGGCGGGGACGCGGTTGGGTGCCCGTTTTTTGCGCCCAGAACCGCGATGTCACGAGCGACCGCAAGGTGCCGTTTTCGACGAACGTCGTCGGCTCGATGGCAAGTCCTTCGCCGTCGTACGGCGAGGCCGGGGTCGCGGGGTCGAACGGGTCCCCCTTCAGCGTCATGCCGGACGCGAACATTTTTTCGCCGAGGCGCGTGCCGCCCCCCTTCTTGGAGAAGAAGCTGCGCCCCTCGTCGGCGCGGCGCGCATCGAGTGCCTCGAGGAAGAACGCCATCATCTCGGCCACGCACGCGGGATCGAGCACCACTTTCCAAGGCTTGGGCTCGGCGGCCGCGGGTTTCCGGGAACGCACCGCTTTGTCGACCGCCACCGTGGCGAGCGCAGCCGCATCGAGGTCGGACGCGGCCACCCGCTCTGCGCCAGCCCATCCGGAACCGTTGCCCTCCGGACTTCGCGCGGTGACGGTCAGACTGGCTTCACTCGAAGGATGGGAAGCGACGAGGCCCGCCGTGGTGGCGAGCGCGGAGGTGGCGCCGCCGGCCGTGTAGAAACCGGCAGCGACGACCCCTTTGCCTTCCGCCGCGGCGATCACCTTTTTGGCGGCCTCGGCGCGCACGTCCGACGACAGCGCGAAGGTCGCCGCATCGAAGGTGCCCGCCGGTGTGCGCAGCACCTGAGGCCCGAGCACGCCCATCCACTCCGGATCCTCGGGAGCGAGCGACGCCATGGTGGCGGCGCGCTTCACCAGATCGGAAAGCGCAGCGGTCTCGACGCGAGTGTGGCTCGCCGTCGCGTGACGCTTTCCGCGCGCCACCGTGACCGCAATGCGGGTCATCTCGACGTCGCCCGCCGTCGTGATCTCGTTGGCGGCAAACCGCGTCTCGTTGTTGCGGCCGAAGGTGACGGTCGCTCGCCCCTCCGCGCCCGGAGCGTGCTGTTTGATGAGCGCCACGATCTGCGCGGCAACCTCGGCGGGATTCATGCTGCACCTCGACGGCCAGTGTTGATGATGTTCACCGCGCGAAACCGCGCCGGCGGACACCCGTGACTCACGGCGTTCGACTGCGGCGGCTCCCCTTTTCCGTCGCTCAGGCTGCCGTGCAATTGCCAGCTCTCTTTGCCGCCGACCATATCGCAGGACTTCCAAAATTCGAGCGAGTTGGCCTGGTAGGCGACGTCCTTGAGCGCGCGCGTCACCTTGCCCTTCTTGACTTCGTAAAACATCTGACCCCCGAACTGGAAGTTGTACCGCTGCTGATCGATGGACCAGGAACCGTTGCCGCTGATCAAGATGCCGTCGTCGGTCGCGGCGATGAGATCGCCCAGCTGGAGCGGTTTTTCTCCGGGCCGGAGGGACACGTTGGGCATCCGCTGGAAGGGAAAGGCCTCGTGGTCCTGCGCATAGGCGGTGCCGCGCGATTCTTTTTCCCCGATCCAACCCGCTTGCTCGCGCGTCGTCTGGTACCCGACGAGTAGTCCTTTTTGCACGAGCGGCCACTCCTGCGTGCGCACGCCTTCGTCGTCGTAGGCGCAGGTCGCGAGGCCACCGGGCGTCGTCTTGTCGGCGACGATGGTGACGAGGTCCGACGCGTATTTGAGCTTGCCCAGCTTGTCGACGGTCGCAAAGCTCGTCCCCGCGTAACCGGCTTCGTAACCGAGAGCCCGATCGAGCTCGGTGGGGTGCCCCACCGACTCGTGAATCGTGAGCCACAGGTTGGAAGGCGCCAAAATGAGATCCTTTTTGCCGGGCGTGACGGAAGGAGCCGCCAATTTCTCCACCGCGTCTTCGGCGATCTTGCGCACATCGGCGAGGAGCGACGCGCCCGTGATGTACTCCCAGCCGGCCTGCATGGGCGGAAGCTCGTGTGCGCGGGTCACGAACTCGCCCTTGTCGTTTTTAGCTGTGGCCGTGTAATCGGCGCCGACGCGCACGATGCGCTGCTCGATGAGCGAGCCCTCCGATGTCGCGAGCAGTTTCCATTCGTCGGACGCCTGCGTGCTGGCGTCGAGAAAGGCGAGGCCTTTGACCTTCTTGGCTTCCGGCCACAGCGCCAGCAAGAGCGCCGCGCGGTCGGCGAGCGGAACGGCGAACGGGTCGACGGACATCGACGTGTGCCAGTTCTCGGTAACCACGGCGGTGGGGGCGAGCTCGATCTTGCGTTTTTGCGCGCCGGAGTTGGCGCGTGCCACGGCGATCGCGCGCTTTGCGACATCGGCGGCGTCCGCCTCGGTGACGCGCGGGCTCGACGCGAATCCCCACGCGCCGAAAGCGAGCACGCGCAGCGCGAGACCATAGGTTTCGATGGAGCTCACATCCGTCACGTGGTCCTCACGGACACGAATGTTCTCGTGCCGGCGCTGGTGCATGCGCGCATCGGCGTACGTCGCGCCGGCGCGCTTGGCCTCGTCGAGCGCGCGACCGAGTATCGCGGCGATCGTCGGCTCGGGGGCGGGACGCGTGGTTTCGGGGGGACGCGGAGGAACGCCGGGGGAGAGGGGCGGAACCGATGGCGGTGCTACCGCAGCGCCGCATCCGGCTCCGAGCGCGGCGAGTGACGACTGAATGACGAACGCACGGCGTGAAAGCATTGCGTACCTCCGGGCCCGCACGGTACGCGCACCGCGCGCGCCGTCAACGGCTGTGTGGCGCGCCAAAAACGAATGCGAGCCGCGCGTCTACGGCGGGTCGACGTATTCCACTTCCACCCCGCGGAACGTGCGGAGCACCGTTCGCCCTGGCGACCGTCGCACCACATAATCCGGCAAGATCGGAACTTTCCCGAGCCCACCCGGTGTGTCCACGATCAGCTTGGGCAGGGCGATTCCCGAGAGCCGCCCTTGCAGCTCCTCCATCAATCGAAGCCCGGTATCGATGGGGGTCCGCAGATGGCTCGTGCCGCGCACCGGGTCCGCTTGCAACAGGTAGTAAGGCCTGACGCGCCAGCGCACGAGCCCACGAAAGAGTCGTTCCAAGGTGTCGCGGTCGTCGTTGATGCCGCGCAAGAGCACCGTCTGGTTCATGACGGGAAACCCCGCGTCGACGAGGCGCAGGCACGCCTCGCGCGCGGCCGCGGTGAGCTCTTTCGGGTGGTTGAAATGCGTCATCACCCAAATGGGATGGTGCGCACGCAGCGCCTCGACGAGCTCATCGGTGATGCGCGCCGGCAAGGTCACCGGAACGCGCGTCGCGAGTCGAATCGTCTCCACGCTGGGAATTTCGCGAAGCCGCCCGAGCACCCGCGCCAGCCGGTCTGTGCTCATGACCAGCGGATCGCCACCGCTCACGATGACGTCGCGAACCTCGGGGTGCTCGGCGAGCCAAGCGAATGCGGGTGCGAGTTGCTCGAGCGTACGCACCCCGCCGCCCGCACCGACCATGCGCGACCTCGTGCAGAAGCGGCAATACACCGAGCATCGATCGGAAACGAGGAGGAGCGCGCGGTCCGGATAGCGGCACACGAGATCGCGCGCCACCTCGTGCGCCACCTCGCCGAGCGGGTCGGCCATGTCCCCCGGCACCTCGCGATCTTCGGCGATGTGCGGAACGCATTGGCGCCGAATGGGGCACTTGGGGTCGGAGGGATCGGCGAGGGACAAATAGTAAGGCGTGATGCCGATCGGCAACCCAGCTTGCTCGGCGCGAAGAGCGCCTTCTCGTTCGTCCTGCGTGAGCGCGAGATGCTCGGAAAGCTCGGCGACGCTCGTGATCGAATGTCGGAGCTCATCGGTCCATGCGAAGCGGGCCTCCGGCCCCGTCGCGGGATGCGTGCCGCTTTCGCTCACGCTCACGCTCGGCAGTCGACGACGTTCGTTCTTCATGGCGTGGACCTAGCGCAGCGACGGCGGCTCGGGACGGCGCGGTCCCTTGGGCCGCGGCGCCTTCGAACCATCACCGTAGCGACCGTGATCGAGCGGCGCTTCTGGAGGCGGAGGGAGCTCGACTTTGGCGAGCGCCTGCTCGTCGACCGTCACCGGAAACTGGCGCCGGAGCTCGGCTTCGAGCGCCTTTTCTCGTTCGGCGATCTTGGCCTGCAAGATGGCGACGCGGATCGATCGGTCGGCGTCGCTGAGCGACCGATCGTGCGCGTCGGATTTACCGAGCATGCGCACCACGTGAAATCCGTCGCTCGCTTGCACGGGTCGCGACAACACCTCGCCGATCTCCGCTACTTCGAACACCGCGGCGCGAACCTCGGCGACGACGCGCGGGTTGTCCCCTCGCGGGTCGCCGGGCGGCCCTACCAAGCCAAGATCGCCGGCCATCTCGAGCGGCTGGCCCTCGGGGCCCTTGCGCAGCGGCACCGCCGAATGGCTCCGAAACAGCTCGCCCCACTCTCGCGAGTTGGTCTTCTTGGCAAGGCCGATCACTTTGGCGGCGGTCTCCTTGTCCTTCACGACGATCTCGGCGACGCGCCGCCGCTCCGGCTCGCGGTAGTCGTCGCGGTGCGCTTCGTAATAGGCGCGCACCTCCGCCTCGGGGATATCGACCGGCGCCGGCAGTTCACGCTTGGCATCGGCGAGGATCGCATCACGGAGGACCTGGCGGATCGCCTGCTGGGTCTCTGGCTCTTGGTCGAGCTTGCGCTTGCGCGCGTCCTGCGCGAGAAGCTCGACGTCGACGATTTCCTGCAACAGCTCCTTGCGCCGCTCGGGCGACTGGTAACGCAACCGATCGAACTGATCCATGCGCTCCAACGTCGCCGCGTAGTCGCCCAACGTGATCGTGCGCTCACCCACCTTGGCAACGACGAGCGCGGCTTGTTCGGGACTAAGACCGCCCGGCAGACGCCCGGCGTCGCTGCGCGTGCTTCGTTGCACGGCTTTCTCGTTACAGCCAAACGCGATGGTCACGATCAGAACAGACGCGTATCGCAGCAAAAGGCTCCTCATTTCACGCACCACGTCGCGGGGCATACTACTCCGCGCGAGCCGGGGCCAGCGACTGACAACCATCCTGATTGCGGCGTGGCGCCCCTCCTGGTACCTCCCTCGGCGTGGACTTCAGGGACGATTCGCTACCCCCGCCTCCCGCGCCGGCACCCGGCAAACTGCGCTACCCCCGGGTGGTGCTCAAGCTGAGCGGTGAAGCGCTCTGCGGTGAGGAAGGGGCATTCGGGATTCAGCCCAACACGTTGAATACGTTCGCTTCCGAGCTCGCCGAGGTGCACGCCGAAGGGGTGCAGATCGGCATCGTCGTCGGCGGCGGCAACATCTTCCGCGGGCTCAAGGGGGCGAGCGCGGGCATGGACCGGGCGCAGAGCGACTACATGGGCATGCTCGGCACGGTCATCAACGCGCTTGCGCTGCAGGACGCGCTCGAAAAGAAGAACGTACCGACGCGCGTCATGACGGCCCTCGAGATCCGCCAGGTCGCCGAGCCGTACATCCGGCGTCGCGCGATTCGCCACCTCGAAAAGGGCCGGCTCGTCATCTTCGCCGCCGGCACGGGCAACCCGTATTTCTCGACGGACACCGCGGCCGCCCTCCGGGCCATGGAAATCCACGCCAGCGCCCTGTTCAAGGCCACCAAGGTCGACGGCATCTACGATCGGGACCCTGCTCGTCACGAGGACGCCAAGATGTTCACGCACCTCACGTACGAGCGGTTTCTCGTGGATCGCATCGGCGTCATGGACTCCACCGCGGTCACACTCTGCCGTGACAACAAGATGCCTATCCGCGTGTTCAAGCTGACCGAGCGCGGCAACATCCGCCGGGTCTGCATGGGCGAAGAGCTCGGAACCGTCGTCGACAGCTAGGCCCCCCGCCGTGCCCGGGCACGGAAGGGTCATTACGGCTCCGCACGCTGAGCTCGGGCAGCTCGCAACGATCGCTTCACGCAGCATTGCCGCCTCAAGGGTCGGAGCCTAAGCTCTCGGCGGGCCCGTCGCCCTCTTCAGAGGCGCACCTACATGTGGCAATCTCTCCCGCTGTTCGGAAAGCTCGTTCTCGACGCCGTCATGATCGCGGCGGCGTACACCTTCTCGGTTGCCATCGTCTCGGCGCGGGGGCGGCCGAGGTACCTGCAAGCGGCCCGGCTCGGCGCCTACGGCACGGTGAGCCTCGTGGGGCTCGCCATTCTCTGCCTCTGCTACGCGTTCGTCACCCACGACTTTCGCATCAAGTACGTCGCGCAGCACTCCGACCGCTCGATGCCCGTCGGTTACCTCTTTACGTCGTTGTGGGGCGGACAGGACGGCTCGCTTCTCTGGTGGCTGTTTCTCCTCAGCATCTACACGGCGGTTTGCGTGCGCTGGCTGAAGGGTCGGTTTCGCGAGCTTCAGCCGTACATCATCGCGACGCTGATGGTGATCGTCCTCTTCTTCTCGGTGCTCATGATGTTCGCCGCCAATCCGTTTTCGACGAGCGTGGCCGGCGCGCGCACCGACGGCGACGGGCTGAACCCGCTGCTGCAGAACATTTACATGATCATTCATCCGCCGAGCCTCTACACGGGCTTCGTCGGGTGCTCGGTGCCGTTTGCTTTCGCGGTCGCCGCCCTCGTCACGGGGCGTCTCGACAACGAGTGGGTCGCGGCGTGCCGCAACTGGATGCTTTTTGCGTGGCTCTTTCTCTCCGTCGGTAACGCGTTGGGGATGCTCTGGGCCTACGAAGAGCTCGGCTGGGGCGGCTACTGGGCCTGGGATCCAGTCGAAAACGCGGCGTTCCTGCCGTGGCTCACGGCCACGGCGTTCGTCCATTCGATGATGATCCAAGACCGGCGCGGGATGCTCAAGGTGTGGAACATCTCGCTCGTGCTCGTGACGTTCTTTTTGACGATTTTCGGGACGTTTCTCACGCGCTCGGGGCTCATCGCCAGCGTCCACTCCTTCGCCCAATCGAACATTGGCATCTACTTCGTGTGGTTCATGGGCATTCTCGTCGCCGCCTGCACCGGGCTCGTCGTGTGGCGGCTGCCGCGCATGCGCAGCGAGGGGCGCATCGAAGCGGTGCTCTCCCGAGAAGCCGCATTTCTCGCCAATAACTGGGCGTTTCTCGGCATCGCGGTTTTCATCGCCGTCGCCACCACGTTCCCGCGCATTTCCGAATGGCTGCTGAAACAGGAGTCGACCGTGGGGCCGACTTTCTACAACGCGTGGCTACCGCCGGCGGGGCTTTTCCTGTTCGCCCTGATGGGCATGGGTCCGCTTCTGGCGTGGCGCAAAACGTCGCCCGCCATGTTCAAGCGCAGCTTCGTTTGGCCGCTGACGGCGGGAGGCGTGGTCGGCATTCTGCATCTCGTTTTTGGTAATTCGCTGCGATTCATGCCCTTCGTCACCCCCGACCGGATCTACGACGGCGCCGTGGGCACGGCGTTGCAGAAGCTCGGATCCGTTCTGCCCCTCGTCTCCACCGTCCTTTGCGCCTTCAACGTGGCGGTCATCGTGCAGGAATATACCCGGGGCCTCGCCGCGCGACGGCGTGCGACGCACGAGGCTTTTCTGCCGGCGCTGATCGGTCTCGTAGCCAAGGCCCGGCACCGCTACGGCGG
>Ga0193706_1000160_pt1 | contig 47679 bp, 36 predicted proteins | sample U3c1metaG_FD_160130 | JGI IMG/M metagenome (GOLD analysis project Ga0193706, IMG submission 160130) | Soil microbial communities from a riparian zone of the East river system, Colorado, United States - U3c1 | ecosystem: Environmental > Terrestrial > Soil > Riparian zone | place: USA: East River... | reverse complement strand
GGCCGCCGAGGAAAAGAAGGAAGCCGCGCTGAAAGCCGCCGAAGAAAAGAAGGAAGCCGCGCTGAAAGCCGCCGACGACGCCAAAAAGGCCGCCGAAGAAAAGAAAGAAGCCGCCCGCAAAGCCGCTGAAGAGAAGAAGGAAGCCGCGCTGAAGGCCGCCGAAGAAAAGAAGGAAGCCGCGCTGAAAGCCGCCGACGACGCCAAAAAGGCCGCCGAAGAAAAGAAAGAAGCCGCGCGCAAAACCGCCGATGACGCGCGCAAGGCGGAAGAAGAGCGGCGCCTGCGTGTGCCTCCGCCGGTCGGCAAGCTGGTCGAGAACCCGTTCAAAGAGCAGGCCGTCGGCTACCCCATTCCCATTTTGGTCAAGATTCCCCCCGCTCCGCCCAAGATCGAGAAACCGCGCGTCGAAGTGGTCAAAGTGGTGGCGGAGTACTCCGCCCCGGGTTTCGAAGGGCAGCGGCAGCTCGAGCTCAAACCCGAGAAAGAGGGCGCGTGGGTGGGCATGCTCCCCTGTGACGTCACGAGCAAGGACGGTGAGGTCACCTACTCGATTTCTGCGTTCAACAAATACGACAACGCGGTTGCGCGCAGCGGATCGAACGCCAAGCCCAACAAGGTAACCGTCAAAGCCGACCTCGTTTCTTCGCTCCCGCACTGGCCGGGTGAATTGCCACCCGAATCGTGCGAGGTGACCCAGAGCAAGGCCAAGGCGGCCGCGCAGGCGAAATGCGCGACCACGGAGCAGGGCTGCAGCACGGCGCCGCCGCCGCTCTGCGAAGGCAACGACTGTGGCAACGACGAAGTTCCGGCTGCGCTCGCGGCCAACCAGCCCAAGCGTTTCGGCTGCGTGAGCTGCCGTGTCGGAGGCGACGCAAGGGATCCGGCTTGGGTGCCCGCAGGGTGGATGGCCCTCGGCCTTGGTCTGCTGTTCCGATCGTCAGCGAGGCGAAGGCTTCGCGACGGCAAGTAAATAAGAAGCGGCGGGACTCGCAACGAGCCCCGCCGCCGTATCGCGCCGTCGCAATTCAGTCGTAATAAGGCGTGATGGCGCGATTGATGCGCGCGATGAGGTCGTCGAGATCGAGCACCTGGTCGGCGGGCGTCGTGGGACGGCTCGTCTCGAGCGCGGTCTTCGCATCGCGTAGCGCGCGGTACGCGTCCGCCGACTGCACCTTCTTCAGAATGTCGACCGCATTCCGTCGTGATTTGTAGGAGCGGATCGCATCGCCGTTGAGCAGCACCGCCTTCACCTCGGCGGTGAGCGCGGGGCCGAGCGCGGGATCGCTCACGTCGGGGTCGGCGACGAAGTAACCGCGATCAGCGGGGTCGTCGAGCACGAGGCGCGCGAGAATGCGTCGTTCCCAGCCGTCGATGAGGGCCGCCGTAGCACCCGTGGGTACGGGCGTCCGCGTCGGGTCGACCTTGACGGGAGCGATGGCGTGGGCAAACGCCGCCGCCTTGACCGCCGAGGTGTCGCCGGAGCGCACGAATTGAAGCATGCCATTGATACGGCTGTCCTCGGAAGCGGGGCTGAACGGCGTGCCGGCGAGCTCCCCGTCGAATGCCGCCCGGTAGCGCGGCGTGTAAAACCCTTCCATCGGATCGGGCGTGGTGTCGAACGTGTTGCAGTTGGTGTCGAGCTCGAGCTCCTCGTCGGTGCAAAACGGTTCCTCGGGAAAGCTCGTCGAGAGGCCGTAGAGGTACCGCACGGCGCCATGGTCGTACGGCCCGGGATGGGATCGCGCGATCGACGACGGGTCGTCGAGGTAGTCCATGCACGAGGTGCTGGCGGCGGTGCCGGGCACGATAGACCCCTTGAAATTGTGGCGCAGGCCGAGAATATGCCCGACCTCGTGGAGCGCGATGTGCGTCAAGAACTGCTCGACCTTTTGCTTTTTGGTGAGGCCGGCGGGCGCCTCCTGGGGCACATAATTGGCGCGGAACGAGGGTGCCTCGAGCGTGCAGAGGTGGTTTGCGATCATCGGCTTCCAGCGCACGGTCGGCGTGGGACGTCGAACGCGCTGCGTGATCCTGCCCGTGAAATCGTCGGCGAACAGCTCGTCGGCGTCGGTGAGCCAGATGGAGTTGTAATAAACGCTGGCTCCCCTCACCTCGCCGGTGTTGGGATTGGAGCGCCAATCCGCGAAGGCAAATCCGTTGGACGGATCTTCGTCGTAGATGAAGTAGTTCACGTCGTCATCGGCGAAAGACTGGTTCGTGCTGGCGACGGTGGCTTCGAACACCTTGAAGCCGAAGACCTCGTTCCAGTTCTCGATACCGGCCCGGAGCGCACCGACGATGTCGTATTGCGGATAGCGTTGCTGCACCCCAATCACTTGATCGGAGATGACCCACTTGATGGGCTGCATGCCGGGGCGCACGTTCCACTTGATCGAGCTCTGATCGACGAAGCCTTGGTTGGGCACGAGGCGCGGATCGCTACGGAAGTAGTAGTCGAAGCCGGTGGCGCTCTGGATCACCGGCGCCTTCGCGAAGCCCGGTCCCTCTTGGTACCGCCGCAAGGCAATGCCGAGCGTTCCCGAAGCGCGGAAGGCGTTGGTGTCGATCGGGGGCGGCTCGGTCGGCGTCGTTCGGGAAGGATCGGGCATTTCGCTGTACCCGGTGAAGACCTCCTCGAACGTCGCGCCGTCGGCGATGCGCCGGAAGCGCTGGAGAAAGGAAAGCTCGACCTTGAAGCGGTCCGCATATTGTCCGCGCCCATAAAAATCGCTGATGACGTCGAAGTCGTTGAGCCCGGCGGAAGGGTCGACGAGAACGTACTGATCGGCATTGGGCAAACGGTTGAACGGCTCGTAGTCGGTCACGATGGGGTAGGCGTCGACGACGACCTGTGGGTCGAACGTGCCGCTTACTTTCTTGCGATCGTCGACGTCGAACACGAAGACTTTGCCGTTCTGAATGCGGAACGACACGACCCTCGTGCCGAGCGACGCCGCAGCTCCCGCGGCAACGCCCCCCGGGTAGTACTGCCCGAGGTAGCCGGACATGAACCACTTGGTTCCGAGCTCCGCCTTGCTGATGGCGAGATAAAATTCGCCGCTTCTCGCCGGCGGCTGTCCCACGGGCGGCGGCGCGGCTTGCAGTTCCTGCGCGACTTGTTCTACGGCACGCGCGCGCGCCTCCGTCCCCTCACGCGCAATCGCCACGAAGGGATCGTGGGAGCGAAGCGTATCGTCCGGGACGGGCTGGGATGTCACGTCGGCTGCGCATGCTCCCAGAAAACTCGTGGCTGCGAGGGCGCCGACGCGAAGCCCCCATGTCCTGCTGCTTGAAAAGCGCTGCTTGGCTTTGTGCTGCTGCATAGGCCTCCGTGGATGGGGCACGATCTCCTCGACCCGCCCCGTTCGAGCTTGCCCGAGTTGTTACCGTCGGCGCGTTGCGCTGACAAGCGCAGGAGACACGATCGACGGTCAATTCCTTAGCGTCACGGTGACGCCACGTTCATCGAAACACACTGCGTCAATCGCGCGCCGCGTCAGTGACCTTGGGCGCCGTGCTGGCCGCGGGCGCCGTCGAACCGGCACCCTTGGTAAGGACATCCGTGGAGGCTGCGTCTTTGATGACGGGAACCGTCGTGCCAATCGATGTCGCGTCGCCCGGGTCGCCGAGCGTGCAATTGCCCTTGCGACAGAAAACGCGTTGCCCCGTGCATGGATCGATGAGGCACGAGGTGCCCTTGCCGGCGCATTTCGGATTGGGCGACGTCTTTGCGAACGGACGACACGAGCAGACGGTGCACGAGTCCGAGAACGTGCGGCAATCGGCTTCGCTGTTGCAAGCCGTCGACGTCCCTGGCTCAGCTTTGGACGGCGAAGCGCCGGGGACCGCAGTCGCATCGGCAATGGGATTCGAAGGCGCCGGCGGCTGCACGACGACGGGAGCAACCGGCGTTGCCGAGGCCGCGGGGGAAGGCTCGCGTTCGCTGCGGTTACATGCGACGGCGAAGACAATGGCCAACGCGGCCCATCGAACCATGATGCGAGATAACGGCATGGCGGCAGCATACCGATCGCGCATCACGCTGACCAGCGGCCTTCCGCTCATCTCGGCTGCTTCAAGATGATGCGCTCCGCGTTCTTGAAATAGATCTTCTCGAGCACGTCGCGCGGCAGCCCGATGGCGTCGATCTTCCACCGCCCTTGAATGGGCGTCGGATGCTCCATCTGCCGCGCGTTCGTTTCGAGGAAGCGAAACTGCGCATCGAAGAACGTCTTCACCTGTTCTTCCGAGTGAACGACGGGACCAGCGCCGAGGATGTACCCCTCTTTGAACACCATGAAATCGGTGCCGAACAAAATGCGGTCCTGAAACTCGACGAAGAGCGCGCGCAGTTTGGCCGGATCCTGACGCCCAATTTCGGGGATGCGCGCGGCGATGTCGACGTTGTAGTTGCGGTACTTGCGCAAGAGCGCCGCCACATGATCGACGTCCTCCGGATCGTTGCCGAAGTGCACGCCGACGAACGTCACGTCGGGGTGCGTCGCGACGACATGTTCGAGCTGGCTCAGAATGTCGGCGCGCGCCGGATACTCGCCACCGCCGAAAGCCCACTTCGGGTGATCCTTGAGCTCTTCGAAGCGCTCGTTGCTCGGATCGACGGGGAGCCAAAACGCTTTGGGATCGCCGCTGTGAATGGAGACGGGAATGCCGAGCCGCGCGCACGCCTTCCACATCGGTTCGAGCCGCGCGTCGTCGATGGCGATGACTTTGCCGTGCGCGTCGCGCCAGAAAAGGCCGAGCGTCTTCGAAATCTTCAGCCCCTTGGCACCGAGCCGCACCGCTTCGTCGATCGTCGCCGCGACTTTTTGCCCGAACGCCGGGTCCTCGATGGGGTGCTTCGTGTAGACGTCATTGACGTAAAGAACGAACCTCCCCTTCCCTCTCGCGTCGAACTGCCGCTTCGCGGCCGCAAACTCCGCCGCGTCTTCTCCAGCCGTGAGATTCACCATGCGCGCGACGAAGTTCGCGTCCATCGCCGCGAGAGTCTTTTCGATGGAGTCGGGATCGATATGACCGTGCACGTCGAAGATGGGGACGGCGCGCCGCCACGCGGCAGGGTCGTCAGGATTGGCCGTCGGTGCCCCAGGAGGCGAGCCCGGGCGAGCGCACGCGGCGAGCGCAAGCGCGAGCAGGGCAAGGGATGCGATTGCGTACGTACCTCGGATGGCGCGCTTGCTCATGCGCCCTCTCTTACCGTGCGAGCTGCCGGCGCCAAGGACATTTCGCCGCTCACACCGACTGCGCGCCGCGTTGCTCATCGTGCGCGTTTTGTTTCGTTACGCTCGATTGCAGCGCCCACGTGAGGCGCGTCTGACGCAACGCGTAGGCCAGCTCGGAGTTGGAGCGCGTATCCGGTAGCACGCCAAAGCAGCGCGTTTGGCAGCCATCGCCATCGGCGTCGTTCCTTATAGGATTTGCTCGAGGCGCCGCAGCTTTCACGCTAGGGTCCCGCGGTGGAGGGATAAATGCCCTATCGCCGTCGGATTCTCGCGAGCTCGTCGCTTCTTCCTTTGCTCCTCGTTGTGACCACACCGGCGGAGGCAACGTACTCCATCGTGGCTACCGACGCGGCGACCCAGGCGGTCGGTGGAGCTGTCACGTCGTGCGTTGGCGCGCAAGGCGTCTTAGTCGTTTATGAGGGAGCGCCCGGCAAGGGTGGGATAAACGCACAAGCGAAAGCATATGCCACGGGTCGCGATCGCGGCGTGGACTTGCTCAATATGGGAATGGCTCCGGCCGCCATCATCACCGACATCACCCGGCCTACGTGGGATGCCGAATACAACGAACGCCAATACGGTATTGCTGATCTTCAGGGCCGCGCGGCAGCATTTACGGGCACGGGTACGTCGGTCAAACTTTGGCGAGGTTCCAAGCAAGGAACGCTCGGGACTTATACCTATTCGATTCAGGGCAACGTTCTCACCAGCGGTGCAGTCATTGACCAGGCGGAGACGGCTTTCCTTGGCGGAGGTTGCGATCTGGCCGAAAAAATGATGCTCGCATTGGAGGCGGGTGCACAAAACGGCGAGGGCGATGACCGCTGCAGACCCTCCATTCCCTCAGACGCTGCAAGCATCGAAGTGGATCTCGTCGGACAAACCGCTGGGTCATATCTGAGGCTCTCCAACGCCAATGCATCCAGCCAAAACGCGGTCACCGCCCTCCGCACGCAATTCAACACGTGGCGCCAAACGCACCCCTGCATGCAACAAGACGGCGGCACGCCGGACGCGGGCCCCAAAGACGCGTCAGTCAGTGACGTCTTGACGGACCGCGGTGACGGGGGTGACGTCTCGGTCCCCGGCGACGCAAGCGACGGTTCGGCAGGCGCGGGAGGCACAGCAGGCTCCTCAGGCGCAGCTGGATCAAGCGGCACGGCCGGCACCGGTGGCGCCGCGGGCAGCGGTGGCACGGCAGGCAGCGGTGGTGCCGCGGGTAGCGGCGGTGCAACGGGCGGCACCAGCGGAACAGGTGGCGCGGCGGGCAAAGGCGGCGCCGCGGGCGCGTCCGGAAGCGGCGGAAGCGGCGGATCCAGCGGCACCGGTACCGGAGGCGCGACGGGCACCGGCGGTGCTGGCGCAACCGGCGGCACAACTGGCAGCGGTGGTGCGAGCGGTTCCACTGCCGGGGCGAGCACGACGGGTGGACGCGGAGGATCCGGTACAACCGGTGGGAGCGCTGGATCGAGCGCCGATGACGGCAGCTGCAGCTGCCGCATTGGGCGTGACGATTCGTCGCGCGCCGCGACCTTCTTCCTCTCGGGCCTGGCGCTCATCGCAGCAGCTCGATCGCGGCGGTTCAAGCGCCGGAGATAATGCCGTCGAACCCGTCCTGACTAGGGCCTCATCAGATCATCAGATTGAGCCGGCGCCGGATCGACGGGCCGCGTAGGGCGCGATCGAGGTTTCGGAGCCGTCTTCTCCGCGGGGCGGCCCGACGGCGAAGCGGAGGCCGTGGGCGTCGGCGTTGCTGTTTCGAGCGGCGAAGCGTTTTCGATGGCTTCCACCTTGGCGAGGTCCTTCTGGTCATTCCCCGTGGGACGCGCATCGCCCCCCTGCTGAATGGGAAGACCAGAACTTGGATCGCCGGACGGCGTTCCAGATGCCATAGTCTCACCCGGCACGGACGGCGCAGGCGAGAAAAGCCGATAGACCATCCATGCCGACGTAACCAATCCAAGGCCGGCCGCGGCGATCAAAGCGCGTGTTCCGCGGCGAGTCCCAAGCTCTCGCGCCGTGCGGGTCAGATTGCTCCCCGCCGTCGTCCCAACCAACCGCCTTGTAGCCCTCGAAATCGCGCGGTGCCACATGGGGCACATTGGCCGTCAACGTTCTGTTGGGCAGTGCCGCCCGCTGTCCGTGCGATCCGCTTTCCGCGGGATCGGGAATGGGTGCGAGCGCGGGTGTTTTCATCGCTTGGCCCCAGTTTTCGCCCCAGCAGTTCAGATGGCCGCTGCGCGATAGCGCACAGATGGACATCGAATCGCCCTGGATTTCGAGCGACGGTCCGATTCCATCGATGTCATGGACCATGATAGGTGATCGCTCGTCGAGCTTGCTCCAACACTGGATCGAACCATTGTCGCGAACGAGGCAGGTGTTGAGCGATCGCGTGACGAGGCGGCTGTAGCTTGGGCAGGTGCCACTGAGGCACGTCGAATTCGGAGCACACAGCCGACCGCATTCCCCGCAGTTCTCGCGATCCCTCCGCAGGTCGATATCTACGTCGTTCGAGAATTTTCCGCCTGAGTCGACCCGACATCGAGTGAGCGCCGCATGCTCGTCCGCCTTGTCGCCTGCGACAGTCTGATTGGACGGCTTCCGCTCACGACAGGCGGGCATGATTCCAGACAGACAAGCGGCAACGACCAAAGGGCAGAGCGAGGCGCTCTTCACGCCGGCGAACCCTATCACCTGTTCGACGGCTCGCTCACCAAATTCCATTTGAGCAATCCACCCCGCCTCGACGGTCGCCGAACCCGAACCACCGGCGTGCACCAGCACAACGTCTGTCGTAGGTGGTGAAGCACCTCGATGCTGCCGCTTGTCCCGCAACCGACCCTCACGTGATACCGTAGGCACTTGTTCGCAATTGTCGCCGTAGCGGTGTGGCTCGGAGCACTTGGCCTATTCGGCGCGACCTTCGTATCCAGCCTCGCATGGCTGGTCTTGTGGCTTGACGAGTGGCCCCTCTTCAATGCGAGCCGATCACGATGCGTCACGAGAACCATATCCGCTGTCACGCTTTCGAACGGCAGCTGCGTTGCACCGCACCCGCACTTCGCGCAAAAAATTCTGCTTGCGCGTCCCGTCGTCGTCACTAGGCTCCGCGCCCCAACAATCCCCCCGAGCTTGTTCACGGCGGCTCGGCCGGAAGGTCCCCCTTGAACAAGTGCGCCTTGCGCCCCACATCGCGCCACATCATTGCTCGAAACATCGACGACCCAATGGTCCGCTACCGTCCACCACCGGAGGTCCGACTCGCACGATCTTCTCTCGTCTTGTTCACCGAAGCACGAAGCGTATACTCGCCGGCCTCTAGGTCGAGCCGGGGGCACGTCGACTTCGTGCCGCGGGGGGAAGCTGCCTTGGATGAAGTGCGTCGCATGTCCCGCTGAGGGAAGGAATTGGGTGGATGGCTCAGATCTTCCACCGGAGCACGAACACACTCTCGAAGATCTCGATTTTGTCCGCGGTGTTCGTCGCGGCCTTGCTTTTGGGCGTCTTCATGATTGTGGACCGCGCCGGGTACACGACTCGTAAGAACCTCACGCTCACGCAGCCGATCCCGTTCAGCCACGAGCACCACGTGGGCGGACTAGGCATCGATTGTCGCTACTGCCACACGTCGGTCGAAACGTCGGCCACGGCCGGCATTCCTCCGACGTCCACTTGTTACAACTGCCACCAGCTCATCTGGAAAGACAGTCCGATGCTCGAGCCGGTGCGCGCGAGCTACAGGTCGGGCGAGCCGATACGGTGGACGAAGGTTCACGATTTGCCCGATTTTGCCTACTTCAATCACAGCATCCACGTGGCCAAAGGGGTCGGCTGCGTCGAATGCCATGGTCGCGTCGACACGATGGCCCTCATGCGCAGCGTGCACCCGCTGCAAATGCGCTGGTGTCTCGATTGCCATCGCAACCCCGAAGAGCACCTGCGCCCCAAAGAAGAGATCTTCAGCATGACGTGGAAGGCGGAAGATCAAGCGACCCTCGGGGCAACGCTGGCCAAGGAGTACCACCTCCGGACGACCGGCGATTTGACGAGCTGCAACACCTGTCACCGCTGATCGCACGCCAAGGAAAAGAATGACGCACGACCCGTCTCGCCCCGATGTCGACGCCGTTCCCTCGAACGAGCTCGCCGATCTCGACGCTGCTGGGGACGAGCTGCGCGAGGCGCGCGGTCCACGCTTCTGGAAAAGCTTCGAGGAGCTCGCGCAAAAAGAATCGTACCCCGCTTTTCTCGAGCGCCAGTTCCCGCGTCAGGCGGCCGAATACGAAGTGAGCGGCCTTTCGCGACGCCGGCTTTTCGAGCTTTCTGCGGCATCGATGGCGCTCGCAGGGCTCGCGTCATGCACGCGCCAGCCGTTCGAGCGCGTCGTCCCCTACGTGAAGCAGCCGGAAGAGGTGGTTCCCGGCAAGCCGCTCTTCTTTGCCACGGCCGTCTCCATGGGCGGCTACGCCCGCGGCGTTCTCGCAGAAAGCCACCTCGGACGCCCCACCAAGCTGGAAGGCAATCCGCAGCACCCCGCAAGCCTCGGGGCGACCGACGCCATCACCCAAGCCGCTCTCCTCGATCTTTACGACCCCGATCGCTCGCAGGTCATCACGCGACTCGGGAGCATCCACACGTGGAAGGATCTCACCGACGAGCTCGCGGGCGTTCTAAAAGCCCAAAAACCGCTGCTAGGCGCGGGGGTGCGCATCCTGACGGAGACCGTCACCTCCCCCACCCTGGCGCGGCAAATCCGCGAGTTTCTCACTGCGTATCCCAAGGCCAAATGGCATCAGTGGGAGCCGGCGGGTCGCGACAGCGCGCGCGCAGGCGCCATGATCGCGTTTCGCAGGTACGTCGAGACGCGCTACGACTTCCGCAAGGCCGACGTCGTCGTTTCGCTCGACGCCGATTTCTTGAGCGAGGGCCCGGCCGCCGTCAGGTACGCCAAAGATTGGAGCTCGCGCCGGCACCTGCGGGTGCGCGAGGCCAACCTGTCACGCCTCTACGTCATCGAAACGACGCTCACGCTCGCTGGCGCGGCGTCCGATCATCGCTTGGCGGTGACGCCGGCCCGCTTGTCGTCCGTCGCGCTCGCGATCGCCGCCGAATGCGGTGTGGCCGGCATCGCGAAGCCGGCGCTCGATCCGAAGCTCGACAAATTCGCGACAGCCGTCGCGCGCGATCTCAAGCGCAACGCGGGGCGAAGCGTGGTCGTCGCCGGAGAATACGCCGCCAAAGAGCTGCACGCGCTCGCCCACGCCATCAATACGGCGCTCCAAAACGTGGGCACGACGGTGATCTATACCGACCCGGTCGAGGCGAACCCCACTGACCAGCTGGCCTCCCTCGCCGATCTCGTGAACGATTTGCGCGGCGGGCAAGTGGACACGCTCGTCATTGCCGGCGCGAATCCTGTGTTCACGGCGCCATCCGACCTCGACTTCAAAGCCGCCATCCAAAAAGCAGCGCTGCGCATTCACCTCGGGCTCCACGCCGACGAGACTGCCGAATATTGCCAATGGCACGTGCCAGAGGCGCATTTTCTGGAAGCGTGGGCCGACCTTCGCGCATTCGACGGAACTGTCTCCATCGTTCAGCCCCTCATCGAGCCCCTCTATTCTGAATCGAAATCGACTCTGCAGCTCTTGTCCGCTCTTCTCGAAAGGCCGGCCGAGTCGAGCCACGACATCGTCAAAGGCCACTGGCAAAAAGAGCGCGCCGGCGCAAACTTCGAAGCCTTCTGGCGTCGTACGCTGCATGACGGGGTCATGGCGGAAAGCGCATTGCCCGTGGTGAACTTCGCGCTCGACGCTGCTGCCGTCGAGAAGGCCGCCGCCACGCTCGCACGAGAAAAAGTGGGGCCGGAGCTCACCCTCGTTCTTCGCCCGGATCCCAACATCCACGACGGGCGTTTTGCCAATAACGGTTGGCTGCAAGAGCTGCCCAAACCTTTTACCAAGCTCACCTGGGACAACGCCGTCCTCGTTTCGTTGGCGCGAGGGCGCGCGCTCGGTCTCACCGACGAGCATGTCCTCGGCGGCGGCGCGGTGATGACCGTCTCCGCGAACGGAAGGAACATCGACGCACCGGTGTGGGTGCTTCCCGGCCTTTCCGACGACGTCATCGTCGTCCACCTCGGGTACGGGCGCCGGCGCGCCGGCCAGGTCGGCAACGGCGCCGGTTTCGACGCCTATCCCTTGCGCACCTCGGCCAAGCTGTGGGGCGCGCCGGTCACACTGGCGCCCACGCCGCGGCGATTGCCTCTGGTCAGCACGCAGGCCACCTACCACATGGAGGGCCGCGCGCTCGTGCGCGCCGGCACGATCGCGGACTTCAAGCGCGATCCCGAGTTCGCCGAGAAGATGGGCGAGGCGCCGAAGAAGAGCGACCGTCTCTACCCCGGTTTCGAATACAAGGGATACGCCTGGGGCATGACGGTCGATCTGTCCTCTTGCATTGCCTGCAACGCGTGCGTCGTCGCTTGCCAGGCCGAAAACAACATTCCCGTCGTGGGAAAAGAAGAAGTCGGGCGCGGGCGGGCCATGCATTGGCTGCGCATCGACCGCTACTGGGAAGGCGACGAGAAGGAGCTCACGGCGACGCACCATCAACCGATGATGTGCCAGCACTGTGAGCAAGCGCCCTGCGAGGTGGTGTGTCCGGTTGGAGCCACCGTGCACAGCTCGGAGGGGCTCAACGACATGGTCTACAACCGCTGCGTGGGGACGAAATACTGTTCCAACAACTGTCCCTACAAGGTGCGGCGTTTCAATTTCTTCAAATACAGCGACACCGAGACGCCGGTGCTCAAGCTGATGCGCAACCCCGACGTGACGGTGCGCACGCGTGGCGTGATGGAGAAATGCACGTATTGCGTGCAGCGCATCAGCGCCAAGCGCATCGAAGCCGAGAAAGAGGATCGACCGATTCGCGACGGCGAGATCGTCACGGCATGTCAGCAAGCGTGCCCCACCGACACCATCGTGTTCGGAAACATCAACGACCCGGGCAGCCAGGTCGCCAAGCTCAAAGCCGAGCCGCACGACTACGGCGTTCTGGCGGAGCTCAATACCCAACCGCGCACGACCTACCTCGCCAAGATCAAAAATCCCAACCCGGAGCTCGAGGAATCGTGAACCCTCCGGGCCCTCCCACCATCATCGAGCCGCCCTCGCGCCCCTCGATACCGCAGACGCTCTCGTCGCGACCGAGCCTCCCCATCGTGGCGCCGGGGTACACGGCGGCCACGCTCACCGACAAGATCAGCTCGGCGGTCCTGCAAAAGACGCCGCGGTGGTGGTACCCAGCCTTCGCGGTCGCCTTCGCGCTGCTCAACCTATTTCTCATTTCTGTCGGCTATCTCTTCATCAAAGGGATTGGCATCTGGGGAATCAACATTCCCGTGGCGTGGGGTTGGGGCATCGTCAACTTCGTGTGGTGGGTCGGCATCGGTCACGCCGGCACGCTGATTTCCGCCATCTTGCTGCTATTTCGGCAACAGTGGCGCACGTCGATCAACCGCTTCGCCGAAGCGATGACGATCTTCGCCGTGGCCTGCGCGGCGCAGTACCCCATCTTGCACCTCGGGCGTCCGTGGCTCTTCTATTGGCTATTTCCGTACCCGAGCTCGATGGGCACCTGGCCGCAGTTTCGCAGCCCGCTCGTCTGGGACGTGTTCGCCGTCAGTACGTACGGCATCACGTCCATCCTCTTCTGGTACGTGGGGCTCCTGCCCGACCTGGCCACCTTGCGCGATCGCTCCAAGAGCAAGATCGCTAAACTCATCTACGGGTTCGGCGCCATGGGATGGCGCGGTTCGGCCGCGCACTGGCACAACTACGAAACGGCGTACCTGCTCTTGGCCGGGCTCGCGACGCCGCTCGTGCTCTCCGTGCATACCGTGGTGAGCTTCGACTTCGCCGTCGCCGTCGTGCCGGGTTGGCACACCACCATCTTTCCGCCGTACTTCGTGGCCGGCGCCGTGTTCTCCGGCTTCGCGATGGTGATGTCGCTGTCCATTCCGCTCCGCAAGCTCTTTCGTTTGGAAGATTTCATCACCATGCGCCACCTGCACAACATGGCCAAGGTGATGCTGGTGACGGGGCTCATCGTGGCTTACGGCTACCTCACCGAGATCTTCATGGCGTTTTATAGCGGCAATGAGCACGAAATAGCGATGGTCGAAAACCGGGTCTTCGGCCCCTATCGGTTTTATTACGCCATGCTCTGGGCCTGCAATATCGTCATTCCGCAGCTTCTCTGGTTTCGCCGCGTACGCGACAACGTCGCGCTCCTTTTCATCATCTCCATCATCGTCAACGTCGGGATGTGGCTCGAACGGTTCGTCATCATCGTCACCAGCCTGCACCGCGATTTCTTGCCATCGTCGTGGGGGATGTACCACGGCACCTTCTGGGACATCTCGACGTTCCTCGGCACACTCGGCCTGTTTTTCTCGCTGCTGTTTCTCTTCATCCGCTTTCTACCCACCATCTCCATTTCCGAGATGCGCACCATCCTCCCCGAAGCGAAATTGGAGGACAAATGAGGGCGCCGGCGCGACCCGCTTTGCACGGCGTCATGGGCGAGTTTTCTACGCCGCAGGATCTCGTGACGGCGATCGAAAAAGTCCGCGAAGAGGGCTACACCAGGCTCGACGCGTACACGCCGTTTCCCATCGAAGAAGCGTGGGAAGCGCTCGGACACCACAAGTCGCCCGTGCCTCTCATCGTCCTCATCGGCGGCATCGTGGGCGGCCTCGGCGGCTACTTTTTGCAGTATTGGGTATCGGTCATCGAATATCCGCTCAACGTTGGCGGGCGTCCGCTCAACTCCTGGCCCTCGTTCATTCCGGTCACGTTCGAATGCACGATCTTGGGCGCCGTGCTGGCGGCGGTGGCCGGTGTCTTCATCCTGAACGGCCTGCCCGAGCCGTACCACCCCGTCTTCAACGTGCCTCGCTTCGCGTTTGCGTCGCGCAACCGCTATTTCCTCTGCATCGAAGCCGCGGATCCCAAGTTCAATCGCGACACGGCGCACCAGCTGCTGCTCGATCTTCACGCAGTGGAGGCGACCGATGTGGATCCGTAGCGCCACCCTCTTCATGCCGCTCATCCTACTCGGCTGTCGCAACGAGATGTACGACCAGGCCAAGGCCAAGCCGCTTTCCGAGAGCACGTTCTTCGCCAATGGCCAGAACGCCCGGCCGCTGCCGCCCGACACCGTGGCGCGCGGTTTCTTGCGCGAAGACAAGGCGATGTACGCCGGCATCGCGCCGAGCGGAAGCTTCGTCACCGAGCTGCCCGTTCCGCTGACGCGGGCGACGCTCGAGCGCGGTCACCAGCGCTACGATATCTTCTGCTCCCCGTGTCACGGCAAGCAGGGCAACGGGCTCGGCATGATCGTGCAGCGCGGATTCAAGCAGCCCTCCTCATTTCACGTGGACCGCCTGCGGCAACAGCCGGTCGGTTACTTTTTCGACGTCATGACCCAGGGTTTTGGGCAGATGCCGAGCTATGCGAGTCAGGTGCCGCCCGAGGACCGCTGGGCCATCGCGGCCTACGTACGCGCGCTGCAGCTCTCGCAACACGCCATCGCCGCCGAGCTTTCGCCCGATGACAGGAAAAAGCTAGGGCAGGCTGGCGCCCAGCGCGACCCCCGCCCGCACCGAGGAGATGCGAAGTGAGCGACCACGACCACCCATCCTCCATGCCGCTCCTGTCGACGTACGCGCCGCCCAGCGCCGATCTCGATCGTCTCGGTCGCACGGCTCTCATGGTGGGCGGCGCGGGGGTCCTCGCTACCGGCGGATTCGCGCTCGTGAACCCAGCGCGATTTTTTCAGGCATATCTCGTCGCCTACGTCTGGGTGCTCGGGATCGCGGTGGGATCGCTCGGCGTCATGAGCATCCACCACCTGTCGCGCGGCGGGTGGGGGATCATGATCCGGCGCATTCTCGAAGCAGCCACCCGCACCATTCCTTACTTGGCCTTGGCATTCGCGCCCATCGCGCTCGGCATGAAGACGCTCTACCCCTGGGCCAGCCCGCACGGACTGGCGCACGCCTCGGGCTTTCGCGCGGCTTACTTGACGCCGAGTGGCTTCATCGTGCGAGCCGCGATCTGTTTCGTCATCTGGTCGGTGGTTTCGCTGGTGCTGTCCAACTTGTCGCTGAAACAAGACAAGACGGGCGAGCTGCGTTTGACGAGACGAATGCAGCGGGTGGCCGCTGCCGCGGTCGTACTGCACGTCCTCGCCATGACCTCGTGCGCGATCGATTGGCTCATGTCGCTTACGCCGCACTGGTCATCGACCATCTACGGATTTTATCTCATCATCGGACAGATCGTGGCCGCCCTCGCCTTCATCATCGTGGTCTCGGTGTTTCTCGCGGGGCGCGCGCCCCTCGCGGGGCGATTCCGCACCGAGCACTTCCACGACTACGGAAAGCTGCTCCTCGCGTTCATCATGATCTGGGCTTACTTCTCGGTGTCGCAGTTTCTCATCATCTGGTCGGGCAATCTGCCGGAAGAGACGAGCTGGTACATGGGCCGCACCAATGGCGGCTGGAAGTGGTTCTCGCTGGCACTCGTTCTTTTGCACTTCGTGCTGCCCTTCGTGCTGCTCCTCTCGCGCAATTTGAAACGCGACGCGACCCGGCTCGCGCGCGTCGCCGGGATGATGATGGTCGTTCGCTGGCTCGATCTACACTGGCTGATAGCGCCCGCGTTCTCGGCGCGCGCCAACGTTCATCCGCTCGATCTCACCACCGCCCTCGCGCTGGGTGGCATCTGGTTTTTCCTTTTCACGCGCGAGCTGAAGACGCGTTCGCTCTTGCCCGACCGCGAACCGGCGCTGAAGGGGGCGCTCGGCCATGGCTGACGAGCACGGCCACGATCCGCAGGCGCCGCAGCAAGGCTTCGACGAGGAGCTCGACTACAAGTCGATCATCCGCTTTGTCATAGGCCTCATCGTCGTCACGCTTATCGTCCTTGCCGTTGCGTGGGCCATGAGCACTGCCTTCAAGAAAGCCGACGAGGCGCAGGATCCTCCCCCCTCGCCTCTCGCCGAAGCGCGGGCCGATCCCATCCCGCCCGGGCCGCGTCTCCAATCCGCTCCACCTCGCGACATGGACGAGCTCCGCGCCCAGGATCGCGACGCGCTCACGACCTACGGCTGGGTCGATCAAGCGGGAGGTGTGGCGCGAATTCCAGTCGAGCGAGCCATGTCGATCCTCGCCGAGCGCGGACTCGGCGCCGTTTCCGACAAGAAGAAGGAGGCCAAATGAGGTTGGCGTTTTGGCTCCTGGCGCTGCTCGGCGGGCTTTGGGCACGCCCCGCGATGGCGCAAGCGGCGCTGCCGCTCGAGAACTTGCCCCTTCCGCCGAAGAACGTCGGCTTCGATCAGAACATCGGCCGGGACGTGCCTCTCGCGGCGCGGTTCAAGGACGAGACGGGCAAAAGTGTCGCACTCGGTGACTACTTCGGCAAAAAGCCGGTGCTTTTGTCGTTCGCGTATTTCACTTGTCCCATGCTGTGTGGCCTTTCCATGCAGGGTCTCTCTTCGAGCTTGAAAGGCATGAACCTCGATGCGGGGCGCGACTTCGAAGTACTGACGGTCAGCTTCGAGCCGCGTGAGACGCCGGAGATGGCGCGCGCCAAAAAAGAAATGGCCATGGCCCGCTATGGCCGGCCCGAAGCCGCCGCTGGGTGGCACTTTCTCACCGGCGACGCGAGCGCCATCGAGAGCCTCGCCACGGCGGCCGGGTTTCGTTACGAATGGGACGCCGAGACCAAGCAATACGCACATGCCACCGGTCTCGTCGTGCTCACGCCCGAGGGCAATATCGCGCGCTACCTCTTCGGCGTCGAGTACGCGCCGCGGGACGTGCGCTTTGCGTTGGTCGAGGCCTCGCAAGGCAAGGTGGGATCGATCGTCGATCAACTTCTCTTGCTCTGTTACCACTACGACCCCAAGACGGGCCGCTACGGAGCCATCGCCATCAACACCATGCGCGCCGGGGGGGTGCTCACCTTGTTGGCGTTCGGCGCCTTCGTCATCGTGAGCGCGCGCAGCGAACGCAAATCGAAGAGGAAAACCCCGCTGCCTCTCGGGGGAGCCGAATGACCATGCCCCCCGCCCAAGGTTTTTTGCCGAATGCGCCGCTCTTTCCGCCCCGCGCCAGCGAGATGGCGCGCGAAATCGATCTTCTTTTTTTCACGACGCTCGGCGTGACCGTCTTCTTCTCGACGCTCATCGCCGTCCTGATTTTCTATTTCATGGTGCGCTACCGCCGCACTTCGCCGACCCAGGTGGGCGTGTACCAAAAGGGGGGCAGCACGGGGCTGCTCGAATCGACGTGGATCATCGGGCCGCTCGTGATCGCGCTCGGGTTCTTTGCCTGGGGAGCGCGCATCTTCTTCGCCGCCGCGCGCCCGCCCGCCGACGCCAAGCAGTACTACGTCATCGGCAAACGATGGATGTGGAAGATCGAGCATCCGAGTGGCCGGCGCGAAATCAACGAGCTGCACGTTCCGCGCGGGCAAGCGGTAAAGCTGAAACTGACGTCGGAAGACGTGGTGCACTCGTTTTTTCTGCCTGTCATGCGCATGAAAACGGACGCCATTCCCGGCCGCTACACGACGCTGTGGTTCAACGCCGACACGCTAGGCACATTTCACCTCTTCTGCGCCGAGTACTGCGGCACCGAGCACTCGCGCATGGTTGGCCGCATCATCGTCATGGAACCGACTGAATACGAGCGCTGGATCGGCGGCGAAAACATGGGCGGCCCTTCCGGCGTCGCCTCGGGGGAGGATCTCTTCGTCGCCAAGGCGTGTCACACCTGCCATCGCACCGACAGCACGGCCCGCGCGCCCCAGCTCTCGGGTCTCATCGGCAAGACCGTCCATCTCGAGGGGGGTCAGACGGTGACCGCCGACGAGACGTACATCCGAGAATCGATCGTGAACCCCGCCACCAAAGTCGTGGCCGGTTACCAACCCATCATGCCCACCTACCGCGGTCAGCTGAGCGAGGAGGAGATCATTCAACTCATCCGTTACGTCGGATCCTTGAAGCAACCGACCGGAGTGGAACCGGCGCCGGCCGGCAAAGCGGCGGACCGACCGGCGGAATCGCCGCCATCGCCTAACGAAGGTGCGAGATGACTGCGCATAGCGATTTCCCCGCACACAGCGCGTTCCCCGAGCCTATCGAGGAAGCCCCCGAACCGTACGAGCATTACCTGAATCACAAGTACGGGCTCGCCTCGTGGCTTCTCACGAGAGATCACAAGCGCATCGCCATCCTCTATCTCATCTCGGTTTCGTTCTTCTTTCTTCTCGGCGGCGCCATGGCGGTGATCATCCGTCTCGAGCTGACCACTCCGGAAGGCGATCTGGTCCAGGCCGACATCTACAACCGCCTCTTCACGATGCACGGCATCATGATGATTTTCTTCTTCCTCATCCCGTCGATTCCGTCGGTGCTCGGGAATTTTCTGATCCCCATCATGATCGGCGCCAAAGATCTGGCGTTCCCCAAGATCAACCTTTTGTCTTGGTACATCTATGCCATCGGTGGGCTCTTCACTTTTTATGCGCTTCTGACGGGCGGCGTCGACACGGGGTGGACGTTCTATGCGCCGCTCTCGACCGGGTACACCAACACGCCAGTCGTTTTGGTCGCGCTCGGCATCTTCATCACCGGATTTTCATCCATTCTCACCGGCCTCAACTTCATCGTCACGATCCACCGCATGCGCGCACCGGGGATGACTTGGTTTCGCCTGCCGCTCTTCGTGTGGTCGCACTACGCCACCAGCGTCATCATGATCCTGGGCACGCCGGTGATCGCCATCACCATTCTGCTGCTCGGCGCCGAACGCATCTTCGGCGTGGGAATCTTCGATCCCAAGCTGGGCGGCGATCCCGTGCTTTTTCAGCACTTCTTCTGGTTTTATTCGCACCCTGCCGTTTACATCATGATTCTGCCGGCGATGGGGGTGGTGAGCGAGTTGATCGCCGCCTTCACGCGCAAACCGGTGTTCGGATACCACTTCGTGGCCTTCGCGAGCATCGCCATCGCCGTGCTCGGCTTTTTCGTATGGGCTCACCACATGTTCGTGGCGGGCATTTCGGTCTATGCCGCCGCCATCTTCTCGGCGCTCTCCATGCTGGTCGCCATCCCCTCGGCGGTAAAAGTCTTCAATTGGACGACGACGCTCTACAAGGGGTCGATCTCCTGGGACACGCCGATGCTCTATGCGCTCGGCTTCATCGGCCTCTTCACCATCGGCGGTCTCACCGGTGTCATGCTGGCGACGCTCGGTATCGACATTCATGTCCACGACACGTACTTCGTCGTGGCGCACTTCCACTACATCATGGTGGGCGGCGCCATCATGGGTTACATGGGCGGCCTTCATTACTGGTGGCCGAAAATCACGGGCAAGCTCTACCCGAAATTCTGGTCCAAGGTCGGCGCGCTCACCATCTTCCTCGGCTTCAACGTCACGTTCTTCCCTCAGTTCATCCTCGGCTACCTGGGGATGCCCCGCCGGTACCACGCCTATCCCAACGAGTTTCAGGTGCTGAACGTCATGTCGTCGGCAGGGGCGACCGTGCTCGGTTTGGGATACCTCATCCCCGCCGTCTACTTCATCTGGTCGATGCGCTACGGCAAAGACGCGAGCGCGAACCCGTGGGGCGCGATCGGTCTCGAGTGGGAAACGACCTCGCCGCCGCCGGTCGAGAACTTCGACAAGCCGCCCGTCGTCACCTGGGGCGCCTACGAATACCACGAATCGCGCGTGCAGCCGTCGCTTCCCCCGCCCAAGCAGGAGGTGATGCGTGTCACCTGAAGCGCACTCCACCGCGATCGGCCCGCGCGGGGTCGCCGCCGCGCACGGTTCTACCGAGCAAGGCCACACTGGCGCGCACCCGCCGCGTCTCGCTCACCACTTCGACAGCTACGCGCAGCAGCGCGAGTCGGCGTCGCTCGGCGTATGGGTCTTTCTCGTCACCGAGATCATGTTCTTCGGCGGCCTTTTCACGGCCTATATCCTCTACCGTTCCAAATATCCGGAAGCGTTCATCGCCGGCAGCCACCAGCTCGACGTCATGCTGGGGACCATCAACACCGCCGTCCTCATCTGCTCGAGCCTCACCATGGCCATGGCGGTGCGCAGCGCGCAGCTCGGCCGAAGCAAAGCCATCGCCGGCTTTTTGGTGGCCACCATCGTCCTCGGTTCTGTATTTCTCGGCATCAAAGCGACGGAGTACCACCACAAGTGGGTCGAGCACTTGATTCCCGGGCACGATTTCCATCTCGAGATCGATCATTTGCCGACCCACCACGGCAAGCCGGTCGCCTCCGAGCTCCCCTCCGGAGTCGTCGGTGAGAGCCGTGCCGACGTGCCGCTGCCCAGCGCCGGCCCCCAGGACATCCAAGCCCATACGCAGCTCTTCTTCTTTCTCTACTTCGGCATGACCGGGCTACACGCCGTGCACATGATCATCGGCGTAGGGCTCCTCGTCTGGCTCATTCGCCCGAGTCTTCGCGGGATGTTCGACGGCAATAACCACAACTACGTGGAAGGCATCGGCCTCTATTGGCATTTCGTCGACATCGTTTGGATATTCCTGTTCCCGCTGCTCTATCTCGTGGGAAGGCACGGGTGAGGAGGCCTTAGCGCATGTCGTCCACCACCCACGTTCTGCCGCTGCGCGTTTACTTCGCGATCTTTTTCGCGTTGCTCGTGCTCACGGGAACCACCGTTGCCGTGGCCTTCGTCGACTTGGGGCCGCTCAACAACGTCGTCGCGCTCGGCATCGCCGCCTGCAAAGCGACGCTCGTCATCCTCTATTTCATGCACGTTCGCTACGCCACCCGGCTCACCTCGCTCGTGATCGTTTCGGGCGTTTTTTGGCTCGCCATCATGGTGGGGCTCACGCTCGCCGATTACGCGACGCGCGGCTGGCTCGGCGTACCCGGTCGCTAGCTCCCCGCGGCGAAAAACAACACCCGCGATCGCAGCACGAGCTTTCGGCGCGTAAGCCCGAATCCGGCGAAAGCCCCAAGACGCGAGCACCGCGTTTACGCGCGAAGAGAGTCCTGATACGGGACGAACCCGCTTTCCCGAGGTTCATCAGCAAGGAGTTGAGCCATGAGCAGAATCGTCCGCCTTTCTTTGGTTCTCACCACCGCCGTCTTCGCGCCGGCTTTTCTCGCGAGTGCATGCGGAGGCGATGACGACGACACGGGCGGCGCTGGCGCGGCAGGATCCGCGGGGAGAGACGGGGGCAGCTCGAAAGGCGGAACGGCGGGCACCGCGGGCAGAGGCGGTGGCGACGGCTCCGCGACCGGGGGAAGCAGCGGCACGGCGGGCAAAGGCGGCACCGGCGGAACCGCGGGAACCGGCGGCAAAGGCGGCGCTGCAGGAACGACCGGCAAAGGTGGGGCCGGAGGAGCCGCGGGAACCGGCGGCGCCGGAAAGGGCGGCGCAGCCGGTAAAGGCGGCGCCGCGGGAACCGCGGGTAAGGGTGGCGGCGCGGGATCGAGCGGCACTGCTGGATCAGCGGGAACGGGCGGCGCGCCCGACGCGGGTCCCGACGGCAGCGCGGGAACGGGCGGCACTGCCGGAACGGCGGGAGCAGCGGGAACCGGCGGCACTGCGGGTTCGTCGGGCACCGGTGGCACGGCGGGTAGCGACGCGGGACCAGACGTCGAGCCGGACGCGGGTTCCGATGCGAGCGACGACAGCGCGGCCGACGCCAACGACGGCAGCGTCGGCGACACGAGCGATAGCGGCCTCAACACGTGCATACAGTCGGGCGGCGGTCTCGGGATCAGCTGCGAGGAATATTGTTCGACCTTCATCGATATCTGCAAACCGATCACCATGTGGTCGACCTACTTTGCCGACAAGCCGGCCTGCATGACGGCGTGCGCCTCCTATACGCAGGACCAGATCTGCTGCCGCGGCGAGCACGTTTACCTCGCGCGCGACGCGACCGAAGCTGGTACCAACGCGTCCGCCGAGTGCGGCACCGCGACAGGAACGGGCGCCTGCACGGCGCCCCGCCGGTGAAACACCAGCGCACCCATCTGCGCCGCCGCTTCGATCGCCATTAAGCTCTTCCGCGCGCGCCGCAGCTCGCGAGATCGTGGTCCGGGTCCTGCGAGCCGACGACGCATGAACTCGCTCGCATCGAGCAAGCCGGCATCTGGAGCGCCCAGATTAGGCCATGCCGACTGTATGCAAACGTGTGCATACAGGGGCAAAACGTCCGTTTACCCTCGTTCCGGTGGGTGGTAGAAGGGTGCCTCGCTCCAATCGCTTGAAGGCACGGGCAGCGACGATAGGCTTCGGTTCGCTTGAAGGCGCGGGGGGGACGATAAGGAGAATAAGAATGAATAGGCTAACTCGTATTTCTTTGGTTCTCGTTGGTTCAGCGTTGGCACCTGCTTTTTTCGCAGCCTGTGGCGGCGATGACGATACGACGGGCGGCTCAGCCGGTAGCGGCGGGTCGACCGGCGGCTCCGCCGGCACGACCGGAGGCGCTGGCTCGGGCGGCGGCAGCGCCGGCAAAGCTGGGACCGGCGGGAGCGGCGGCGCCACGGGCGGCGCGGCAGGCACCGGCGGATCCGGTGGTTCGGCAACCGGAGGTGCCGCCGGGTCGGGCGGGGCCGGAGGCAAAGGCGGAGCGTCCGGCGCGGGCGGCGCGAGCGGCGCAGCTGGAAAGGGCGGTGCAGCCGGATCGTCGGGAGCGGGCGGTGCCGACGGCGGCGTACCCGACGGCAGCGCAGGAACGGCGGGAAGCGCGGGCGCTGCAGGCACGGGTGGCGGCGACAGTGGTTCGCCAGACTCGGCTGGCGACGCGGCCAGCGACGCAACCGACGGCGGAAGTTCGACCGATGGCGGCGATGCGGGTCTCAACACGTGCACGACGGCGGGCCCCGGCATGGGGCTCACGTGCGACGACTATTGCTCGACCTTCCTCGCCGTATGCACGCCCATCACCATGTGGTCGACGACGTACACCAGCAAGGCGGACTGCATGACCAAGTGCGCGCCCACGACGCAAGTTCAGCTCTGTTGCCGCGCGCAACACGTGAACTTGGCGCGTGACGCAGGAGAAGCGGGAACCATGAGGTCGACCCACTGCGGGCACTCCGTGGGCGGCAACACGACCTGTCAATGATGCGCGCCTCGCCCGAGCTTCGCAGCTCGACGCGATCGATGCGATGAAGCAGTGAGCGCGTGCGATCCCTTCGATCGCACGCGCTCACTCTTTTATGATCGTGGCGACGTACCCGTTTCGTTGGTCTATCCTATCGTGTGAGGGGCGCACGCGAGGGGAGACGGGATGGCTACGGAAGTCAGCGGCCGAGCTTTCCTCGGCATTCTGAAACACGTCAAAAGTACACGCGGGCCGCATACGCTGGCGGCGGCCGTTGCCGCGGGCAACGACGACAGCCGCGCCGCCTTCGAGCTACCCATCCGCATGATGGGTTGGTACTCCTACCCGTCGTTCATCGGCTTTCTCCATGGGGTCGAACGCGCCCTCGGCAAAGTCGGACAACAAAACTTCTTCCGAGAGCTCGGCGATGTGGCGGGTATACGCGATCTCGGGACCGTTCTGCGCGTGTACCGCACGCTCTCCAGCCCCGAACGACTCATCCGCGCGTGCGACAAGGTGTGGTCGAGCTACTACCGCGACGCCGGCCGCATGGAAGCGGTTGCTTGGGCCCCCGAGGACACGACCCTGCGCATCTACGACTTCCCCGACATGGATCCCGCCCATTGTCGATTGATGGAAGGGTGGATGATTGCGACCATGCGTGCGATCGGTTTTTATGTGAATAACGACGCCTTCGAACGAAAGTGCATGAGCACCGGGGCCCCGTACCACGAGTTTCATTGCACTTGGCAAAAACGGAGCCCCCCGCGCAGCAGCAGCCGCATGAAGACAGCGGACAAATAGACGTCGCCGCGCTCGCGCTACTTGGCACCCGCGCGCAGGTTCTCGGCGAGGCTGACCCGGAAACTCGCGGCCGCCTATCGCGCAGCTCTCAAGGCTTCACGAACTTCAGCACGAAGCGATCGCTCGTACCCCGCAGCTCGGGTGGGGCCTCGTCAGAGGCGTCCCAGTCGCGCTTGTCGTCGGGGTGTCGCAAAAAGCTTGCAGTGGCGGCGAGCTTGAAACCAGCACTCTCGACCTCGCTGCGAACGACCTTTTCTTCGATGCGGTGCAAGGTCTTCACGTCCCCCACCCCCGTCCCTTCGCGTGCGCTGTGATCGTAGATGAGATACACGCCGCCCGGCTTGAGCGCTTTGAACACCGACGCATTCATCTTGGCGCGATCAATCTTGAGCCACACCGTGTCGTGGTAGAAGAGACCGCACACCACTGCGTCCAGATCCTTGGCTTCGGGCGGCGCGGGCGCATCGAAGGGCCGCTCGATGTGAACGATGTTCTTCATGGCGGGGTTATTCTTGCGGCCTTCCCACACCTTGGTCGTGAACTTGTTGAATGACGCGGGGTCCTGCGCGTAGACCTTGCCGTTGGGGGCAACGGCGCGCCCCAGCAACTCAGCCGTGTATCCCTGGTACGACCCGATCTCGACGATGCGCTGCCCCGGAGCGACGCCGAGAAACGCGAGAAGCTCCGCCGGGTGGCGTCCCGCGTCGAGCTTGCGGTCTTCATCGGATCGATCCTTGGCGGCGACGATGGCGCGGATCGCATCGGATACCGTCACCGTCGCCTCGAGGGGATCTTTGGCCGCAGCCTTCGCCGGGAGGGCGTTGTTGCCGGAAGATGATCCAGGCACGGCGGCCGAGCTGGGCGCAGCGGGCGCGTCGACGATGGGAGCGTTGGGCGGCGGCGGAGACGCCGCCGGTGCGCTCGTCGGGGCAGCACCACCGCAACCGACCAGACCTCCGATGAGGGCCGAAAAAACGAGTGCAGCGCGCGCGGATTTTCTGCCTGTTCTCATGTTCGCAAGAAGAGCATGCCATCGCTGCGCGCACTAGCGTGGCGCAGGGAAGCGTACGCTCGGTGCAGCGAGCGGCGCCGCCCCTTCCCGCGGTTAGCGGGTTTTCCGCCGGTACGCTGTGGCCAATGAGTCGGCGTACTCGTTCCAGCGGTTGCCCGCATGCGCCGGGATCCATCGCAGCTCGATCTCCGGCCTTACCCGCAATGCTGCATAGAGCGCCTGTACGAGCTCCAGGTTCTTGATCTCGCCTCCTTTGCGCTTCCATCCGCGTGCTTCCCAGCCCTTGGCCCATTTCGAGATGGTGTTGACGCAAAGCTGGCTGTCCGTATAGACGACGGCGCGGGTTCCGGGCTCGACGAGAGAGCATCCCTCGATCAGGGCGCGCAGCTCCATGCGGTTGTTGGTCGTATGCGGCTCATTTCCGCATCGCTCTTGGACGACCGCGTTCCCTCGAACGTAGACCGCGCCCCATCCACCCGGCCCCGGGTTTGGCTCGGCGGCGCCATCGGTGAACACGCCGTCGAGCGGCCCACTGCTGTACTTCGCGAGCACCTCGGCCACGCTGAGGTTCTCTTCCCGAGAGGCGTACGCCCTCGGCCCGCGCCTCGACGAGGAGGGCGGCGCACCCGGTCGCGAGGCGTTCGGCGGAGGCTGTCCGGCTGACGACGGTCGCGCGCCGCCTGTCGTTTGATTCTTGCAGGTCAAACATCGCTGGGGTTTCCAGCCGGGAAACTTGGCCAGCGCGGGTTCGGACACTTCAAAATCCCGACCGCAAACTCGACAAACGAAGCTTGGCATTGCTCGGCGCACGCTAGCAGCGACCGTTTCACGCGTCGTGGACAATCTGCGTCACGACGCAGGCGGGCGCCGTGCGCCCGCCTGCAACCGTTACCGTCGCTAGCGCGTGGGGACGGCGGGCTTGAGAACCGGGTCTCCGATGACGCGCACCTTGGAGAGGAGCTCTCCCATGTTCATGCCGCTCAGCGATTCGAAGAGCGTAGGCACCTGCGCCGCGACCTGTGCGAGGTCGCCGGTGATCTTGTGCATGCCCGTCGTTTCGGCGTTGCCGGTGGATATCACGGTGATCTTGTCGATCTTCTCGAGCGGCGCGGCGAGGGCGCGCACGATCTCCGGCAGGGTCGTGAGCAGCTTATCGGCAAGGGCCGCCTGGTTGTAGACCTGGTAGGCCTCGGCCTTCACGTTCATCGCTTTGGCTTCGGCTTCGCCCTTCCTGAAGGTGACATCCGCTTCGGCTTCGCCCTGAGCGCGAATGGCGATGGCGTTACCTTCCGCTTCGAAGATGAGACGCTGGCGCTCGGCGCTGGCCAGCGTTTCGATCCGGCAGCGCTCGACCTCGGCCTGCTTCAAGACGGTCGCTATGAGCTCTTTCTCGACGCGCAGGATCTCCGCCTCTTGCACCTTGACCTGCTGTTCCTTCTCGATCTGCTGCACCTTGACCGCCTCGGCGATGAGCAGCTGCTGCATGACGTTGGTTTGGATGTCGTAGGCCTTGTCGGCCTGGGCTTGTTGTTTTTTGACTCGTCAAGTGACAATCGAAAAAGCCCACGAGCTGGGGCCATTTGTAGCGACGATGTGGCGCGACCGCCGCAGCACCGGCAGTGGAATATCAGCAGGTCGGGAAAGGCGCCCGGGCGATGCCCGCGCCTAACGTCGCGATTCGAGTGCTTCCCAACGTGCGAGAAGGCGCGTCACGTCGGCCGCCGCCGCGTCGTAGTCGCGGTGCAGCTGCTTCATCGCTTCGGCGCCCTTTTCGTACACATTCGGGTCGGAGAGCGCGGCCTCCAGTCGAGCGACGCGTGATTCCGCTTCGGCTACGCGGTCGAGAATGCCTTCCAGCTCGATGCGTTCGGCGTGGGTGAGTTTCTTGGGCGGCGTCACCGCCGGCGCAGCGCCCGGCGCCGGTTTGGGCGCAGCCTTTTGCTGCTTCGGCGCGGCGAGGGAGACCGCTTCGTCGCGCAGCGTGCGATAAGAGTCGTAGCCGCCCGGATAGCGCACCACCCTGCCCTCGCCTTCGAACGACAGGATCGATGTCGCCACGCCGTTCAGAAAATAGCGATCGTGCGATACGACGATGGCGCAACCGGGCCAGGAGACGAGAAGATCCTCGAGCTCTCCCAGGGTAGCAACGTCGAGATCGTTGGTCGGTTCGTCGAGCAGCAGGAGGTTGGCGCCGCTGCGCAGCGTTTTGGCGAGCGCGACCCGCGCCCGCTCGCCGCCGGAAAGCGCGCTCACCTTTTGCCGTTGCTTGCTCCCGTCGAAAAGGAACCGCTCGAGGTAGACGCGAAGGTCCATCGTCTCCGTCCCGATGTGCACTTGACCACCGCCGGTCCGCTCAGCGCCTTCGCGTTCGGCGACGTTGTCGAAGACCGACCAATCGAGCTCGAGGTTGGCTCGCGCCTGATCGAAGTAGGCGATGCGTGTATTTACGCCGAGCGTGACTTTGCCCCGAGCCGGCGAAAAGTCGCCCGACACCAAGCGAAGTAACGTTGTTTTGCCGGCGCCGTTAGGACCGACGATACCGATGCGATCGCCGGTCACCATCTGCAAGGTGAGCCCTTCGATGAGCGTCCGTCCTCCGAGCTCGACGCTGACGTCGGCGAGATCGAGGATCGTCTTTCCCAGGCGCTGCGCACCTGATTCGAGGCCGGCGAGCTCCGTGCGTGCCGCCTCTTTGGGGGCCTCGATGGCCATGAGCGCTCGCGCGCGGTCGATGCGGGCCTTTTGCTTAGTCGTTCGAGCCTTGGCGCCGCGCAAAAGCCAAGCACGCTCGCGCCGCAACCGATTGACACGGTTTTGCTCCGTGCGTTGCTCGTGGGCGAGCGCTTCTGATTTCAGAGCCAGGTAGTCGGAGTAGCCGCCCGAGAACTCGGTCAAGACGCCGCGATCGAGCTCCACCACGCGATCGGCGATGGCGTCGAGCACATAGCGATCGTGCGTCACGATGAGCACGGCTCCCTCGAATCGTTCCGCCAGATACGATTCGACGAATTCGATCGTATCCACGTCGAGGTGATTGGTCGGTTCGTCGAGGATCATGAGCTCGGGCCGCGCTATGAGGATGCTCGCCAATGCGACGCGTCGTTGCTCGCCGCCACTCATCGATCCCACCGGGCGATCGACGTCGCGGATGCCGAGGCGTTCGAGCATTTCGACGATACGGTGGCCCTGCTCCCATCCACCTAACCGTTCGACGCTGTCCGCGAGGCGAGCCTGCTCGGCGAGCGCGTCATCGTCCCCTTCGCCACGCTCGATGGCCGCCGTCACTTCGCCGTGGCGCGCGAGGGCAGCGTGCCAATCGGACAATGCCTGACCCACGATGACCCGCGGGGATGCCTCTTCGGGCAGCTTCGGTTCCTGCGGGAGATACAGAATCGATGCCCCGCGCTGCCAATCGATGACCCCTTCGTCGGCAGGCTCCCCGCGCGCGAGCACGCGCAGCAGCGTCGATTTGCCGGTGCCGTTGGCACCGAGCAAACCAACCCGTTCCCCAGCTTCGATGGTGATGGACGCTCCCGAAAAGAGCGTCTGGGGGCCGTAGGCCTTGACGAGGTCGCGCGCGCTGAGAACCGACACGGGCAGGGTCTTAGCACGGCGCGCGAGGCGCTTGACCAGAACGCGTGAGGGTCTACGGTTGGGGAACCGTGGGACAAAAGCTCGAACATTCGCTGGCGATCTTGAACGGCGTCCTCGGCGATCACCTGGCGCGGACAAGCAATGGTTTGGCCACCACGCTCTCCTTCGTCCACCAAGGTGCAGCGCTCTCCATGGATCGGTCATCGTTGGCGCGCGCCATTCCCCGACCGAGCCGGCGGATAGCCGTCTTCGTGCATGGGCTCATGTGCACAGAGCAAGTATGGAGAATGCAGGACGGCAGCGACTACGGCTCTTTGCTCGAACGGGAGCTCGGGGCGGGGAATCGCGGAAAACGGCGCGGCGCTGGCCGATCTGTTGGAAGCTCTCGGCGACGCTTACCCCGATGTGATCGACGAGATCATCCCCATTGGGTTCAGCATGGGTGGCTTGGTCGTAAGGAGCGCGTGCCACACCGCGCAAAAGGAGGGGCATTCCTGGCTCTCTCGCATCAAGCGCGCGATTTACATCGGAACGCCGCACCGCGGCGCTCCGCTCGAACGCGCGGGGCGCTTTCTCGTGCGCACGCTACGAAACGTGCCCGATCCTTATACGCGCCTCATTGCCGATATCGGCGATATCCGCAGCCTCGGTCTACGTAACCTCGGCGACGCCGACGCGTGGCATCCGCTCAGCGACTGGCGGCATCCCGTGCCGCTCTTGCCGGAAATCCAGCATTATCTCATCGCCGGTGCGCTCGCCACGGACCCTTGGCTTGCACTCTGGTTCGGCGATGCGCTCGTTCCTTTGTCGAGCGCCACCGCCGACGCGTGCGGCGACATTGGGGCGGTCGCTCTTCCCCCCGATCACGTCAAGATTTTCCACGCCTTTGCGCACATGCGCCTGGCGCACGATCCTGCGGTTTATGCTCCCATCCGCGGCTGGTGCGAGGCGGCGGCGTGAACAACGTCGCCCGTTGGCGGGGGGCCGTCGCTCTCGTGCGCGACGCCGTCGAACACGGCTCCCGCGCCGTGCAACGCATCCAGATCGAAAGCGCACGCCGGCCGTTCGGTATCCTCGAGCGCATTCCGGGCGTCGCCGAGCCGACGCGCGTCGTTCATGGCGTGCACGACGCCAGTGTGACCGCCGTACACGAGGCGATTCGGGGCGTGAACGTCGTGGTCGGCGCGACGATCGATTTCGCGCTGCGACGGGCGGACAAGGGCAGCGACTGATGGACTACTTGCCCAGCACCTTTGCCGCGGCGCTCGCGCCTCGTTCGCGGAGCTCGATGCAGAGCGTCGCTTTCTCGATGCCCTGAGCGAGCGCACGCTCGGCGCCGTCCAGGTGTTTGGCCTCGGTCTGGAAAAAGGCGGCCAGCTCGTCGCGCGCTGCCTTGGTACAGGTCTCGCCGACGAGCGAGACGAACCGGCGCACGAACGGGCGGGGCATGCGAGCGCCGAGCTTGCCCCAGTTGGCGCGCACCCAATCGAGTACCACCTCGCGCGACGGCTCGTGATCGAGTGCCGCCGCGAATACATAGCGGATGTCCTGCAGCTTGATCTCGCCCGTCAAGAGCTTGTCCAGCGCTTCACGCAAGAGACTCGCGTCGCCGAAAGACGACAATCCACGTACCGCGATGACGCGGTTCTGCGGCGTGGACGCGTTCTTCATGGCGCCGAGAAGCGCGTCGAATCGTTCCTTCCCAGCCTTCCGCGACGCGAGCTCGACCGCGACTTGGGCAATATCGCCATCGACGCCGTTGGGATCGGTGAGCCACGCTTTTGCCTGCTTTTCCGCTTCCTTCAGGGTCATTTCGTCTTCCGCGAGCTCGCCCATCGCGAAGAGGACCGATTTTCGCATGAGGGCCTTGCCGTCATCGATCTCCGAAGGTCCTCGTCGGCCGCCCCATCCGAGCAAACGCTTCTGGTTGCCGAGACGCGCGCTCACGTATTTCTTGAAGCCGGCGCGCGACGCGCCGTCGACGATCGCTTCGTTCATGGCGGTGAGAATTTCGATCTCCGCCCCGACGACTTCGTGGTTCGTCTCCTTGTCGAATGCCGAAAGAACTTTGAGCATCGTCTCCACCCCGATCTTGCCGGCGCGGACCATGGCCCAACCATTGGACAGGACCGCCAGACGATCGGCGGGCGTCAGCTTGGCGGCCGAGGAAAGCGCGACGAGCTTCGGCTCGGCGAGGCTGAAACGATAATAACCAGAGGCGTTCGCGTTGGGATGCACCCAGTTCGGGCACGCGGCGCCCGCCGGAGCGTCGATGTGTTGACTCGCCTTGGTGAGCTCCGTGCAAATCTCGTCTTTCTGACCGTCGACGCGCACACAGATGGGCACCCGCCACAATTTCTCGGTAGGGGCTTTGGAACCCATGGGTCGCCACGGCTGCTGTTCCACATCGATACCGGTGAGTTTTCCTCCGTTGCAGCTGGCGCTCACCCCCACCATGGGGATGCCCGCTTGATCGAGAAACGTCGAAGCGAGCAACGTCACGTCCTTGCCCGTCGCCTTGTCGAGCGCGCTGAGCAAGTCTTCGGCCTTGGCGTTCTTCCACGCATGCGCGCCGAGATAATCGCGAACACCCTGCTGGAATTTCTCGGGTCCCACCCACCGCTCGAGCATGGCTAGGACGGCTGCGCCTTTTTGGTAGGTGATGGAATCGAACGCTTCCGACGCTTGTCCCGTCGTGGTCACCGGTTGGCGAATCGCGCGTGCCGCATCGAGGCCGTCGAGATCCATGGCTTCGAGTGTGTCACTCGCGGCAAAGAGCCGCGCTTCGAAGCTCGGTTTCCAGATATCGAGGATCTTGGTCTCCATCCAGGTGGCAAACCCCTCGTTCAACCAGAGGTCATTCCACCACGCCATGGTGACGAAATCGCCGAACCATTGGTGAGCGAGCTCGTGGGCGATGATGAGCGCGACCCTCCGCTTGGTCGCGGTGGAGGCGTGGGCGGGATCGAGCAACAGCGCCTCTTCGCGGAAGGTGATGAAGCCGGCGTTCTCCATGGCGCCCGCACCGAAATCGGGCACCGCCACGATGTCGAGCTTTGGATACGGAAACGGCGAGCCGAAATAGTCGGCGAGCTTTTGCGTCATGGCAGCCGTGGCTTCGAGCGCCATCGTGCCGAGGTTCGACTTTCCTTTCACCGTGATGAGGCGGATCGGAACCGGCGAGGTGGCGCCGGTGCGCACTTCGAGATCGCCGACGGCCAGCGCGAGCAGGTAGCTTGGCACGGGAGGCGTGGGCGCAAATTCGAAAGTCGTCGAGCTCCCTGCGTCGGCGTGCCGGACTTCGGGGGTGTTGGCGACCGCCAGCATCCCCTTGGGGACGGTGATTTTCATCTCCCAGGGCACCTTGAAGCTCGGTTCGTCGAAACACGGAAAGGCGCGGCGAGCGTCGGTGGCTTCGAATTGGGTGAAGGCGTAATAGCGCTCTCCCTCTTTCACCCGGTAGATGCCGTTCAGGTCCTTCGAGAAGGGCGCGTCGTAGTCGATCTCGAGCGTGGCCTGCCCTCGAGGGAGCGGCCGTTCGAAACGAAGGACGAGCTCGGCGGGGTATTTCGCACCTTCCGCGAGGCGTGAGGTCGCGCTGGCGGCGATCGATGCGCCCGCGATGAGCGCGGTCGCGCGCGCGACGGCAATGTCGCGCGCATGCAAAACGACGAAGGCCGTCGGCGCCGGCACGTCGACGAGAATCTGTACGGTTCCCGAAAAACGCGGTTGATTCGGATCGATCTTGAGCGACGCCGTGTATCGAAGCGGCGATGCAAAGTTGGGGAGTCGCCCATCCTTCTGCGGCGGCGGCATCGCGTCTGCGGCGACTGCCGGCGGCGCCCCCTTGCCGGCGACGGTCGCCGAAGGTGCGGCAGGCGTCGCACAGATGGGAGGTTCCGCTCCGCACGAGACGAGGGGGAGTGCGGACAACAGCAAGACAAACGAACGGCGCATCTTCGCTCCTTTGGGATCGAGGCCAGGGGCCGCGCGCCCCTCCGGCTGCACCGTCAGACAAGGGAGCCCGCGGGTCAAGAGCGATCGCGCGAGGGTCGCCCGTAAATCGAGCACGAACCCGCGAAGAAATTAGGGGAGCATGAACTTCTGCATGAAGGCCCATCCGTCGCGGCTCGCGGAAATATCCTTGGTGAAGGGCTTGTCGCCCGGGCAAAATTGCGCCCCCGGCCAGCAATGCCCCGAACCCTCGGCCGTGCAGAGCGTCACGAGCACGCCCGCCGTGCACCCCGACCACGTTTGGCAGGTGACGGTGCCCATCTGAAAGGTCGTATCCGGCCCCTTGGTGCAGCCGTTACGAGCGCCCCACAGCTTCATCATCTCCGGAACGCTCACCCCTTCGGCCGAGAGCTCGGCGGTGTCGTAGCCGACCGTCAAATCGCCGGTGCCGTGGTGGTGCATGACGGAAATCGGACGTGAAGGACGGCAATCGGCAACGCCCATCGTCGACGCGACGGGCACGATGGCAGCGAACACATCGGCGGCTTCGCAGGCCAAGCGGTGGGACATGAATCCGCCGTTGGACATTCCCATCGCGTAGACGCGCTTCGAGTCGATGCACGCCTTGTTCGAAATCTCTGCGACGAGCGCCCGCGCAAATCCGACGTCATCGCGATCGGGCATGCCGCCGTCGAAATTCGTGCAACAACGTCCGGCCGCCCAGCTCTTGTCGGGGCTGTTCGGATAAACGACGATGAAGCCGTTCTCGTCGGATACGGCATCGGTGCCGGTGAAGAGCACCTCTTCGAGCGCAGTCGAGCCGTAAGGGTGCCAGTTGAGGACGAGAGGCGTTCGCTTGGTACCGTCGTAGCTCGGCGGGACGTGGACGACATATCCATAGGGCACCCCCGCGTGCATGAGGTTGAACGTGCCGGTGACGAGCGTGCTCGCCTCGCACGGGCGAGTGTCTTCTTGCGGCGCGTCCGGCGCGCCATCACCGTGGGTCGTGGCCGGCCCTGGCGTGCTGTCGTTGCTGCATCCAACGGCTGCAATCGCAAAGAACAAGGAACTCACGACGCCAAGTTTCTCTACATACATGATTGCTCCCATTCGGCTCTCGAATCGCTCCATTGAAAATAGGTCCACTATTTCGAGGTTACGAGCCTGCCGCGAGAACGACAAGCAGCGTTGAACACGCCCTTATCGAACGAGGCGCCGTGGTCGGTCGAGCGACGACATGTTGGCCGCACGCGCGGCATTCGTTCGAACAGGGCCGTATCCGAAGGAAGCTAGGCCGTCGGTCAGCTGACGACGCATTGTTGCTATGTGGCTAGAAGTGGTCCCGTGGACTTGCTGAACCCACACGCTCGAACTGCAGCGGGCCCGATGATGCCGTCGCGATGGCGCGAGCGGGGGGCGCTCGACGAATGCAGAAGCGCTTGACGGTCTGGGGTCCATCCAGCCTATGGTGCGGCCCTCGAAGGAACGAAACACTGGAGGAAGGCGCATGATGGTGTCCACCCGCCGCACGATGCAGTCCTGCGGCAAGCTGCTCACCGGTCTCGCGGCAGCGGCAAGTGCAGCGGCGTGCTCCGCACCGGCAGGCCCGTCGCTCGATCCTGCGCGGGCCTTCGTCGAGACCCCCTCTGGCCGTCGAATTACGGTTGAAGCGGCGTCGGCCGCGGGCGCTCTCGAGGCGATCGCGCCGGAGCTCGCCGTCCCCAGCGAGCCCTTCGTCATCGCGAAGTTTGCGGGTGCCGTCACGCCGGCCGCGCGGCGCGCGCTGCGCCAGGCGGGATACCGCGAGGTGAGTCATCTGCCCTACGACGCTCTCTTGCTCGAGCGCCCGCATGATGCGAAGGCCGCAGCCGTGAGAGGCATGGTCGCTCTCGCGGCGTACCGAGCCGAGGACCGACTCGCGCGCGATCTCTTACCCGCCGCGATTGCCCTGCGCCTCGATCGCTCCGACGTTCCGGTCATGATTCACGTCATGCCCGGTCACGATCGCGACTCGGTTCGCGCGCTTGCCGCCGCCCGCGGTGCACGGTTGGCGGGAGACGGCGAGGCGGGTGGCTTTGGTCGTGTGAGCGCAATTTTTCCGGTGGATGCCGTGGCCGAAGGCGCTCGCGCCATGGCCGAGCTCCCCGAGGTTTTTTTGGTGGAGCGCATCCATCACGTGGGATGGCTGAACGATCGAACGGCCGGAACGATTCAGTCGGGCACGCAAGGGCACGACATGGGGCAGACGCCGATTTGGGCGCATGGCATCCGCGGCGAGGGCCAAATCGTGGCCATGGCCGACACGGGGCTCGACGCCAACTCCTGCTATTTCAACGGCGACGCGCTCCCCGTCGTCAACACCTGGTCCGATGCAGAGGGATACGGGACACTGACCGACCTCTCGCACCGCAAGATCGTCGCCTACGACTTTCTCTATTCATGCGATCAATGGCCAACCGGCCCGAGCTGCGAAGATCCGGCCGACCATACGAAGTGGGACACACTCGGTCACGGTACCCACGTCGCCGGCAACATGGTGGGCGACAGCGACAACAATCCGGAAAACTTCGCGGCGCAAGACGGCATGGCGCCTGGCGCCAAGATTGTCGTGCAGGACGCCGGGTATCTGACGAACGAGTGCTCGGATGGTCCCGGCTTCGGTTGTCCCGTCATCCAGCTCGACCCGCTCTTCGAGCAAGCACGCCTACAGGGCGCGAGCGTTCACAACGACTCGTGGGGCGACAACGAGAAGGTACTCGGGCCTCGCCAGTGCAACTATACGATGCGCTCGCAGGACGTGGACCGGTACATGTGGGAGCACAAGGATTTCTTGATCGTGTACGCAGCGGGCAACTACGGCGCCGCCAACGTCGATTTCTCGGTGGGAAGCCCTGCCACCAACAAGGATGGACTCGCCATCGGCAGCTCGCGTACCAGCGCGACCGCGGTGAGCGATGACAACATCTCGCGCTATTCATCGCGAGGCTGGACAAGCGACGGGCGGATCAAACCCGATGTCATCGTCCCCGGATTCAACACCGCGGCGCGCAGTGACGGGACTGTCGATGGCGCGCCGAACTGCACAGCCAGAGAAGGGAGCGGCACCTCGTTTGCAGCGCCGGTGGCAGTCGCCGCGGCCGCCCTCATCCGGCAGTATTACATGGATGGGTTTTATCCCTCGGGCGCGAAGGGCATGACGGACGCGCTCACACCGACCGCAGCACTCATCAAGGCGACGATGATCAACTCCGCGGCATCGATGAAAGGGACCGACAACGACGGGATGACGATCAGCCCCATTCCGTCGAACGAACAGGGTTGGGGGCGCGTGCAGCTCGATCAGGCGCTCGTCTTCGCCGGGTCGACGCGCAAGCTCTACGTCGACGATCACCGCACTGGATTCGACGTGGAATCCGAAGCGCCAGTGACGTACACGATCAACGGCGTCGAGCCGACGCAGCCGCTCAAAATCACCTTGGTGTGGACCGATTTTCCGAGCACGCCGGACTCGCCTCCGATGGGCGCCACGGTCGACAACCCCGCTAGCTGGACCGCGGCGCGCCTCGTCAACGATCTCGACCTCACCGTGAGCGGGCCGGCGGGAACTTACCTCGGCAATGTCTTCGCGGACGGCGCCTCGGAACCGGGTGGCGAAGCGGATCGACGCAACAACGTCGAGCAAGTGTTGCTCACGGCGCCCGCCTCGGGTGCTTATACGGTGATGGTCCAGCCGAAGGAGGTCATGGAAGGTCCGCAAGACTTCGCCATCGTGGTCACGGGCGTCTGGGCCACCGTCGGTACCACCACACCGCCCACCGGGGCTGACGCGGCGCCGCCCGAGGGAGGCGCCGCGGGCGCGGGAGGCGGGCCGACGACCACACCTCCGACGAGCGGCGATGCCGATGACAGTTGCAGCTGCGCACTGGCGCGGCGAACGCCCGTTTCGGCGAGCGCGCTTCTCATGCTCGCGACGTTTCCGTTGGCCATCTTACGTCGCCGGCGGCGCACCGGGGGGCGTCACGGCGCTCGGCGCAGCTGACCCACGCGCCAGGCGCTCGCGAATGCGCGCCGACAAGCCGAGCATCAGCGGATAATAAATCCGGAGAAGCGCCACGACGCAGAGCAACCACCCCGCAGCGAGCGGCCACGTCGCCCACGCCGTCGCGTAGACGAGCACGGGCCGGAAAGGACGCTCACGCGTGACGAGCTCGCGCGTCGCGTACACGGAGCGCTCGTATTGCGGGAGCGTCAAGGCCACGGGCGTTACCCCTTCGAGCACGCCGCCCGCGGCATCTTGCGCCATGAAGTTGCCGCGCCGGCCATACGTCTCCCGTTTGGCGCTCATGCCGACGGGCGCGGCGTCTTGGGCGGACCCCGCGCCCGTTGCTTGTTCGCGCATCTCCGCCGAAGCCTCGGCGGGTGGGGACGCGGGCACGGATTCGTCGTGTCGCCCGGCTCGCAATTGGGGGGTCACCGCGACGCCGACGAGGGCGACGAGCAGGAGAAAGCCACCCCCAATGATGAGCGCTGCGAGCGCGAGGATCAGCTTCTTGCCCGACAAGAGCCGCCCCAACATCCAAAAAAACGCGCCGAGCACGACGACGCCGATCGCGCCCACGAAGAGCAGCTCGGCGATGAACCAGAGCCCGGCCAGCACGATCGCGCCGAGCACACGCCGTGTCCAGCCGCGTAGCGCGAGCGACGCGATCACGACGGCAATGGCCATGGCCACGAAATCGCCATGATCGAGAAACCACTCCGGACGATCCCCGCCGAGGAACGCGAGCGGATAAATGAAGGCGGGGAGCCCAAGTCGTACGCCGACACGACTGGCGGTGAGCGGGTACGTGGCGAGAGGCACCTCGAGCCGTCCAAAGAACGCTCCAATGCCGCTTTCCGCGAGCGCCTGGAGGTGCACGCGATGGCTGCCGGTACGAAGTGGCACCATCACCTCTTCCGCGCCCTTCTCTTTGTGCATGATGCGCTCCGCCTTGCTGTCCGTGGCAAGGTAGATGGGACGGCCATCGGGATTCATGAGGAGATAGTCGATGCCGTTGTTCTCGTAGCCGAGCGTCTCATCGGAAACGAGGTCCCCTTTGCGCGTGAGCACGACGGTGCGCTCGTGGGAGCGCACGACGGCCGCGAGGACATCGACGCTGCTCAGCGTTTGGATCGACACTTCGAGCGGTTGACCGCGCTGGGCCAAGTAGAGCCGCGAGGTCGGCATTTTGCGAACGATGGGAGATTCAGCGGAATCGAGTTGGCGAGCCTCGCTTTTGACGGTCACGCGATGCTCGGCGTCCGCTTCGAAGAGCCACCATTCGTAGGGCGAACGCTCGTCCGGTTTGAACATGCCCACTTGCGGGAGCGTTCCCGAGATGCGCATGTCCGCGCTGTGACCGGAGGTCGGTAAAAGAAGCGTGGTGCCCTCGACGCGAAAGCCCCCGGCGCCGATCACGTCGAGCACGCGCTCGCCGAATGCGAGCGGCAGGCGCACCACGCCGAGATCAGAGCCGCTGCGCATGACGAGCTTGTATTCGAAGTCGATTTCGCGGCCGACGCGGATCGCGCGCGACAGTTGGAACACGGTGGGCTCGGCGCTCGGCTGGGTGGTGGTCGAGCGATCGAAGTGGATGGTCGTTCCCGTGATGCCGCTGAGCCGTGACCCCTCCACACAGCGCCCATCGCCGAGGTCCGCCTCGAGCGTGTTGAGAGGACCGGGAATGGAGAGGGCGCGATCATCGTCCAGCACGAGCGAGCCCTTGAGAACGAAGCGCCGCGACGTCGCGGCGTAGTAATAGTGGTCGCCTTCGAAGCCAATGGCGGCGGGCTTGCCGCTTTCCGTCGCTTGCTCGATACGGATGTGCGTGGGCGTGCCGAAGAGCGGAACCGCGTGCGGACCATCGACCAGCAGGTTTCCTTCGAGCTCGAACTTGAGATTTCCGCTATTCACCGATCCGCCGAGCCGCAGCCGCGTCAGGGTGAAGCATCGTTCCGAGCACGCCGTCGATTTGCGCTTGGCGACCCATGTTCCCAGCGCTTCGAGCTGACCCGCCCAAGTGTCGGTGGGCGGCGCAGGGGCCGCCTTCTCCTCAGCGTGCGCTTGGAGACCCGTCGTCAAGAGGAGCACCGCGACGACGGCACAAACGAACCCACGGCAGACACCTCGGTCGGCAACTCGGCTCACGGCGCACCTCCGCTCAAGTTAGGTAACACCACGGCGCGCCGGAGGTAAAGGCGAGTCCGGCCGGTAGGACCACGGCGCGCAGAGGGGTCTTTAGGCCGCTGCTTTGCCGTTGGATTCGTTCAGCAAAAAGCACTGAGCCGATCCCGCTTCTCGCGGCACTTACTTGGTAGGCAATCTGTAACTCCGGGCCAAACCGCGTCTCGCGGTGCGCCGCTGTCTACGCGCGGTGCGGGGCTTCCGTCGTTACCGCTGGATCCGCTCGCTCAACATGGCGCATTTCAAAATCGGTCGAAGGGCATTCACGTCGGGGCTTGGCGCGTCGCTCGTAGCCGCGTCTTTCGTCGAGTCGGTGCGCGCCGCGCCCGCCGCGCGGGCACCCGGCAAGAAGGTTGACGCGCTGGCTGCGGGGGTCGCCAAGCGGCTGGTCGTGTTCTTCACGCCCAATGGGACCGTTCACAAATATTGGCGACCCACCGGCAGCGGAGAAACCTTCTCTTTCATTCCCGGCGGGATCTTGGAACCCCTCGCTCCCCACGCATCGGACCTCGTCATTTGCGACGGCATCGACTTCGTCGGGTTCGACAACCACGCGCCGGGAATGGCCGGAATGCTGACCGGCAACGGCGGGGCGAGCTCGGCAACGCGCGGAATGTCCGTGGACCAATACGTCGCGTCGAACCTCGCCGCCGGCACACGTTTCGATTCGCTGGAATTCGGCGTGCAAACGAGCGCTTGGGGCGGCCAAGTGCAAACACGGATGTCCTATGCGAGCGGCGGCACCTTCGTCACACCCGAGGACCGGCCACGCAACGCGTTTCAGCGCATGTTCGGCGACGTGACGGGGGGCGATCGCACCGAGCTCGACAAATTGGCGCTGCGCAAGCGAAGCATCCTCGACGTCGTGAAGGGTGACTTGGCCGACCTTTATCCACGGCTCGGGCGCGAAGAGCAGATCAAGCTCGAGCAGCACCTCGACGCGCTGCGGAAAACCGAAAGAGGCATGACGGGTGGCACGTGCGCTCTGCCGCTGTCGCCGGTCGATGTCGATCCCTACGCCAACGACAACTTTCCCGCCGTGGGGCGCGCGCAAATGGATTTGCTCGTGACGGCCCTGGCCTGCGGGTTGACCCGCGTCGCCTCCATTCAGTGGGCGCACACCGTGAGCCCGACGGTGTTTCGCTGGCTCGGCCTCGGCGAAGGGCACCACGACTTGTCGCACAAGGACGATTCGAATGTGCAGGGCGTGGCTGATTTCGTCACCGCCGAGCGATGGCACGCCGAGCAATTCGCTTACTTCTTGAGCGCGCTCAGCGCGCTTCCCGAGCCGGGCGGAAGCGGCACCATGCTCGACAACACGTTCGTCCTCTGGGCGAAGGAGCTCGCCGACGGACGTCGGCACGACGGAAAGTCGGTCCCTTTCGTCTTGGCGGGAAAGGCCGGCGGCTACCTGAAGACGGGACGCTATTTGAACTTCAGCGGTGCGCCGCATCAAAAATTGCTCGTCTCGGTGTGCCAGGCCATGGGGCTCACCAACCCGACGTTCGGCGACCCGAGCCACGGAACCGGTCCTCTCGACGGGCTATCGGCGTGAGGGTACTTGGCTCGACCTCCTGGCGGCGGCAACTCGTCGCACTCGCGACGGCCATCGGCGTCAGTGTTGCCGCGTGCGGCCCGTCGACCCCGCCCGACAGAGCCGTCACCACCAAAGATGGCGGCGCTGTCGGGCCCGCGGTCGGTTGTCCGGACGACGAGCAGTATTTCCTCGACAAGATCTGGCCAACGCTTTCGGTGCAATGCATCGGCTGCCACAGTTCCGACGGGCTCGCCAAAACATCGCGATTGGTCCTCACCCGCGCTGACGATAAAGCCACCGAGCGGCGGAACTTCGAAACGGTGCGCAATGTCGCGCTGGAAAAGCAAGGTTCGACATCGATCCTCGTGCTGCGACCTTCCGGCAAGTATCCCACCGGGCACCCGGGCGGTGCGATCTTGACCGAAGGGAGCGCGACTTTCGCCGACTTCGCCACATTTTCCGAGCGCGTCGCGAGCGACGGTTCGAGGTGCGGCAACGACACACCGCAGCCCTGCGGCCAAGGGGCGAACCTTCTCGGTCCGCGCCAGCTGCGGCGGCTCACGCGCCTCGAATACGACAACACCATTCGCGATCTGTTCCAGATCGACTCCGCATGGGGTGCGTCCTTCCCACCCGATGACGTCGTGGAAGGATTCGACGGGAATGCGGCGGCGCTTCGCGTCGGACCCTTGCTCGCCGACAAATACGCCGGCGCCGCCGAGGAAATCGCGACCGCCGCGGCACGCGATCTCGTCAAGCTCGCCCCCTGCGCCGCGACGGGCGACGCCGCGACGGGCGACGCCGCGTGCGCCGCGACGTTCATTGCGGATTTCGGCGCGCGCGTTTTTCGCCGACCGCTCGCGACGGGGGAACAGACGCGTTACGAGGCGCTCTACCAAATCGGTGCCCCGAGTGGATTTGCGGACGGGATCAAGGTGGTGCTTTCGGCTATGCTCCAGTCGCCGATTTTCCTCTACCGCTCCGAAGTCGGCGTTCGCCAGAGCGACGGCACCTATGCTCTGACGCCTTACGAGATCGCATCCGAGCTTTCCTATTTGTTCTGGGCGACGATCCCCGACGCCGAGCTCTGGGCGGCAGCGCGCGACGGAACCCTGACCGACCCCGCGATCCTTCTGGCCCAAGCCAAGCGTCTGCTCGCGTCGCCGCGCAGTCGCGCCATGCTCGATCACTTTGCGGCGCAATGGCTCGACATCGATCGCCTGGCGCAGGCCGTGAAAGACGAGACCGTCTATCCGGGCTTCACGGCGTCGCTGCGCGCCGCGATGCGCGCCGAAACCTTGGCCCTTTTCGACTTCGTCGTCCATCGCGGTGGCAAGCTGCCCGAGCTCTTCACCGCGCCGTACTCGTTCGTCAACGACGATCTCGCGGCCTTCTACGGCCTCGCTGCCCCACCGCCCGACGATGGCGGCAGCACCGGTTTGCGCAAGATCGACGTCGCGTCGGCACACCGCGGCGGGTTGCTCACCCAAGGGAGTATCCTTGCCACGCAGGCGAAACCCACCATCGCTAGCCCCATTCACCGCGGCAAGCTCGTGCGCGAGCGGCTGCTCTGCCAAAAGCCGTCTCCGCCACCGCCGGGTCTCAATGCGCAGCTCCCTCCCGTCGACCCCAAGCTTTCCAATCGCGAGCGGTTCACCGCTCACGCCAAAAACGAGCCCTGCGCGAGCTGCCATCGTTTGATGGATCCCATCGGCTTTGCCTTCGAGTCTTTCGACGGCGTCGGAAAGTACGTGGGCGGTGCGGATACGCGGGGCGAAATCGTCGACAGCCCGCATACGGACGCGACCTTCGATGGACCGCTCGAGCTCGCGCAGCTTCTCGCGGCCAGCACCGACGTCGAGCGCTGCTTTTCACTGGAGTGGTTCCGCTATGCGAGTGGAATGCAGGAAAATCAGGAGCTCTCGTGTCTCGTCGACGAGACCGCGCGCTCCTTCGCCGGCGCGAACGCGAGCTTGCCGGACCTCTTCCTGGGGCTGACGCAGACGGCGCATTTCCGCTTTCGTCGAGGCAACGCCGATGGTGCGACGTCGCTGCCGGGCGTCGATGGCGGCGGCGTACCGCCACCTCCGCCGCCCAGCGATGCCGGCGCGCCGCGCGACGCGGCCACTCCGCCTTCGCCCGATCTGGTCGTCAGCCGCAAAACCGATTCGCAGTGGGACAAGGGTTACTGCGACGCCGTCACCGTCACCAACAAGGGGATGAGCGGAATGGAGTGGGAGATCATTCTCACCGTCGAAGGCATGCTGAACCAGGTTTGGAACGCGGTCGCCGCCGGTGCGACCGGACCCGTGACGTTCCGCGGGGTCGATTTCAACAAGCGCCTCGAGCCGGGACAGAGCAGCTCCTTCGGATTTTGCGCCGCGAGATAACCCACGTTCAATTCTCGCAGCGCCGATAGCCGCCGCCATCGACGTCCAGTCCGCAGCGACGGCCGCAGCAGTCGCGGTCCTCCGCGCAGAGCGCGCATTTCTCGCCGCAAGCCGGGGTCGAGCAGCGTGGTACACCCTCCGCGCCGGTGCTGCATTCTTTCGAGCAACAATCGGCCTCGATTTGGCAGCGATCGCCAGCCTGGCCGCGACAACCATTGCCGGCGATGCTGCATGGCGGAGCTACCGCACAAAACGAGGTGCCGCGACCGTCGGGTAGGCATTGACCCGAGCAGCACTCTGCGTGCGTAACGCACACTTCCCCGAACACCCGGCACGCGCCGCCGAGGCGTTTGCACCGGGTGGGGCCGCCAGCAAAGCTCGTACATACTCCCCCGCAACATTCCGCGTCCATCGCGCAAGGCTCGCCCGCTGGCTCACACGAACCGACGACTCGCTCGCACCGGCCCCCTGTGCAACGGTTGCTGCAGCAATCACCGTTGCTCCCGCAAACCGTGCCCGCCGCGGTGCAGATGCCGTCGGCGGCGCATACGCGTTGGGCGCCCGGCGCCGGAAGAGGACAGGTCAAAGAGCAACACGCGCCCGCAAAAGAACATGGCGCACCGACAGCAATGCCACCAATACATTCCATCGTTGGACCATCCATGGGCGGAGCATCCATCGTCGGGCCATCCACGCCCGACATGTCCAAGACTGGGATGTCCACGGTCGGAGCATCCGTCGTCAGACCATCGTCGAGCGACGGCACGTCCACCGACACCTCCAAGGGCACGTCGATGGACACATCCAGCGCGTCCTCGCGTGTGACGCTATCGACTGCAGCATCGCGCGGGGCGAGCACGTTGATCGCCTCGTTGCCGCACGCGGGCAGCGCTAACATCAGCGCTCCGAACAATGCCAATGGATGTGCGCCATGGGCGCACAGTATCGAGAGGGAATTCACGCGGTCAGAGACCGAAGGATAGCGCCAAGCCCCCCATGAGCGCCGTGCCATTCGTCGAGAACACGGCATTTCCCGCGTCGGTAGCCGTCGTGGCCAGCGGCGAGGCGCCGGCCAAAACTTCCGCTTCCAAGGCGAGGGAGCGCGTCAGCGCGATGCGCACCCACGGACCGGCCGTCATCACGAACGCGAGCGCGTTGCCGCTCATCCCGTCGACGGTCCCGTCACGCGGCTCGCCGCGATAGGCGATCCGCAGCAGATCCGCCCGTCCGACGAGCCCTACGTTCGCGCGCGCACTGCCAATGACGGCGATTCTCAGCGCTCCGCCGCCCAGGAACGCACTCCCGTCGATTGCGCCGTGCGTCGCTTGTTGACGCAAGATGCGCCGCCATCCCCCGCGCACTTCGAGATCGAGTCGCGGCACGAGCCGCACGACCCACCTCAGATCGGCGCCCATCTGCGTCTGTCCGCCGGTAAACGTCTCGCCGGCGGCGGCCAAACCGATGCTGGAACGTAAACCGTTGCCGGCGCGCTGCGTTAAAACACCTTGCTCGCCGGCGTCGTTCGCGTCCACCTCGCCGGGCGACGCACTCTGCGCCGCCACGATCGGCGTCTCCACCTGCGCCTGCCCCGCGGCCGGTCGCTGACCATCACCCGTCGCTTTGGTCGCAGCAGGCGTCGTTCCCTCTGCCGCTGCCGCTGCCGCTGCCGCCTTGCCGTCCGCTACCGCCGTCTGCGCGGCTTCGGAAGGGACGGCGCGCGGCCAATTCGATCGCATCAATTCGTCGGCGGCCACGGCCAATGCGAGCGCGCACCCGTCTGCCGGCACGCCCGCGAGGTTCACTTGCCGGACACGGCCCACCGAGCTCCCGTCCGACGCGGGCTGATCGCGCGCCAAAACCGCGAAGCGCAGCACCGGACGTAGCGCGGAAGGGACATCGACGACGAGCTCGGCATCGACGGCCGCCAGCGATGGGGCGCCGCCCACGCTGCGGGCCGCGGCCGGCTCCCGTTCGCTGCGCGTCGTCACCACGTCGATGTCGCGCAGCCCGAGCTCACGCTCGAGATGCTTGACGAAACCATCGAACCAGGGGGGCGGATCGCCCTTCGCCACGAGCACGACGCGCACGACAGGCCGCGGCTCGGCAGCATGACCGAAGCGTGCGGCCACGAGCGCGAGCAAAACCAGCGCAGCGCCGAACGCCCGTCTCAGCGCGTGCCGCATTTGCCGGCGACCGCCGCGGCGTGCACGCTGCGCGGATGGCGCACGAGGAACTGTTCGCGCGACCGGGCACAATCCGCGCCTCGTCCCAAGGCGGCGAACGCATCGACGATTCTCGCTTCCGCTTCTTCTCGAAACGGCGCACGCGGACCTAGCTTGATCGCATCCTGCAGCGCGGCGAGCGCGCCCGCCGGATCGTTCAAGTGGTTGAGGCGCAGACGCCCGAGCTCGAGCGCCGCGAGCGCCGCGTGCCCGTCGCTGCGATGCCGCAGACGCAGCATGTCGAATGCGTCGGCCGACTCCTGCAATCGTCCTTCCAGCTTGGCCGAGTTACCTCGTTCGAAAAGCTCGCGCGCGGCTTGCACATCCCCGCCGCTCTTGGCGCGCGCTTCCGACGAACGCACGGTGACGGGCGGAGCCGGCTCCGGCTCGACGTTGACAATCGATTTGGCGACGCCCGACGCCGCTCCCGTGGATTCGGACGCCGGTGCTGGCGTTCGCGCGGCCAGAAGTTCCGCCGCTACGCTGGCAGGCGACTCCGCTGGGCGATTGGACCACCACTCGCCGGCGGTAAGCCGCCTCGGCTCGCGATGCGACGGGTCGCGCAGCTCGACCTCGCCTTCCTCGACGCGCACTTCGATGCCCGGTCGCACATCGTCGCCGCGGGTCACTTCGAAACGGGTGCCGCGATCGATCACCTCGAAATCGGCGACCATCACCGAAAGACGCCGTGCCGGATCGTGCTTCACCTCGAAACGTGCTCGCCCCGCCTCGAGCCGCATGGCTACGTCGCTGGCGGTGGCACGATCGACGCGCAGCCGCCCGCCGGGAGCGACCATCACCCGCGAACCATCGGAGAAGACGAGCTCTTGTCTTCCATCGGAAAGCGCCGCCACCTCGAAAGCGTCGCTGACGACCGGGGCGCGGTGTAAGCCGAATACCACCAGCACGACGGTCAGCGCCGCAGCAGCAGTCGCCCCCATGACCAGCATCGGCCATGACGCGAACGAGCGCCGCCCGAGACGCGCAGAGATACGCTCCCACTGCCGATCGAGCCGCCGCTCGGGCATCGGGGGAGTGACGTGGACGGCCGTTCTCGTGTCTCTCATCGGACCGCTTTCCGGTGGCCCTCGGCGGTGTCCATCGGGCGAAGCGAGCGCACCGCCTGTCGTTCCTCCGGCTCCGCCCCGCTAAACTTGGCGAGGCGTTGTTCCCCCTCGGCGATGCGCCGCTTGACGGTGGCGGGCGATGCCCCGATGAGCGCAGCAATTTCATCGATGCCGAGCCCCTCCACGCGGCGCAGCACCAGCGCGACCCGCTCGTTCGCGGGAAGCGCCTCGATGTGGCCATAAAGGGCGCGTAGCTCGGTCGCGACGTCGGGCGGGGCCGAGCGGGCCACCACTTCGTCGATCTCGAGCGCGGCATCGCCGCGGCGCAGACCGAGCCTCGTGAGGAGGCGCCGCTTGCGAATCAGTTTCGAGCTCGTGCGCACGACGATCGACGCGAGCCAAGAGGCGAATGCTTGTGGCGCCTGCAACCGATCGAGCGATCGCAAAGCCTCGACGAAGCTGTCCTGCACCAGGTCGTCGACGTCCTCGTCACGGCCGAGCAAGCGAAACGCCATGCCGGCGACCATGTTCGCGTGCCGCCGAAAAAGCGCCTCGCGTGCCCAATCTTCCCCCGCGCGCGCAGCGACGACCAGGGCAGCGTCGGTCGGGCCCGTCCCGGATCGCGTCGCCGCGACGGAGTGGGCAGATGCCCCCGTAGGTCCAAGGCGAAGGACTGGCACCTGATGGAAGTACCACTTGACCCCCGCGATGGCTCACGAACGCTGCAAATGTACAGGATCAGGCATGGCCGCCACGCGGCAACACCGACTTCGTAGAGCGAAAAATGCAATCATTTCGATTAATTGAGGCAGTTTTTGCGCGGCTGCCTCGGCGCCAGGCATTTTCGGGCGCGCCCGCGCTCGGCCTCTTAAGCACGGGTCAGAAGCCGGCTTCGATCCCGATGCTGGGCAAGACGATCGGGCCGGCGAAACGCTCGACGCAGACGGTTCCGCAGTCGACCCTGACCACTTCCTTGGTCGATGTCGCGTTCAACATCTCGCCGCTGATGGCCCACCAGGAGGTCTGCCCCAGCACCCACCGCTTCTCGATACGAACGTCGGCGCGGAAGTAAGGCGTGCCGCGCCGGTCGGTGGTGAAGTGCGGTGACCCTTCTAAAAGGAGCGCCGGCACCCCCGAATAGAACATCGACCGAAACCCGGCACGAATTCCTAGCCCGAAATCGTAGGACAGCGCGAACTGCAGCACGTGAGGCCGGTCGAAGCCAGACACGGTGCGGCGTCGTCCACTCGTCTGCTCTGAGCGGGAGAGCGTGTACGAGAGAAAGCCCCCCAGCGCGCGCGAGAGAGGGCGCGAGATGCCGATTTCGATGCCCCCCGCGTAAATGGTGGAGCGCCGATCGAGGACCGTGCGGTCGATGCTGAAATCGCGCGCCCCCCCGATGGGGTCGAGCGCGTGGAAATACGCGGTGCGAAAACCAGTCGCCG
>Ga0193706_1000159_pt1 | contig 48161 bp, 42 predicted proteins | sample U3c1metaG_FD_160130 | JGI IMG/M metagenome (GOLD analysis project Ga0193706, IMG submission 160130) | Soil microbial communities from a riparian zone of the East river system, Colorado, United States - U3c1 | ecosystem: Environmental > Terrestrial > Soil > Riparian zone | place: USA: East River... | reverse complement strand
GGGTGCCTCGGCGGCGGCGGCCGTCACGCGTTCGGCCGCCCATCGGGCAGAGACGTTGCGACGCGCGCCGATGTAGCTAAAGAATCCTTCGCGAGCAGACTCGCGCTGACGCGCGACGGAACGGGGGGCGGATGGCGCCGGGGAGAAAGTGGCGGCCTCTCTGCGCCAGCCGCCGCCGCCGAGGTCACCCCGCTCGGGCTTTGAATCCGTGGGCGGAGGAGCATCGACCGGCGCGTTGTCGGATGATGCCGATGCCTGGCATGTGAACACGCGCGGGCGCTCCACACCTGGACGTCGTTGACCAAGGACAGAAGCATCCGCTCAATGCACAACTCGATTGTGAGCCGCGCGAGTGGGCTCTGGAGTCAGATCAATGCCTCGTAAGATGTCGGGCGCTGGCACTTCGCGGGCGCACTTCGCGCTCGCCCGCCGAGCGAGCTTTGGAATCAGACTTCGCTGAACGGCAGTGGCGGCGTGTCCGTCGATCTGTCACCGATTGTGCGGGCAGGTCTCGAATACGTGGTCGATCAAGGGATCGTGTCGCGGTCCGCCGTCGTCCCCTGGGTCGCGCTGTCCCCCACCAACGAGCGCTTCATGTTGCGCGTAGCGGGCTTGATCCGACGCGCCCCGCCGAAGGTTTTTCGCTTCGCCTGGCGCTGGTCGTTAACTTCTGAAGAAGGTAAAACAGCCCGCGATGTCATAGCCTACGATGGGCGAAGACCTGTACGGTCGATCACTTCGAGTGATCGAAGACCCCCCATAGCCCCAGCGGGGTGCCTCGGCGGCGGCGGCCGGCGCAGAGAGGCCGCCTCTGTTTCACCAGCGCCATCCGCCCCCCGTTCCGTCGCGCGCTCGTCGCGGGTCTGCTTGCGCCGCTCTCCGTAGATACACCGGCGCGCGTAACGAACGTCTCTACCCGATGGGCGGCCGAACGCGTGACGGCCGCCGCCGCCGAGGCACCCCGAGGGGGCGATCCTCCAGGGCGCCTGTCTTCGCGCAGGCGCCCGTCTTCGCGCACTTCAGCTACTTCTTCGCAGCCTCCGCGGCGAGCTTCTCGCGGTATTTCTTGGTCATCTCTTCTTGCTCTTGCTTGGGCACGACGGCGTACCTGGCAAACTCCATGGTGAACGTGCCTTTGCCCTGCGTCGCGGACCGCAGATCCGTCGAGTACCCGAACATGGCGTTGAGCGGCACTTCGCAGGTGATGCTGACGCTGTCGCCGCCGACCGTCTCTAGAATGACTCCGCGCCGCTGGTTCACTTGGCCGACGACCGATCCCTGGAACTCCGTGGGAGCGTCGATCTCGACCTTCATGATGGGCTCCAAGATGGTCGGCTTGGCGCCCGCGTAGGCTTCTCGAAAGCCCATGAGCGCGGCGGTCTTGAACGCCATCTCGGAAGAGTCGACCGCGTGGGACGCGCCGTCGTTGATCACGCAGCGTGTGCCGACGATCGGAAAGCCAATCAGCGTGCCCTTTTTCACCCCTTCCTTGAAGCCCTTGTCGCATGACGAGATGAACTCGCGGGGGATCGATCCGCCGGTGACGTCGTCGACGAACTCGTAGGTCTCGACCGCGTCGGCCGGTAGCGGCTCGAGGTAGCCCATGATCTTGGCGTATTGTCCCGAGCCACCGGTCTGCTTCTTGTGGGTGTAGTTGATCTCGGACCGCCGGGTGACGGCCTCGCGGTAGGCGACCTGCGGTTTGCCCGCCACCACGTCGCAGTTGTACTCGCGCCGCATGCGCTCCATGTAGATGTCGAGGTGCAGCTCACCCATGCCGCTGATGATGGTCTGTTGCGACTCCTCGTCCTGGTGCACGCGGAACGTCGGATCTTCCTTGGTGAAGCGGTTGAGCGCCTTGGAGAAGTTCGCTTCCCCCGCGCGGTCCTTGGGCGCCACGGCGAGCGAGATGACGGGCGCGGCGACATGCATCGACGTGAGCGTCCAATTGACTTTGCCGTCGGTGAACGTTTCGCCGGAGCTGGCCTCGACGCCGTAGAACGCGACGATGTCGCCGGCCTCGGCGGAGGGGATCTCTTCGCGGTCCTCGGAGTGCATCCGGAACATGCGGGGGACGCGCACTTTGCGCATCTCGTTGCTCGTATTGTAGATGGTGTCGCCGGCCGTTACCGTCCCTTGATAGACGCGGAAGTAGGTGAGCTGCCCGTACTTGTCCTGCTGCAGCTTGAACGCCAGGCCGACGAAGGGCTTGGTCGGATCGGACTCGACCATGACCTTCTCTTCCCCCTTGTTCTGATCGTGCGCCTCGTTGACGATCTCGGTCGGTCGCGGGAGGTAGTGCACGATGCCATCGAGCAGGAGCTGGACGCCCTTGTTCTTGATGGCCGAGCCGCACATCACGGGGGTCATCTTGAGGGCCAACGTCGCGCGACGGATCGCGGCGCGCAGCTCCTCCACCGAGATCGGCTCCTCGTTGATGAACTTCTCGGCGAGCGTGTCGTCGACATCGGCGACATCGTGGATGATTTTCTCACGAGCCGCGGCAACCGCCTTCACGTACTCGGCGGGAACTTCTTCCTCGCGAACGATTTCGCCGTCGTCGCCATCGAAGAAGAACGCCCTGCCGATGATGGGGTCGATGATCCCCGAAAAACCTGCCTCGGCACCGATCGGCACCTGGATCTTCACCGGGTGATGTCCGAGCTTTTCCTTGAGCATGTCCGCCACGCGCTCGTAGTTGGCGCCGGGATTGTCCATCTTGTTGACGAAGGCGATGCGCGGAACGCGATAGCGCTTCATTTGCTTGTCGACGGTGATGGACTGGCTTTGCACGCCCTTGCCCGAGTCGAGCACGAGAATGGCGCCGTCGAGCACCCGGAGCGCGCGCTCCACCTCGATGGTGAAGTCCACGTGACCGGGCGTATCGATGATGTTGATGTTGTGGGGCTCGAGGTGTTGCTGCGATCCGTTCCAGACGCAGTAGGTGGCGGCGGACTGGATGGTGATGCCTTTCTCGCGTTCGAGATCCATCGAGTCCATCTTGGCGCCGACGCCGTCTTTGCCGCGCACCTCGTGGATTTTGTGAATTCGACCCGTGTAAAAGAGGATGCGCTCGGTGAGCGTCGTCTTGCCGGAGTCGATGTGCGCGGAGATGCCGATGTTGCGGATGCGGTCTAAGGGGATGCGAGCGTCCAAGGGATTCTCTCTTTTCGACGGGAGCCTGGTGGTTGAGGACGCCCAGTTAGCACGTCGGCGGATTTTTGGTAGCGACGGTACTGCGAATCTACCACTGGACCGAGAAACCCGGCGGGCGGGATTTGCTGGCGTGGCCCCGGCTGGGCCGATGCGCAGGGCCCTAAGTCGCCGCCAGGGAGCGCAAATCCCGCGGATTTGCTAGCGTCGAAGCATCATCGCTACGGCCTCGCCTCACACGGTCTTTCTGCTCTCGCCGGCGAATCTGGGTGGCGTTCGGGCCGCTCTCGTCTTCGATCCGCGCGCGAGCTTTCCCCTCGCGCGTCAGTTGCAGTCGGGCGGCGCGTCGATCGGGGACCTGTTCAGCTTCGTGAGCTCGCTCTATTTCCGCGGTACGCGCCAATCGAAGGCACGACACGACACGGCACGGACCGCGTCCGGAGCGGCTCGCCCCTCGAAGTCGTTCGTACAGCTGAACTTCGTCGTCGTTACGAGCTCTATTTCACCGCTGCCGAGTTGCGAATGAACGTCTCGATCGACGTCAACGCAATCCCCCACGTCTTGGCAGTTTCCGTCATATCGACGGGCGATTCATAGGTTTCCATCCCTGCCAGCAATTGAGACATCGGCCCAGGTAGCCCCGGGACCGCCTGACCTGGCGCGATCCACTCGACCTTGAGTGTCCGACCGAGCACCCGCTCGTAGGCGGCGATCACGTCATGCCACGAGAGCGCCTCCGGTCCGCCAATGGCGACGTATTGATTGCGTCCTGCTGGGTGGTCGACGCTCTTGGCGGTGAAAGCCGCGACGTCGTCGAGCGCCACGAGCGAATGTTTGCGCGTGCCCTCGCCGACGAGCGTGACCGGTTTGCCCTGCGCCGCCGGCAGGCCGACCGCCATCCCCGCCCAGACGTCCATGAACATGTTGCAAGCGAGAACGGTGTATTCGAGGCCACTGCTTCGGAGGTGCGCCTCCGTTTTCGCCTTGGCGGCGAGCAAAGGCACGGGACTATTCACATCGGTGCCGAGGCCCGTGACGAAGCTGAAGTGTAAGACCCCTGCCTGTTTTGCCGCATCGATGAGAAAGCGGTTACCGAGGAGATCGACGGACGCGACGGTATCTTCGCCGCCGCGCAATGCGGAGTTGGCTGTCGTCACCACCGCGTTGACCCCTTTGCAGGCCGCGACCAAGCTGTCGGGGTTCTTGAGATCGCCCACCACGGCGTGTGCGCCGGCATCGACCAGTTCTTGGTACTTCGATGAAGATCGCACCAAAATGCGGACCTGCTTGCCCATGCCGAGCAATCTCCGCGTGACCGCTGATCCGAGAAACCCGGTACTTCCGACGACGAGAATCATGGCTGGCTCCTTCCCCGCGCGAACTTCCACGCGCTCCGATGGAGCCGATGATACGCCGCTCACGAGCGTGGCGCTCGGTGACGAACCGCTGAAGCGAACCGCAGCGGGGCGTATTTGCCCCACTCGTTGTTAACTTCGAGCAGCCCCCCGCGGGGGGTGACGCTGCGCGCTTTCTTCCGGGTTTCTCCCTGGGTAGTGACCGGACTTTCTCGTGCGCGAAGGCTCTTCGCTCGCCGAAAACTCCGCGCTGTCGAACGTGTCGACTTCGATGGCCTCGCGACGCGCCTCCTCGGCCTCGACGACACACGCCCGCTCATCCTCCGTGAGGAGACCCGCCTTGTGCGCGCGGGCTGCCAGTCGCGTCATCGGTGCGTCCTCCAATTTCTGCTCGCGCACGAGATGCCGGAGCTTCTTTTCGATTGGCATCGCTCGAACGACGCGCAAAAGCGCCTTCTCCAGTAGGCCCACGCCCGGCTCGTCGAAATCCGGCACGTACATTTCGGTCGTGAGCCTTTCGCGCCCGCCTCCTTCCAGCAGCTCGTGCGCCACTTGGGCACTGAGCGCGTCGCTGGGCGGTCGCCGCCGCGGTCCAAACGGCATCACGACCAGCCGCAAGACTGCAGCCATCGGCCGACTCGGCAAATTGTCGAGCACGCCCACCAGCGCTCGCTCCGTCTCGTCGAGCGCGTGCTCCACGCCCCACCTGGCGAACGGGAGATCTTCCGCGGGCTGCCCCTCGTCGCTAAAACGCTTCACCACCGCCGATGCCAGATAGAGCCATGCCAGCGCGTCCGCCAGGCGTCCGCTGATTTTTTCACGCCGTTTCAGCGCTCCGCCCAGGCTCAGCATCGTGGCGTCGGAAAGCACGGCAAACGCGCAGCTCGCGCGCGTCAATTGCCGTATCCATGCTCGGGCCGGGCCCTTTGGGCCGACCGATCCCAGCGGTCCACCCGAGAAGCCGTAGAAGAAAGCGCGTGCGACGTTGCGCACGAGAGCACCGGCGTGGCCGAAGAACGCCTCGTCGAACCGCGCGACGTCACCGGCCCTGGCGGCGTCCATCTCCTCGCGCAAATACCGGTGGCACCGAATCGCGCCTTGTCCAAAGATGATGAGCGATCGGGTCAGAATGTTGGCCCCCTCGACGGTAATGCCAATCGGCGCCGCAAGGTGGGCGGTGGCCAGCGGATTGCGTGGTCCGCGACAGATGCCGGCCCCCGCGCGGATGTCCATGGCATCGGCGACGACGACGCGCATGGATTCGGTGAGGTAGGCTTTGACGATGGCCGTCAGGACGGCGGGTTTCTCGCCGGCATCGATGGCCGCGGCAGTCAGCTTGCGGGCGGCGTTCATCAGGTACGTCCGACCGCCGATTCGGGCGAGCGGCTCTTCGATGCCTTCGAAACGGCCGATGGGCGTATCGAACTGCTCGCGAACGAGGCCATAGGCACCGACGATGCGGGTGGCGACCTCGGCCGCGCCGACGGAGAGCGCGGGAAGAGAGATCCCTCGTCCGGCAGCGAGGCACTCCATCAACATGCGCCAGCCTTGGCCCGCGCGCTCGCGGCCGCCGACGATGAAGTCGAGGGGAACGAAGACGTCATGGCCGGTGATGGGGCCATTTTGGAAGGGAACGCCGAGTGGGTCGTGGCGCTGGCCGATGGTGATGCCCGGCAGGTTCGAAGGAATGAGAGCCAGCGTGATGCCGAGATCGCGTTCGGAGCCGAGCAGGTGATCGGGATCGGTGAGACGGAAAGCGAGGCCGATGAGGGTCGCCACGGGTGCGAGGGTGATGTACCGCTTTTGCCAGTCGAGCCGGATCCCCAAGACTTGGCGACCGTCGAACTGTCCCATGGCGACGACGCCTTCGCTTTCCGTCGATGCGGCGTCGCTTCCCGCTTCGGGGCCGGTGAGGGCAAAGCAGGGGATCTCGTCGCCGCTGGCGAGGCGCGGAAGGAAATGGCGTTTCTGCTGGTCGGTTCCGTAGTGCAAGAGGAGCTCGGCCGGGCCAAGAGAATTGGGAACCATCACGGTGACGGCTGCTGTCACGCTGCGGCTGGCGATCTTGGTGACGACTTCGGAGTGCGCGGCGGCCGAGAAACCGAGACCGCCGAAGGAACGAGGGATGATCATGCCGAAGAAGCGATGACGCTTGATGAAGCGCCAGACCTCGGGCGACAGATCGCGCTCTTGCTCGACTTGCCATTCGTTGATCATGGCGCACAGCTCTTCCACCGGGCCGTCGAGAAAAGCGCGCTCTTCTTCCGATAGCTTCCCGGGCTCGAATGCCAAGAGACGTTCCCAGGCCGGGTCGCCCGAAAAAAGCTCCCCGTCCCACCACACCGTGCCGGCTTCGAGCGCGGTCCGCTCCGTCTCGCTCATGTGCGGCAGAACGCCCTTGACGAGCCGCATGACCGGCGGAGTGACGATCTTCCGCCGCAGATAGGGAACTCCGAAAATGAGACCCGTCGCGATGATCAGGCCGGCGACGATGACGAAAACGATCACGGGTACCTCCTGGCTGCCTTCTAGGACCTGTGACCCATGAAGCACTTCGCGTGCCTTGCACACGCTGGGTACTTCTTTCGCTGGTCCGATGCGCAGGATCTTAAGTTTGGGTAATATCGTCGCGCTCTCGAGAAAGGCACGTCGTGACTACCTCACTTTTCTGCATCTTCATCGCCTTTTTGCTCATCTACTTCCCCAAACTCCCGCTCTCCGTGGCGATGGCCAAGAGCCCGGGCGGCTACGACAATCGGCAGCCGCGCGATCAGCAGGCGTCGTTGGAAGGGTGGGGGAGGCGTGCTGCCGCGGCCCACGCCAATGGCTTCGAGTCCTTCGCACCTTTCGCCGCCGCGGTTCTCACGGCGCACGTGGTGAGAGCGGACCCGCAGACGAGCGCGACGCTCGCCATCGTCCACGTCGTAGCGCGCGCCATCTATCCCGTCGTCTACATGGCCGGCATCCACGTCTTGCGTTCGACGGTGTGGGTCATCGGTTTCGGCGCCACGATTGGTCTTTTTATCCTGGGGATTGGAAGCCAATGAATCAAGATCATCCCGCTCTCGTCGCCTCGCGAAACTCGTGGCGCTGCGTTCAGGCCAAAGACCGCGAAGGGTGGCTCGCCCTCATGGCGGACGATGTTTGCATCGAAGACCCCATCGGCGTCGCACCCACCAACCCCACCGGGCTCGGCGTACGCGGCGTCGAAGGCGTGCAGGAGTTCTGGGACAATTTCATCGCCCGCAACGACATCCGCATCGAAGCGCATGAATCGTTCGCCGTCGCCAATGAATGCGCGCACGTCCTCACCTTGACGACGACGTTTCGGAAGAACATGAAGGTGATTGTGCATGGCATCTTCACCTATCGGGTAAATGACGCGGGCAAGATCCAGAACATGCGCGGCTATTGGACGATGGAGGACTCGAAAGTCGAGCAGCCTGCCTAGCCCTCCGCTGTCAGATGCTCACTGCCAGATTAGTGCCAGCTCGCAGGTGTCACGGCGCGGCGAGGGCCCAGAATCCGATCTGCGATGCGACGTTGTCGTTCGTCGTCCAGTTCAGCGTGAAACCGCTGGCATCGAAGCTGGTGAGGTCGGCGGCGGCGTCTTCCGGCGGAGTGTTCATCTTGACGAAGACTTTGCTGGTCTTGTCGATTCCATCGGCCGACGTCGGCGAAACGTCGTCCGCCGCAACGTAGGCCGAGCTTCCTTCGTGCGTGCCGTCGCTCGCACCGATGCCGTAGCTGCAGGTGGTCTCGCTGATGCTCGCTGTCTGCGCGGGCATTTGGTAGCTCGAGAAGAGCACGGCCCCGGGCCTGAATCCGGCGCTGGACACGGACTGGGTGGCCGGCGCGCTGGCGGTGACCTTGTTGAAGGTACCAACGCTTGCTTTCACGCCGGCGAGCGCCAGGGAGCAAATCAACCCGGCGTTGGAATTGGCGGCTCTGAAGTTCATCGTGAAGCCGTCGGAGTCCATCGAGACGAAGGACGCTTCTTTGGTCACCGCCGCCGACGCCCCGTCGGCGTACATGAAAATGGCAGCGTCGGTCTGCTGTCCGCGCGTGGCCTGACTCGGGTTGACGTCGTCCCACGCCGTGATTTGAGAGGACCACTGACCGCCGTTCTTATCCATGGCTCCCAAGCCGAAGATGCCGTTGAAGGTGCTCGACGGCGGGGGGCCAAGGAACGCGGCACCGACGTAAAAATGCAGCACCGTTTCCGGACGAAAGCCGATTCCGGTGATGGCTTTGTTGCCGGTCGACGTGGGCGAAGGCCACATGGCGACTTTGGCGGAGGCCTGAGGGCCACCGACGGCGAGATAGTGGATGACGATTGCCTGCGTGTCGTTGGTGGTCCAGTTCAGGGCGAAGTTCGACGCCGTCCGCGAGGTGAGGTCAGCCTCCGCGACGAGGGTTTCCCCGCCTTGGACCAGCGTGATGGCTTTCTCGGCCATGCGCCGGCTGCTGGCCGTGGGGTTGACATTGCCCCTCGTGCTCACACCGACCGAGTAGCCTTCCGTGCCGTCCGACGCACCGAAGCCGTAGAGGAAGCCTGCACTCAGCGACTCGTTGGTCTTACCGACGGTCCAGAGAATCAGGGCCTTCGGTGTCTGTCCGAGCGTGTGCGTCACGGTTTGCGTGCCGGTCGCGGTCGATTTGACGAACGAGCCTACCGCGAAGACAGCTCCGGGCGGTGGAACGTCGGGTCCCGCGTCCACGGTGCTGCCTCCGGCCCCGCCCGACCCCGCCGATCCTGCGCTGCCGCTCGCTCCTCCGGTGCTCGAAGTCCCGCCGGTGCCCGACGCGCCCGCGGTTCCGCCAGGACCCGATGCGCCAGCAGCGCCGCCGCTGCCAGCTGCGCCGTTGCCAGCTGCGCCGCCGCTGCCGGCCGCGCCGCCGCTCACGCCGGCCGTGCCGCCGCCGCCATCGATGCCGCCCGTGCCGCTGCCGCCGGTGCCCCCAGTGCTGCTGCCACCCGTGCCGCCAGTGCTGCTGCCAGCTGTGCCGCCGGTGCCGCCGCTTGCGCCGCCCGCGCCGCCACCCTTGCCGCCACTGCCTCCGGTGCTGCCACCGTCGATCGAGCCGCCCGTGCCAGTCGCGCCCCCTTGGCCACCCGACGATCCCGCGCCGCCGCTTCCACCCGTTGCACCGCCGCTGCCGGTATCACCGCCGCCGCCACCTGCGCCGCCGCTCGTCACATTGGTCGTCGCGCCGCCGCTTGCGCTACCGCCGTCGACTTTGTCCAAAGGACGATCCTCGTTGTAGACGGCACAGCTCGCGCTCGCCCCGACGCACAACGCTGCGAAGAGCGAGCGTCGGCTGAGAATGCCTAGGCGTAATCCATGACTCTTCACCAGACGATAAGTATAGCGCGAGCGGCCTTTCGGGCGGCCATTTGGTCTATTTCTTTCGATCAATTTCGATCGAATGCCAATGTCGTTGCTTGTGCTGAACGCTGCGAGGCTCACACTTGCTTGCCCCTAAAGGGGGGTGAATGCGCACGCTCGCGGGCCACGTACGCCGCGAATTCGGGCGTCTTGCTTGCTTCGCGCTCGCGCGCCCGGCGATCGGGCTCGCGGTCATGCGCTCCAACGCTCGGTGGGTTGCTGGGCTTGGCGCGATCCCTCGCTGGATGCAGCACACGTAACGTTTCGTCGAACACGCCGTTTCGTCGGACACGCGGAATCGAGCGGCACGCTCGACGGCGCTCGCTCTGCGGGATGACCTCGCCCGCGAACTGGACTATCGCCATTCTCCGGGCAGAGGAGCGCGCGATGAGCGAAAGTACGAATTCGATGGAGACACTCGATACGCCCCGTCTCGCTCGCAAGCTGCCGCCGGGCCCGCGCCTGCCGACGCTGCTGCAGACGGTCATGTTCGGCGGCGATCCTTACGCCTTCCTCGAGCGCTGCACCCGGCGTTACGGAAGCCCGGTCACGGTGCGCCTCGTCGAGAGCATCCCCATGATCCTTTTTTCCGATCCTGCGGCGAACAAGGAGATCTACACGGGCGATCCCAGCGAGACGCCGGCGGGCGAGGCAATCGCGGGCGTGCTCGGACCGCTGATGGGCCAGAGGTCGGTCATGGTTCTCGACGGGCCGCGGCACCTTCGCGAGCGGCGGCTGCTTCTTCCGCAGTTCCATGGCCAGCGAATGCCCCTTTATGCCGAAGTGATGCGGGAGATGGCCGAGCAGCGCTTGCGGCAATGGCCGGTGGGAAAGCCCTTCGCGATCCACGGCGAGATGCAGGCCATAACCTTGGAAGTGATTCTGCGCACCGTGTTCGGCTTTTCCGAGGGACGAAAGCTCGATCGATTGCGGGCTTGTTTGCTGCGCGGACTCGAGGTGGTCGACTCGCCGACCGCAGCGCTGCTCGCGGTCCCCGCGCTGCGCGTCGATCTCGGACCGTGGTGGCCCTGGGGGCGGCTCTTGCGCGACAAACGCGAGCTTCGATCGATCCTCGTGCAAGAAATCGCCGAGCGCCGTGCCGAAGGGGCGGCTGGGCGCACGGATATTCTCTCCATGCTGCTCGACGCGCGGGACGAGGAAGGGCACGCCATGACCGATGACGAGCTCTACGACGAGATGTTCACGCTGCTCATCGCGGGTCACGAAACGACGGCGACGTCGCTCGCTTGGATTTTCTACCGGGTTCTGCAGCATCCCGACGTGGTGGCGCGCCTTCGCCGGGAAATTGCCGAGGTGACCGGCGGCGGACTGGTCACACCCGAACACTTGCCGAAGCTTCGCTATCTCGAAGCGGCGATCAACGAGTCGCTCCGGCTCCATCCCGTGTCGATGTACGGCCTCCGCCGGCTGCTTCGGCCGAAGCGCGTTGGCGGCTGGGACCTGCCGGCGGGGGTCAATCTCGCACCCTGCGAATACCTGGCGCACCGCCGCCGGGACGTATGGCCCGAACCGGATCGCTTCCTTCCCGACCGCTTCCTGGGGACGAAAATCAATCCCTACGCGTTTTTTCCTTTCGGCGGCGGCGTGCGAAAGTGCATCGGAGCCGCTTTCGCGTCCTTCGAAATGAAGATCGTGCTCGCTCACGTCGTGCCGCGCGTGGACCTGCGGATCGCGAATGGCTACCGCATGCGACCGATGATGCGCGCCGTCACTGTCGCTCCTTCGCGCGGCGTCCCGGTCGTGATGGATCGACGAATCGAGGCACCCTCCTAGGGCCCGAAGGCGGATGGGGGCACACTCGATGGCGCTTGCAGCCGGCAATGACGATTACTAAGGAGACGGGTCAAAAGTGGCTCCTCGGATACACTTTTGCGCGCTCTGCTTGGTGTTCCCGTTGGACTGCGGACAAGGTCGACTCGACTCCCACGCCGCGCCCGTCGCCGTATTGCCGCCCGAGGATCGGGTGGTGGATGCCGCTCCGGCCGCATCGACGTCTGCCCTTTCCCCGCTCCAAGCCGAAAGCTGGCTGATCGAATTGCCAGTGGAAGGATTTCGGGACGCGCGCGTCTCCGTGCCATTGGGGGCGAGGGAAATGCGCCCCGTCGTCGTGGCGCTGCACGGCGCCGGCGATCGGCCGGAGTGGGCGTGTGGCAGCTGGCGCGGCGTCACCGATTCCTATCCCTTCGTCGTCTGTCCCACCGGGCTGCCGGGAGGGGCGCCCAACGCCTTCGTGTGGGGTAACGATGCGACGGTGGAGCGGGAAGTGAACGCCTCCGTCGCTGCCCTGCGTCGCCGGTTCGGCGATCATGTCGCTCCCGGTTGCACGCTCTTGACCGGCTTCTCCCAGGGGGCGATTCGCACGGTCCCCATGCTCGCGCGCGGCGGAGGTTGGTGTCCACAAGCGGTGCTCTGCGAAGGAGCCTACGATGCTCTTGGGAAGAGCTTCGCAAAGGCGTTCCTGGGATGGGGGGGACGGCGCATCTTGCTCGGCTGTTCGCAGCCGTACTGCGTCAAGATCTTCCGTGAACGCGAAACGCTCCTCCGGGGAGCAGGCGTCGACGTGCGCATGGTCGACAGCGGCGAGCGTACGCATAACCTCAATGCCGAGATGGTGAGCACCCTGCACGAGGCCTGGCCGTGGCTGGTACGTGACGACGATCGCTGGTCTACGTATTTGCATATGCGGCGTGGTGAGTAAAACGGGCCCCGATCGAAAGGCAGAGAGCCGAGTGGCGGATCTGGGCCCATCCTTAGGCCTACGCTGTCAGATCTTCGCTGCGAGTCGTGTAGGAGATTGGTTGAAACGGAGCTCGCTATGTCGCAAGAAAAAGGACCGAATCGCGATAGTCAGGAATCGAAACGGCACGCCGAGTGGGTACGTGAGCACCCGCGCATCGACGAATCGGCGTTCCCCGAATACCCCGACGAACCTGCGCGGCGCGGTGCCTCGCGCGGCGCGGTGCCCAATGGCAACCCGTGGCGTCCCGTTGACCCCGACGAAAAGCCGGGAAGAGCCGAATCGGACGGCGACGGCGAGGATGGGCCGGCTTCTTCCGTCCCTGACTCCGATTCCGCCCCTGACTCCGAGACGCGAAAGCGGGTCGTGGTGGCTCCCCCATCCCCTGGACAACCAACGCAAGAGCCTGCGGTCGTCAGCGCCAACCGTGAAGCGGATGAGCGCCTGGGGCGCGACATCAGCAATGTGCTAGCGGCTTCGAAGGCACTCGAGGGAACCCACCTTCTTGTGGAGGTCGTCGATGGAGAAGTCTACCTGCACGGCGCAGTTGCGGGTCAGGCCGCCAAGAGCGAGGTGGAGCAGCTCACCTCGTCGGTACGAGGCGTCAAACGAATCCACAACGAGCTGAGCGTTCGGGACTGAAAGGGGTTGCACGTCGCGGTGCCGCGATCATTGCACGTCGCGGTGCCGGCGGTCATTGCACCAACGCGGGGCAAGCAAGGGCGTGTACAATGCGTCGACGCCTGCCGCCGCCATGACTGCCCCGACCGATCGCGAGCGTTACGCATGATCCCGTCTGCTCCCAGCTCGCGATGCAAGCTGCGGGTGAGTGCCGATGGGATGACCGCGTTGGCCAGCGTGAAGGCGGGCGCGCGCGAAGGGACGGCTGAGCTCGATGCTGCCTTGATGGCCGCTGGGGTCGTGCACGGTCTCGATCAGGCGGTGTACGCGGTCTTGGTCGATGCGCTCGATCGCGAGGAGTCGACCGCGACGGAGCTCGAAATCGCACACGGCACGGCGGCGGGTCCAAGCTGTGACGGACGCTTCGAGCCGGCTTTTCAGCCAGGCCTGCAACCCGGCCACCTGCGCGAAGATGGAACCATGGATTTTCACGATCGCGAGCTGCTAAAGCCGATATCGACGGGCGAAGCCCTCGGTCGCCTCCATCCTCCAGTCCAGGGTTCGCCGGGACTGCGCGTGGACGGCAAACGTACCGCGGCGAAGGCCGCGCGAGCGCTGCACGTAGGTCCTGGCGCCGAGTTCCTCGCCGACGGCCGCGTACTCGCGACCTGCGCGGGCGTCGTCATCTACGTGGAGCGTCGATCGATCGAAGTCGGAACGCACTACGCGCACCAGGGCCACGTCGATCTTCGTTCGGGCGACTTGTCGATGGATGGCTCGCTCGTCGTGCGCGGCGATGTCCAGCGCGGGTTTGAAGTGCGTGCCACGGGCGACCTCGAGATCAAAGGTGACGTCGACGGAGGAAGCGCCTATGCCGGCGCCAACCTCAGCGTCTCCGGCGGCGTGCGCGGCAGCGAAGGGAGCATGGTCTCTGCCAACGGCGATCTGCGTGCGCGTCACGCCGAGCGCGCCAGACTCGATAGCGGCGGCGCCATCGAGCTGACCGACGCGGTGAACTCGGAGCTTTCGGCCGTCCAGATCCGCATCGAGCGCTCGCTGCGCGGTGGGCGCGCCGTGGTCGAAGTCGGCCTCGTGACACGCGACGCCGGCACACCCACCGCCACCGCGGAAACCGTGATCGAGGCGGCTGTGCCGCGAGAACACGCCGAGACCGACGCGCGCCGCGCATTCGAAGCGGCCCAAGCACGGCGCAGGGTGGCGCGGCGCACGCAGCGACCACCTGCCGGCACGGCCGACCGCGCCAAAGGCGGCAAGCTCGCGCGCAATCTCGCGGACGTGCAATCCAGCGAGCTCGCGCGCAAGATCGAGCGCGCCGAACGCGTCGACGCTCTGCTGCCCCAGGCCTTCATCGAGGTGCGCGGCACTGCCCACCCAGGCGTGCACGTGCGCATCGGCCAGGCGCGGCTCCTGCTGCAAGACACGACGCACAACGTACGTTTTACGCTCGACCTCGAACGTCAGACGATCCGCACGGAGGTGGCCACGAGATGAGCATCGCGAACTTGAAAGTGCACGATCTGATGAGCCGGCAGGTGGTGACGATCGACGCCAAGGCCACGTTGCGCGCGGCCGCGCAGTTGATGCACGCGCGCCGCATCCACTGCTTGCTCGTCCCCGCCGAGAGCCCCGAAGGCCCCGTCGGCGTGGTCACCACCAAGGACATCGTCCAGGTGTTGTGTGACGCCGATGCCAGCGTACTCGATCGCCTGCGCGTCGAGGACGCGGCCACCACACCGGCCATGTCCGTGCAGCACAAGCTGACGGTGGTCGACTGCATTCGCTTGATGCGCATGACCGGCGTGCGCAGCGCGCCGGTTCTCGACGGCTTATCGCTGGTGGGCCTGATCAGTTTCAGCGACGTGCTGCGCGCCGTGGCCGAAGGCCCGAAACCGGGCACTCCTGTTGCGCAGATCGAACACTAGCCGCGCGGCGGCGCAAACTCGATCGGGTAGACCACGGTCACGTTGCCGCCGCGTGACTCGGGGTACGTGAGCTTGCGGAACGCGCCGACGACGCAGCTGACCACGTCGTTGTCGGGCAGTGTCGATTGCTCGGCGGTCACCTCGTTGGTCATGCCGCCCTCACCCAACACGAACCTCACGCTGACGGTGCCCGCGAGCTTCGGATCTTTCGCGAGCCCGGTCTGGTAACAAGCCAAAAGGTCGCCGAAGTTTGCGCGCACGTTCCCCTCGATCACTTCGGGGGGAAGGCGGCCGCTCGGGTCGAGTTGCGACGACGCTACGGCGGGACCCGAGGTGGCGTCATTCGTGGAGACGGTCCTGAATTCGTAGCCGTAGGGCCGTTTCGCCGGCGCCGTGGCATCTAGCGGAGCAGCGCCGCTACACGCAATCAATAGTGCGATCGATGCCAGGGAGAGGGCGAGCGTCTGTGCCGCCAGCGGCCAGTGGCGCTGCGATGCGAGCGCCTCGATGCGGGCGCGCAACGTCGAACCGAAATGAAGCTCGCCGGCGCCGAGCGGGGCGACCGAATGCAATCGCCACTCGACCATGTCGAGCAACGCGTGACCGTAACGCCGGCGCTCGGTCGCGTCGACACCGGCGAGAGCAGCCTCGTCGCAGGCGAGCTCGACGAGCTGACGCACGCGCGCAATTGCGATCCAGAGCGGCACCACGGGCCAGGCCGCGATGCAGAGGAACTGCATGGCCGCCAAAAGCCACCCGTCGCGGCGGCCCAAGTGCGCGAGCTCGTGACGGAGCACGCATGAAAGGGCGTGCTCTTCACCGGCCGCGAGAAGGCGACGGGGAAGCACGATGCGCGGCGCAACGATCCCGACCACCATCGGCCCGAGATCCTCGTGCTGAAGGATGGGGCAGGGCACGCCGGGGTGGTGACCGGGAACGGGTTCTGCGTCGGCGAGGGAGCGACCAAGGCGCATGCGCGCGAGCACCATGCGTGTCGCGAGCAGCGTCGCTACGGCGACGTAAGCCACGGCGACGAGCGCGCGCCACGTGGGCCCTTGCGACACCGAAGGGTCGATATCCGGGCGCGCTCCGACCAGGAGAAGCGGCGCGAAGATGGTGGCGACGCGCGGCCCCGTCGCGAGCCCCATGCTCCAGCCGAGCGGGAGCAGGATTCGCAGCGCCAGGGGCGCATAGAGCGCGATGCGAAAGGAGGCCCGTGCGCGGCGCGAAAGGGTGTGATCGATGACGAGTGCGCCGACGAGAAGCGCCGCCGTCCAGAGGTTCAGCGGGCCAAATCTCTCGATGAGCGCCTGACCGAACGACTCCAGCTGGCTGCCGGAGAATCCGAGGCCGAAGGCCAGATCACTCATGTCCCTTTTCCCTTCTCCCGAGCAGCGCTCTCAGCTCGGCGAGCTCCTTCTTCGAGAGCTTTGCGTCCCTGGCGAGAAACTGTAGCGCGGGGGCCACGGCACCTCCGAACGCCTTTTCGACGAGCTCTGCCCACGCCGATCGACGTGCCTCGATGGGCCGCACCGCGGGCGTGTACTCCCAGACATTGCCGACTTGCCTCGCCGCGACGAGCTCTTTTCGCACCATGCGATCGAGCAACGTCTTCACCGTGGAGACAGCCCAGCCGCGCTTTTTCGCGAGCGCCTCGGTGACCTCGCGCGCCGTCGCGCGTTCCTTCGCCCACAGCACCTCGAGCAGGTCCCACTCGGTATCGTGGATCGTGTTCCTGCGTGCCGTCATCGCTGTTCTCCCGGTAGGAATTCCCTACGCGTCGCAACTACAGTTGTAGTGAATGTTTGACTATGGTCAAGACAAAGTGCCACACCTACTTCGACTCTTGCAGGGCGAGAAATTCCACGATCTCGCCGGCGACGTCTTGCGCGGCGGGCGGTTCGTAATTGGCGAGGACGGCCACGATGTAGCTGCCGTCGGAAAAGATCTCGAGGTCGCCATTGATGCCGGGCGCGGCGCCACTGTGGCCGTGGATCTCTTTTCCATGCACGAGACGCGATTCGAAGCCGTAGCCGTATTTCCTCTGACCGTAGGGCATCTCCACTTTGGGGCTGGTGACCGTCTCGGTCATCGCCTTGCCGAGGAGCTTGTGACCGCGGAGGGCAGCGGCGAAGGCGCGAAGATCGGCCACCGTCGAATACCCGCCGCCCGCGGGGCTCCCCCGGAATGGCAGTGTCATCAGGTTGGTTTGGCGTGGCAGGACTCCAAAGGTGTCGTTTTCATTGGGCGCGTATCCGATGGCGCGGTTCGGCGTTGCTTCGTGCCACGCGAAGGACGCGGTGTCGCGCATTCCCGCCGGTGCGAAAAGATGGTTTTGCACGTAGTCGTAATAGTCTTCGCCCGACAGGCGTTCCACCACCACGCCGAGCACCACGAACCCGGCGTTCGCGTAGCCGTAACGGGCGCCGGGAGGAAATTCGGCGGGCTCCTTGGTAAAGAGCGGCAAGTAATCGGCGGGACGCTTGAACCGCTCGCGGTGCTCGAAAACCGGCGATGCGAAGATGTTGCCGCCGATGCCCGACGTGTGGCTGAGGAGCTGATGAATCGTGACACTCTCGGCGAACGCCTTGTTGGGATAGTCGGGCAGCACTTTGGCTAGCGTATCTTCGAACGATAGCTTCCCCTTTTCGACGAGCTGGGCGATCGCGACGGCGGTGAACATCTTGTTCATCGACGCCAAGTTGAATTTGGTGTCGATCCGGTTGGGCGCGGCGAACGCTTTGTCGGCTTGACCCTGTGCTGCCCTCACGAGCACCCGATCCCCTTTCACGACGAGGACGGCGCCCGAGAAGCGATCGGCTGCCCCGAGCTTTTCTACCCGCTGCGTGATGACGCGCGCCACTTCCTGTTCGCTCATGGCGACGCTCGGGAGCGCGCCGGCTTTTGCCGCCGCTGCGTCCGGCTTCAAACGGGCGTCGAAATCGAGGAGGGCGTCCTTCTGCTCTTCCACGTCGAGCACCACCTTCGCGTAACGGTTCAGCCGGCGGGCTCGGATCTCGAAAACGAGACCTCGGGGCCTCGGCGCCGGAAGGATGTCGACCACGTCGACACCTCCGCTCTGCTTGGCCATCTCGTGAAAATAGCTGAACCAGTCGTCGAACGGCGCGAGCTCGAGCGCGTGTTCCCCGAGGTGCTCCTTGAGGAAGGCGCGCAACACTTCGTCCTTTCCGCTGTTCACGGCGTCGAGCAAGCGTCGCGCGAGCATCCCCCCGCGGGAGCGAGGAAGATCGAGGATGGCGGGGGCGGGAGGCGCCGTGCTCGCTGCAGGCGGCGTGGCGGCGGCCAACTTCGAGGCGGGGGACGATTGGGTTCCCCCACATGCTGCGAAGAGGGAGATACACAAGATGACGAAAATTGACTTCGGCGAACCAGCGATCGGCCCGGGCGTGTGCCTGCCCGTGTCGTGGTTCGTTGCGTTCCGGTGCTTTTCCATCGGTGCCTCGCGGTAGAGGGTCTCCGGTCCTGCCTTCGCTTCGCAGAATACGATCGCCCGTTTGTGTTTACACTACTAATGTAGTGAAAGTGCTACGTGTGTCAAGATCAGACGTCAGGGCCGCAAGCGCTGTCCGCTCGCTGCCCTTGTCCAAATTGGCGAGGCCAGCGCCTGCGGCGCCGTTTCGTTCGTCGCGGATTTCGAAGTGGAACAGACGGCGAACGACATCGTCGCTCATCCAGAAAACGTCGGTTACTGCCTCTGATCGTCGCCTACGCCCTCACGCTCTTAGGATCGTCTTCAGCCGCCGAACGGCGTCGGGGATCTCGGTCGCGCGCGTCGGCCCGTAGCCGAGCACGAGCCCCGGCCGCGACCGCGGGCCGGCGTAGCACGTCGACAGCGGGATGACCGAGATCCCGCTGCGCGCGGCTCGCACGGCGATGTCGTAGTCGCGTGCGTCGGGCGGCAGGAGCACGACGAGGTGAAAGCCGGCCCGGTCGCCCGCGATCCGCACCGAATCGCCGAGCTCGCGCTCGATCGAGCTGACGAGCACGCGGCGGCGTTCGGCGTAGACGGCGCGCATACGGCGGAGGTGGCGCGCGAAGTGGCCGCCGCGCAGAAAGTCGTGGAGGACGGCCTGGTAAAGTGTCGCCGGGAAGATGTCCATCGCGTCCCGGATCTTGCGCAGCCGTGGCACCAGATCGGTGGGGATCACCAGGTAGCCGACGCGCAGCGCAGGAAACAGGACCTTGCTGAACGTCCCGATGTAGAGGACGCGCTGGTCCGTGTCGAGCCCGTGCAGGGACGCGATCGGCTGGGTGTCGTAGCGGTATTCGCTGTCGTAGTCGTCCTCGAGGAGCCAGGCGCCGCGACGGCGCGCCCAGTCGAGCAGCTGCAAGCGGCGCGATGCGCTCATGATCATTCCCAGCGGGTACTGGTGCGACGGGGTGACGTACGCGGCGCGCGCGGTCTTGCAGCGGGCCATGCCCGCGGCGACGTCGAGTCCTTCGTCGTCGATCGGGACGGCGACCATCCGCGCGCCGGCCAAGGTCAGCGCGTCGCGCGCGCCGGGATAGCCGGGCTCTTCGAGCCATACCGCGTCGCCGGGCTCGAGCAGCGCATGCCCGGCCACTGCGACGGCCTGCTGCGATCCGCTCACGATCATGATCTGCTGCGCCGTGCACCGCACCGAGCGCACCGTCCCCAGGTAGTCGGCGAGCGCCTCGCGCAGCGGGGCGAAGCCCATCGGGTCGCTGTAGGTCATCTGGCGGCGCGGCAGCAAGCGCGCGCGCCGCGCGACCAAGCGCGCCCACACCTCGGCAGGGAACTCGTCCAGCGCTGGTTGGGAGACCCGAAACGCTCCAGAATGGTCATGCCAGGGCGCCGCGAGGCGGGGCAATCGATCGCGCGGCAGGCGCCTTGGCCCAGCGCGCGGCGCAGCGCCGGTGCCCGGCGGGTGTTCGGCGCGGGACCACGCTTGCTCGGGCAGCGCAGAGGACACGAAGCTGCCCGCGCCGACCCGGCTATCGAGGTAGCCCTCCGCAATCAGCTGTTCGAAAGCAGTGACCACCGGGATCCGCGAGATTTGGAGGTCATGGGCCAGCGTGCGGGTCGACGGCAGGCGCTGGCCTGGACGCAGGCGGCCATCGAGAATCGCCTCCCGGTAGCCGTCGTAGAGCTGGCGATGCAGCGGTTTGGCGAGGCGGCGATCGAGCGCGATGATCGGACCGAGTCCGTCCGGGGGGCGTTTCACGCCACCATCATAATGGTCTTATCGAAACTGGCGTAAGTGGCCATTTCTTGCGACCGCTTGGAATGACACATTCTCGCCATGCAGAACCCAATCCTCAGCCATGTCCCGCGAATTTTCCTGGCGGCGGCCATCGCGGTCGCGGTCACCGCTCCGCCGCTGTCAGGTCATGCCGATCCGCCGCGCACGGCCGATCCGCCGCGCTCCGCCGGCGAGCCACGCGATGGCCAGCACGATTTCGATTTTCTGCTCGGCCGCTGGAAGGTGCACCTTCGCCGACTGAAGAACCCCTTGCACGGGTCAACCGAGTGGTACGAGGGCACCGGAACGTCCTTCGCGCGCCCGCTCTGGAACGGCAAAGCACAAATCGAAGAATTCGAGGGCGATACCCCGCAAGGGCATATCGACGGCCTGACGCTCCGCCTCTACTCGACCACGACACGGCAATGGAGCCTGTACTGGGCCAACCAGAAGATCGGCCACATGGACGTACCGACCATCGGCGAGTTCAAGGACGGTCGCGGCGAGTTCTTCGATCAAGAGATGCACGAAGGCAGAAGCATCCTGGTTCGCTACGTATGGTCGAACATCACGCCGAAGTCGTGCCACTTCGAACAATCGTTTTCGCCGGACGGCGGCAAGACCTGGGAGCCCAATTGGATCACGCAGCTGACGCGGGTCGAGTAGTTTCCGATCGCTCGTTCTCCCCCGCCTATCGGCACCCCCCCAGGAAGTGAGGGGGCCGGGGGAGAAACAGCGCCAACAACCCTTCGGAGGCCAGGGTGCACGCGCCAATGCGCGGTGGGCCTTGGGTTAGCGGGACTCGGGCGTGTGACAGACGGTCTCGATGTTGTGGCCGTCGGGATCGAGCACGAAGGCTCCGTAGTAGTCCTTGTGGTACTGCGGGCGCGGGCCGGGGGGCCCGTTGTCTTTGCCGCCTGCCGCCAATGCGGCCCTGTAGAACGCATCCACCTGGGCGCGGTTGTCGGCTCGAAAGGCAACGTGCAGGCGTGGTTGGTTGGGGGTGGCCTGGTGCAGCCAGAAGTCCGGCTTGGGTGGCACGCCATACCCGAGCACCACGACGCCGCCGGTGAACTCGGTGGGGACCTCCATGATCAGCTTGTATCCGAGGGGGGCCAGCGCCTGCTCGTAGAAGCTTCGGCTGCGGACAGGATCACTCATCGCGAGACCCGTGTGATCGATCATGGCCGCGTCTTAGCATAGGTAAACGATTCAGAGCAGGTTAAGCCTTTGCGTCCGCGCGCCACCAGGAGCAAGGTAACGCCCATGAGACGCGCGGCGCTGGTTGGCTGGACGGCAGGTAGTTTCGCGTTCGCGCTCCTGCATTGTGCAGACGACGGCACGAACGGTGGAAGGGGCGGCACGGCGGGCCGAGTCGGTGGCTCGGGCGGCTCTTCGGATATCGACGCCTCGAATGGCGGCAGCTCGGTGGGTGGTGCCGGTTTGGGCGGCACGAACGACCGCGGTGGGGCGGCTGGCACGACGACCAGCGGCGGGACGGGCGGCAATACGAACAGCGGCGGTGCGGCGGGCACGCCGAATAGCGGCGGTGGGGCGGGTACGACGAGCGCCGGCGGAACGACGGGAACCGGTGGGGCGGCCGGGACGACGAGCACGGGCGGAGTCGCCGGTACGGCAGGGTCCGCCGGTCGCGGCGGGACGACGACCCCCGATGGATCGACGAGCAACGACGGATCGGCGGGGCGCGCGGGCAACACGAGCTCCGACGCTGCCGTCGGTAGCGACGTCTCGAGCGACAGCGGAACGACCACGTGCGGCACGCCGGCTAGTTGCGGGACGCACCGCTGGGCATGCTGGCCCATGCCGAATCCGCCCACGAGCGGTTTGCCCAATCCCGCGCGCTACACCGATTTGCCCGATGCCACGGTCCGCGACGAGGTCACGTGCCTCGTCTGGCAAAAGCAGATTTCCTCCTCGAGCTACACCGTCACGGATGGCAAAGCGTACTGCGCAAGCCTGGGCGCGGGGTGGCGAATGGCCACTCGGATCGAGCTTACTTCGATCATGGATTTCACACAAAGTGCAGCCAAGGTCGACGCCGTTGCTTTTCCCGGCACGGCGCGAGCCTTCTTCAAGAGCGGCTCGGAGTGGGTTCTCACGACCAAGCAAACGGGCGCCGGAGCGGGAACCGATTTCGGCTGGGCGTTCAACTTTTCCGACGGAATTACCAGCAATGCGCGCTCGGGGGCCACCGTCGATCGCGTTCGCTGTGTACGCGGCGGCGGCGACTCCGAGCTCGACGCCGCGACTGGCGCCATTGCCGTCCCGCCCGGCAACCAATACGTGCTTTCTGCCGCCGGCGAAGTGCGAGACAACTACACGCACTTGATTTGGCAACAAGGTTACTCGCCCGCGACGATGCCCTGGGCCGATGCTGCGGCGTATTGCTCGACGCTCGCGTTGAATGGAAATGCTTGGCGGTTGCCCAGTATCAGAGAACTATCGACACTCGTGGATGAAGCCTTGGTCGCTCCATCGATCAATCGAACGATGTTTCCGAACACCAAGTACGGGTCTCGCAGTATCAACTGGTATTGGGCATCGCATACCGCTGCCGGCAATGCGGCCGCCGGATGGGCCATCAATTTCGACGACGGCTTCACCGGTTTCAACGCCGGGGCGACCGCGAGCGATTGGAACTATTTCCCGACGGCTTGGACACGCTGCGTTCGGTGATCCTTCGCCGCCCTCGGGCGAGCCATGGCGGTCCGCTGTTCACCCGAGGGCCGTCTTTCCCTTCGCGAAAGGGCCCGCCGAACGACGTCTGACGGCCACCGGCCCGGACCCGTCTCGCTTGTCTTTTCGTAGGCGGATTGGCTGATGCGAGGTTCCTCCCTCTTTTGGGCCGCTCGAGTCACGTGTTGACGAGCTGCGTCGTCTTTCCGGTAGGGACCGATTTGCCGTGCCACCTGTCGGGCGAGGACCTACTGCCCGGCCTGCGTTTGCTCCATGTGGGCATTGATGCTGAAGCACTCGATCGGCTCGACCCGCGCAACAAGCCCCATCGCAATGCCGACGGATCAGTGGCACGAAAGGATGACGCATGACGAACACAGCCGCGGTTGCCATCCACGACGCCATTTCCGGCGTGGGCAAGAGTATCAACACACCCAAAAAAACGACCATCATCTACTGGGTGACGACAGGAATCATCAGCGCGCTGATGTTGCTGGGCGCGTACTATCATTTGTTCAGCCCGCAGATGAAAGAGGCTTTCGCGCATCTCGGGTTTCCATCGTATTTCCGAGTCGAACTCGGGGTCGCCAAAATCATCGGCGTCGTCGTGTTGCTCGTTCCTCGAGTTCCATTGCGCGTGAAGGAATGGGCTTACGCAGGTTTCGGCATCGTCCTTATTTCGGCCTCGTTGGCGCATTTCGTGAGCCACGACCCGATTGGGAACGTGGTGGACCCTCTCTGCTTCTTGTTGGTCCTCATCGCGTCGAACGTGTACCTCCACAAGCTCGACAGGGCCTGAGGAAAAACTCGCGGCACGTGCCCCCCGCGTCCGCCTAGGAAGAAGTTCGTGGGGGGCTCTGTCGTGCGTGGGACTATCGACCGATCCTATCGCGGCTTGGTGGCATCCTGGCGTTGCGCGCCCCCTTCGTTTGCAGTGCGGTGTGTGCAATCGCCGCACCGTGCGCAAAAGAACCGCGGCGCCGGACGCACTTCAAGCCACTGCACGACGGCACGCCCATTGCCTAATCACTCGGTGAACGAAGAGACTGACAGCGCAAACGTCGTTGCCCGCAGTTCAACTGCGGGAAGAACGGCCGAGCGCGAACGAAATCGACGAGGAGGAACGACTCATGGACCTGATTGTTTTTCTGATTTTTGGACTTCTGGTCGGCGCGGTAGCGCGGCTCCTCGTGCCGGGGCGCCAGTCTGGCGGATGGGGCGTGTCCTTGCTGCTCGGGGTCGCCGGCGCCTTCGTCGGTGGTCTGGTCGGACGCGCGGTGGGCCTCTATCGCGAAGGGGAATCCGCCGGGTTCATCATGGCGGTCCTCGGCGCGGTTCTTCTGGTGGTCGGTTACCAGGCGCTTATCCGCCGACGTCGGCTGCTCTGAACGACGACGTCAAGGCTGCGTGACCGTCACGGTATCGAAGGCCGCCTGGGAGCTCTGGGTAGCCACGGCCACGTAGCCGCCCGCGATCGCGCTCGGCGGCATGTACGAGCCCAACATCGTGCCGTTCAAGTACGCGCTCAGAGCTCCCGTGGCGTCCATGCTGATCTTGACGTCGTACCAGGTGCCCGTCGCGATGGCCGTGGGCCAGAGCGGTCCGTCGGTGGAGCTACTTCCTGCGTTCATCCGAATGCGCGCTCCGCTTGGGTCCAGCGCAAGACACCCGTAGTTGCTGCCGGGTGCATACCCCAGACACAGAAAGGCCATCGTGGTCCCCGACGAACCGGCAGCCAGGATTTTGACGCGCGCCGAAACGGTGGTGGCGCCGCTCCACGGGCCGCCGGGAGCGCCATTGGGATAACAGAGGCGGAACGTCGAGCTCGAGGCGTGGTTCTGCGCAAACACGTTGCTCGTGTCGAAGAACACTTGCCAATCGCCGTCGCTGCCTCCCACCCGCGTCCATCCGACAGGCATGATGCCTGCCGTGTCGCGCTCGAAATCGTTGCAATAACTGACGCCGGCGGGGCACGACCCGAGGCCGCCTTCGACGCCGCCACCCGCATCCGAACCGCCAGCACCCGTCCCGCCCACGCCGCCACTTCCCCCGGTGACGCCACCGGTCCCCCCGGTCGCGCCGCCGCTCCCGCCCGTTGCGCCACCCGTGCCGCCCGTTGCGCCGCCACTGCCGCCTTTACCGCCAGTGCCGCCAGTCGAGCCGCCCGAACCACCCTTTCCGCCGCCCGCGTCCGCGGCGCCACTCGATCCTCCGCTTCCGCCACGCCCGCCGCCGACACCACCCGTGGCGGCCGCACCGCCAGAGCCCGTCGCGCCTGTCCCGCCCGAACCGCCGGTTTCCGTCCCACCCGACCCCGCCGCGCCACCCGAGCCGCCGCCATCCTCGCCGCCGCTTCCGGCCCTTCCCGAGGATCCGCCCCTCGGTCCTAGCTCCTCGGCCTGGGCGCAACCGGCTCCGACGAGCAGCGAGGCAAGAGCGATTGTTCGAACGGAAAAACAAGGCAAGGAAAACTGCATGACGTGGCTCCCTTCGTTTGATCTCGCATGGGGAGTGGCCTCGACGAAACGAGAGTGTAACATGGCCCTGCGTTCATCGGAACTGCATCACGCAACTGGTCTGACCACTTTGCCGTGTTGTCTCGCCACCTTGCGTCGAGTTGGCAGGCTGCTATCCGCGGAGGCGCGAGGAGGCATTTCGTCGCCGGATCGGCTATCTTGTTTTCGTGCCGATTTCGTTGCAAGCGATGAACGCTCCTCCTCCGGAAGGTGTCGATTGGAACGAGGCCGCGTGGCCGGTGGTACGGATCATGCTCGAGGACGGAAAAGACGATCGCTTCATCTGGCTGCTACGGCAGTTCGAAGGGCTGTTCGCGCGACGCCAGCGATACTTGTTCTTGATGGATACGACGACGCTCACCACCATACCGGCGGGACCCATGCGCCACATCATCGGCAAATGGCAGAATGAGCACGAGGAAGAAACGAAAACGTGGTGCGTGGGAGCGACGATATGCATCTCGTCGAGGCTCGTGCGCGGCGCGCTCACCGCCATGAATTGGGTGCACGAGCCCGTCCTCAAGCAGCACTATCCGACCACGAGGAGAGAGGCCTTGGACTGGTGCATCGCGACCGCCGACGAGGCCGGACTGACGCTCAGCTCAGCGACGCGGGACATCCTGCAATCTCGAAAAGGGTGACGAAGCATGGCGAAGACGACCGCCTCCAAGCTCGTCCAGCGTCTGCATACGGTCGGGAGCGACTTGCCCAGCTCTCTCGCAGCGCAGATCGTGGCGTTGGGCGGCGACGCTACGCCTCTTCTTCTCCCCCTGCTCGATCAACGCCCGGTAGTCGAAGGAAACGAAGAGGCAGACGCGCCGGACGGCTGCGCGGATTGCGGCCAGCTGCATGACAGCCGTGAATGGGCCCGCCTGCACGCGGTCGATCTGTTGACCGAGCTTCGCGAGGTAGCCGCCATCGAAACGGCGCTCAAGGTCCTCGAAGCCACGAGTTCCGACGAACCCATCCACGACAAGATTGTGGAGCGCCTGCCCGACTTCGGCGGCGCCGCGCTCGAGCCCACGCTGGCCGCTCTTTCGCGGACGACGAAAGATGCAGAAACCTTCGAGTCGCTGTGCTGCATCCTGTCGGTCCTCGGCCTGCATGACGAGCGCATCTTGCGGGCGCTTCTGGATCTGTTGACCGTGAATCCCCGAGCGGCAGCCATGTACCTTGCCGACTACGGCGACGAAGCGGCCTGCCCAGCGATGCTGACCGTCATCGCCGCGTCCGAAGCGGATATCGAAAATTCCTCCGAACGTCTGGCGCTGTGCGACCTCCTCGACGCTTACGCGTCGCTCGGTGGCGTACTACCGGCCACCGTCAAAGCGCGAGTCGACGCGTGGCTCGGCAGCTGAGGTCGGCGAACCCGGCGGCGCGACGAGTTTGACCGACACTTCGGCGAGCGCAGCGCGGATGGCCAGCGTCACCGGCGCGCCCAGCTCGCGGCCATGAGAGAGCAGCAGGGCAAGCGTGCCCATCGCCCCCTCTACCTCGTCGAGCAGCGCGTCCGTCGGGCCCATGCGACGAAAGCTGCCGGCGAGGCGCGGCGTCCGAGCTCATCTTGCGGCGGCCTTGCCGCATGTTACGTGGCCTCCCCGTCGAATGGGCCGATCCCGATCTGGTATGGCGAAGAAACTTGGGCGCAGTAGCGTCAGAGCGCGTTCAAGAAGGCGACGAGGTCCTCTTCCTCTTGCGGCGTGTAGACGAAGCCGAGCTTCTCTTCGTAGTGCTTGACGACATCGAGCAGCGTCTTCGCGATACCGTTGTGGAAGTAGGGCGCGCGGGCCGCCAAGCCCCGCATGGACGGTACCTTGAACCTGTTGAGCGTCGCCCAGGTACCGGTACCGGCTGCCGCCCGACCGGGATCGGTCGTCTGCTTGATCTCGCCGGTGGAAGTCCGCAGGAGTGTGTAAAGCGGCATACCGGGCTCGCGCTTGTCGGCGTCGGAAGCTCCGATGTCGAAGAGCGTGCCGTTCACATTGCTTCCGTTGTTCGCCGCGTTGTGACAGCCTCGGCAGGATCCGCCGCCGGGGTTGGTCGCATTGAAGAGCGCCTGGCCTCGGGCGATTTGGCGGCGGTGCGGGCTCGAGCCGCACCCGTGCGAAGGGGCGGCCCACGCGTCGAAGAGATCGAACGGAGCGTCGACGAACGACTGGCTGGCGAGCAGCTCGGGGCCGCCGCGTCCTCCGCATTTGTCGAGGCGCCCTGCGCGGGGAGCGATGAGCTGGGCAAAGGAGAGCTGGCTTTCGTAGGTCACGATGGCGTCGATGACCTCCGCCGACGCAGGCGCGCCCTGCTGAGCGCCGGTGACGTTGCCGACCGCCTGTGCCGTCAGCCCAGCGGTGGGAGGAGGAGTCGCCGTTTGACCGTTCTGAGAATGCCATCCGACATTCAGTGCGAGGTGGAAATTGGCAGTGGCCAAAGGACGGCGGAAGAATTCGAAGCGCGTCGAGCTTCCCCCGGCATGCAGCGGATCGTCGACCGCGACGATGGTGTACTCGGCCGTTGCCGGGAGGTTCGCGCCACGGCGAAAGAGGCCGGACCGGAGCATGCTGTAGGACGCACGGCGCGCCGCTGGCGTGGAGACATCCGCGGTAGCACTGTTCGCGTCGAGCGGATTGAAGAGAGGAGCCGTCCCGGCCGTCTTCGCGAAAAGAGCCTCAATCTGACAGGGATTGATGCTCCAACCCGACTCCGGCAAGTGACAGGTGCCACAAGAGCGGCCGTTCGTGCCCTGCGGCGTGTGAAACTCATTCTGGAGGTCGACGAACCCCGCGGTGCTGAAGGTGGCGGCGGCGCCGCCTTCGTTCGCGAAGGGATGGTTGTTGTTGAGCCGCCCACGGACATGCTGCGTCGCTTCGCCGAGATCCTCGGCAAGGGGTGCGGCATCACTGCAGGCCAGCGCGCCTGCTCCCATCAGCGTGGTGAGGAGCAGTGCGTTGCTGCTTTTCGCTGCCAGCCGACCAGCACGTTCCAGGAGCAACTCAATGTGATGTTTCATCGAATAGACCTCCCACTTCCCGTTTTTTTCCCCCCCCTGGTCGCGAACACACGCGACCCTTAAGGAACAACTATTGGCTAGCGCAAACGGGGGCGCAAGTTTCATAACCATGTCAAATCTGGGTGACGGGCCCGCACAAGCCCGTACATGCACAGCAGCATGACGAGCCTCGCGGAAGTCGTGGCCTTCGACAGCCAGGGTGGAGGCGCGGAAGGTTTCGCGGGCACGAAGGATCCCCTGATGGCACCGCTCGACCTCGCGGCCAATGAGCAGGCGGATCTCGTCGCGCTTCTGGTCGCCGGGCAAATACGAAGAAGAGCTGCGCGACCGCCCGCTCGCAAAGCCGTGATCCTTCGATCAAAGTTTTTTCGATCCGAGCCAAGCTAAATGATGGAACCCAGCCCCCGCGTCCGGGTGTCCGCTCCTGTGCGCGAATTCCACTGTCATTCTCATATTCCGCGGACGCTGCTGCGCTCACTCCTCAAGAGAACGCGCACGGGGAACCTGTTCCCGACCTCGCTCTCGAAGACGACTGTTGTCGAATCACCAGGAATTCTCCAGGGTTGATGGGCCAGAATCCCGGCGCGTCGTCCCCTCCGCGTCGCGCGTCGGGGAGGCTTGTCCGTTTTTTGAGCCATCGCGCTACGCTCAAGGGTCTTCACTTAGTTCGGTGATCGTCGCGTCTGGCCTCGCCGCCTCGGAGAAAAAAAACGTGAGAAAGCGGCAGCAACCCCCCTTCGGTCGACATTACTCTGGGAGGTCATCATGAGAGTGCTCCGTGGCGCAGCGACTATCGCGGCCCTTTCTTTGGCGTGCACCGGGACCATCGCAGAGGCTCCCGGTCGAAACTCGTCCCGCACGGGAGGCGCTGGTGGGAATGACGGCTCCGGCACGACGGGTACGACAGGGACTACCGGCACCGGTGCCGGTAACGGTTCCGGCACGGGCGCCGGCACTGGCACCGGCGGGACCGGCCCCGGAACAACGACCGGGACGACCGGTACAGGCGGCGCGACCGGTACAGGCGGCGCGACCGGTGGAGCAGGCGGCGCGTCGGGTACGGGTGGGCAGGGTGGCACTGGAACTCCTCCCCCCGCTGGAACCGATCCCGGCCGCGTCACGCTGCATCGGCTGAATCGGGTCGAATACAACAACACGGTTCGCGATCTTCTGGCGACTGTGCGCACACCTGCCGATGATTTCCCCGTCGACGATCGGGGCAACGGTTTTGACAATATCGCCGACGTCTTGACGCTATCGCCACTGCATGTCGAAAACTATTACGCCGCCGCGGTGGCTCTGGTGGACGAGGCACTGGCCACGGCGTCGCAACGGTCGAAACTCGTCACCTGCGATTTGGTTGCGCAGGGCGCCACCTGCGCGCGCACGGTCCTCGACGCCTTCGTCCCGCTCGCCTGGAGGCGTCCGGTGACCAGTGCAGAAATCGATGCTCTGATGAGCGCCGTCACCCTGGCCGGCACGCAGACCGATCCCGTCGAGCAGGGGTTGAAGATTGCGCTCCGCTCGGTGCTGATGTCACCCCACTTCATCTTTCGAGTGGAAACCGACGCCACCCCCACGGCGGCGACTCCCCATCCGCTCCAGCAGTACGAGATCGCGTCACGCCTCTCGTACTTCCTCTGGAGCAGCATGCCGGATGCCGAGCTTTTCGCGGCCGCGAAGGCCGGCGGCCTCAGCCAGACCGCTGCGCTGCAGGTGCAGGTGACGCGGATGCTGGCGAGTCCCAAGGCCGCAGCGCTCAGCGACAACTTCGCGGGCCAGTGGCTTTACACGCGGCAGATCGAGGATGCCACCCCCGATCCCAAGCTCTTTCCAGCGTTCGACGTCAGCCTCCGGGCGGCGATGAAGTTGGAGATGGAAGCGATGTTCAAGGAGGTGGTCGTCAACGGGATGGCGGCAGACAAACTGTTGACCGCTGACTTCACGTTCGCCAACGATCGCCTGGCGAAGCACTACGGTCTGCCGGCTGTGGGATCGGCAACGCCGGTCAAAGTCAGCCTGACCGGGACCGCGCGGGGAGGAATCTTGTCGCAAGGCGGGTTCTTGACCGTGACATCGCACCAGAACCGGACTTCGCCCACCGTCCGCGGTAAATGGATCATGAACCAGCTTCTGTGTCTCACCGTTCCGCCTCCGCCGCCGGATGTCGATACCTCGATCGACCCGACCAAAGTGATGGGGACGCTGCGCCAGCAACTGGAGGCGCACCGCGCCAATCCTGCTTGCGCCAGTTGCCACAAGCAGATGGACCCCATTGGTCTCGGGCTCGAGAACTACGACGCGATCGGCACCTACCGCACCACCGATAACGGGTTGGCCATCGACGCGAGCGGCGAGTTGCCCGATGGTCGAAAGTTCAGCGGCGTACCGCAGCTCGCGGGTTTGGTGGCAGCGGACGCCAACTTCGGACGCTGCCTGGCGGAGCAGCTTTACACCTACGCCTTGGGTCGGGCACCGGAGATCGTCGCCGCTGGGCACATGGACCCCGCTGTCCTCTACGGCATTACCCAATCCTTCAGAGGCAACGGTTACAACTTCAAGGACCTGGTCACGCAAATCGCGACCAGCCCGACGTTCCTTAACCGACGAGGAGAGCCATGAGCATCCATCGAGTCGCAGGTCGGCGCGCATTCCTGGCCGGCGGAGCCGCCATCGTGGCGCTGCCCTTCTTGGAGTCGCTCGAGCTACGAACGGCGCAGGCACAGGCCGTCCCTCTGCCGAAGCGCCTCCTCTATTACTACGTGCCCAACGGCATTCACATGGCCACGTTCAAGCCGACCGCCGCTGGCCCCGGGTATCCGACGCCAGCCATGTTGATGCCGCTCGAGTCGCTCAAGGCCGATTTTACGGTGGTCACGGGGTTGGAAAACGCGCCGGCGAAACCGGACGGCGCGGGCGACCACGCGTCGGGCACCTCGTCGTTCATCACCTGCGTGCACGCGCTCAAGTCGGAAACGACCATTCAGCTCGGGATCTCGGCGGATCAAGTGGCGGCCAAGGCGATTGGTACCGCCACCCGGATCCCGTCGATGCAGCTCGGGATGAGCGGCGGCAGCACGGCCGGAAACTGCGACAGCGGCTACGGATGTGCCTATGCGCGCAACATCTCTTGGGCCGATGTGACGACGCCCCTGCCGAAGGTCATCGATCCGGTCAAGGTATTCGATCAGATCTTTGCCGGCGCGAATCCCACCGAAACGGCCACGGCGGCGGCAAAACGCCGGGCCTATGACAAGAGCGTGCTCGACGCGGTGACCGGTGACGCCAAGGGTCTGACCCTCAAGTTGGGAAAGAGCGACAACGTGAAGCTGGATCAGTACATGACCAGCGTTCGCGCCCTGGAAACCAAGCTGATGTCGATGACGCCCGTCAGCCAGTGCACGCCCGGAACGAAGCCGGCCGCGACCACGGACTTTCCCACCAAGGTCACGATCATGAGCGATCTCATGGTGCTGGCGATGCAATGCGACGCGACGCGGATCATCACCTTCATGCTGGGAAATGCCATCAGCGGCCAGACGTATCCGGCCCTCGGCATCACGGGCGGACATCACGATATCTCTCACCACGCCAACGACCCGACGAAGCTCAGTCAATTGGCGAGCATCGGGCTTTGGGAGATAACGCAGCTTGCCTATTTGATGAACAAGATGAAGTCCGTCACCGAGGGTCCCGGTGGGAGCTCGAACCTCCTCTATAACTCCACCATCTTTTTCTCTAGCGACATCTCGGACGGCAATCGTCACAACCACGACGACATGCCCATCATCGTGGCGGGAAATGGCGGAGGGGCGCTCACTCCCGGGAAACACCTGTCGTTCCCCACCAACATGAAACAAAAGGTGTCCAATCTCCTCGTGACGATGCTGGGCACGGCCGGCGTCCCCACGCCGACGGTAGGCGACAGCACGGGCCCGCTGGCCGGTCTGTGAAGCGGTTGCCCGTTGCTCGCGCTGGTTTTTTCAGCGCAAGTCTAGCGGTCGCCTGCTCCGCGACCCTTCCCGACGATGGGCCGCGCAGCAAGGATGCTTCGACCCAGGCGGATGCCTCCACGACCGGCGGCGGCACGACGGGAAGCGGCGGCACGACGGGGAGCGGCGGCACGACGTCGACGGGCAGCGGTGGCTCTGGCGGCTCTGGCGGCCAGGCGGGTGACGCGGGGGGATCAGGCACGGGGGGATCAGGCACGGGGGGATCAGGCGTCGGCGGAACCAGTGGCGGAGGATCGGGCGTGGGGGGAGCCAGCTCGGGAGCATCTGGCGCCAGTGGAGCGAGCTCGGGAGCATCCGGCGCCGCCGGGACGAGCTCGGGAGGATCGGACGGAGGACGCGACGCGAGCTCGGGTGACGGCGCTTCCACCGATGGCTCGACGGGTGGAAACAGCGACGGTGGAGGGCCCACGCGCACCCCGGGTTGTGGACTGCCGAGCACGGACACTCCCGCTATGTTCGTCCGCCACATGCTCAGCGTGGCGGCGACCAGCCGCGAATATTACGTGCGCTTGCCGCCCATGTACGACCCCAATCGCGCGTATCCGCTGATTTTCGTGTGGCACGGCGCTGGCGGCACGGGCATGAGCAACAACGTGCCCATCCAGCAGTCGTCGGGCGCGAACGCCATCGTCGTGGGCGGCACCGCGCTCGTGAATGCCACCGAAATGCGAACGCAGTGGCAATTCAACAACGCCGATAGCCCCGACGTCGCTTTCTTCGATGCCTTGGTCACCGAGGTGACGGGCCTCTACTGCGTCGATCGCTCTCGTCTGTTCAGCGCCGGATTCTCGAGCGGCGCATGGTTCGCGAACCTCCTCGGGTGCGTGCGCGGGAACGTGCTGCGCGCCTATGGCGTCGTCGCCGGGGGCATGCCCGGGGGCAATCGGCTCATGTGCACGGCAGGGGGAATCGCTGCCTGGTTTTTGCACGATGCTAGCGACACGGAAAACCCGATCGCGGGCAATATCACCAGTCGCACGCGGCTGCTCACCGCCAACGGCTGCGCGATGACGACGATGCCGGACATGCCTCCTCCCTGCGTGCGCTATGAGGGCTGCCGTCCTGGATACTCCGTTGTTTGGTGCGAAACGACAGGAGCAGGCCATGCCGTTCAGGGCACCATCTCCGGCCCGGGTATGTGGCAGTTCTTTTCCTCGTTTTGACCCCGCGTCGCGGGACGCGTGCCGCGATCAGCCCTCGTCCCAGGATGTTCATTCGTCTCGCCGCGACTCTGCCAGCGCGATGCGCAGCGCATCGTACCCGTAGCGCTGGCGGATGGCGTCCATGGCGCGATGGAGTGGCTCGCCATGGTCGAAGAGGGAGAGTTGTTCGTCGCAACGCCGGAGGTTGGAGAGGCAGATGCCGAGAAGTCGAATGGGCGTGCGACGCTTTCGCGCGCATTCGAAGAGGTCGTGAATGATCGGATAGAGCTCGAGCTCCGAGCAGGTGGGGATGATGGTGCGCGAGCGCTGCAGGGTCTGGAAATCTGCGTAGCGGAGTTTGAGGGTGACGGTTCGCGCTTTCATGCCGCGCTTTCGGGCTCGCCAGCACACCCGCTCGCAGAGCGAGCACAACATGGATTCGAGGCAGGCTGGGTCGCGTACGTCTTCACGAAAGGTGCGCTCGTTGGAGATGGTGCCGACCGCGACGCCGGCAGGGTCGTGCTCTTGGAAGGCCGGACGTTCGCGACCCAGCTCGTGCACGCCTTCACCTCGGCAACTCTGCTGGATCGACTTGGCCCACGCTCCGAAAATGCGTCGCAGCGTTGGCAGCGGGGCCGTCGCGACGTCGGCGAGCGTCGTCAGCCCGATCGCATGCAGCTTTTGCTCGGCCACCGGTCCGATGCCCGGTAATTTCCGTACCGGGAGCGGGCCGAGAAAGTCCGGCTCTCCGCCGGCTCGGACGAGCAGCACGCCGCGCGGCTTCGCGACGCCGCTCGCCACCTTCGCAACGGAACGGCTCGTCGCGATGCCGGCGCTGGACGGCAAGCCGACTCGCGCTTCGATTTCGTCGGTCAGCTTGCGGACGATGCGCTCGATGGTGAAATCCGGCCCCGCGTCGCCCGGTGCAAAATAGAGGCTTTCGCAGCCGGAGAAATCCAGGAACATCTCGTCGATGCTGGCGACTTGCGAAACGGGTGTGTACCCCTCGGCAATGCGACGTACGCGGGCAGCGTACTCCCCGTACAATCCGTGTCGCGTCGGCAGGTACACCGCCTTCGGCGCGAGCTCGAATGCGCGCTTTAGCGACATGCCTGACCGTACGCCGAGAGCGCGAACCTCGTAGCTCGCCGAGGTGACGACGCCGCGCTGCCCGGGGCGCCCGCCGACGACGACTGGCCTGCCCAACAAACTCGGATCGAGGAGCCGCTCGACCGACACGAAGAACGTGTCGAGGTCCAAACAGCAAAGGCGGGGAGCCTCGAGAGCCATCTGAGGAGAGCGAGTGTAGAGCTGATCTTATGTTCAGTAAATGGGCACCCCTCGACGGCCATGGCCGTGGGAGCCCCCTTCGCGGCGGTCGCCGCATCGTGCGTGGCCGCCCCGCTGATTGGCCGATCGCGATCGGGTATGGCGAAGAACTGACGGCGTGAGGCTAGGGCGCCGCGGAAAGCCGGAGTCGATCGAGGTTGAGGTATCTCGCGCTTCCGCCGGCCGCGTCATAGACGACTCGGATGCTATTGACGCCGGCGGCGAGGGCCACGGTCGGGCCGACCTCGGCCCAGACGTCCCAAGATCCGGTGGACGGGAAGAGAAGCCGAGGCGAAAGAGCGACGCCGTTCACCAGAACGGCCCGCGTGGCGTCGCCGTCCGCTGCCGCATAGTCGAAATGCATGCGGTAGTTGCCTGCCGCCGGGACTTGCACCGTAAACTCCACCGCTTGCCTATCGCCCGACCACGCCGCCACGTAGGCCCAGCCGGAAAAACCCAGGTGCGTCGCCTCGAGCGCAACGTGGTCGATCAACGCATCCTCGGCTTCGTACCCAACCGAGGCGTCACCCGGATACGCGCCGCACAGCGCGGCGAAAAGATTGAGCGCCATGACCGCTGAACTCTGTTGACCCGTGATGGCTGTCGGCAGCGGGGGACCCGCCCAGTCGATCGAAAACAAGCCGGTATTCGGATTGCGCGCGAGCGTCCAGAGAGCGGCCGCGCTCCCTTCGATGACGGGACGATATTCGCTATGGCTCGGATCCAGGCGAAAAAGCGCGGCCAGATAGCGATAACCGATTCCCTTGAATTGAGCGCAGTCGCCGGCGCAGCCGGTGTTGGTGCCGTCGAAGAGAATGGAACCGCCCGCCGTGGGGCGAGTCTCGTTTTGGATCATGGCCGCTGCGATGGCGTGCGCGTCGCTCAAGTAGCGCGCTTCGCCCGTGGCCAGGTAGAGCTCGACGGCTGCTCCGATCATGAGCCCTTCGTTGTAGGTGAACTGCCAGCGCACGATCGTGCCGTCGGGATTGATGTGATCGGAAACCTGGTGCGTCGTCGGGTCGACCATCGTGGCCAGCCAGTAGTCGTAGGCTTTGCGCGCGAAAGCGAGGTGCGTCGCGTCGCCAGTCTTGCTGGCGAGTCGCGCGCCGGTGATCACGGGCCCGGCATTGGACGCGGTGGCCTTCTGGGTATGTGCCCGATCCCACCAGATGCCGCCGGGACGGGTGCTCGTGCTGTCCCATGCACTGGTGATGTCTTGAAACAAGGTAACCGCGCGATCCAGGTAGGCTCGGTCCTTGGTCCATTCGAAAGCGCGCATCAGCGTGATCGCCATCCAATTCTCGTCGTCGTAATAGTCCGACGACCAGGTCCGCGCCTCCTGCCCCAAATAGAAGCTGCGTACGAGGCCGCCGAAATGGCGTGCGCCGGTGCGCTCGACTCCGTCGAGCAGGGCGTCGAATGCCTGTGCGTAGGTCCAATAGCCGGTCGATTGGCCGTTCGGCGGTTCGGCAGCATCGAGGTACTGGTTTCCACCATTCCAGAAACCGAGCAGGAAATCGGCAAGCGCACGGTCGGCGCGCGCGTGCGAGGTAACGACGTCACAGCCCGGCACGGTGGTGGCGTCGGACGATCGAATGTCCGAAGGTTCCAAGGCTCCGTCCCCAGGGCTCTCTGGTGAATCGGCTTCCGTGTTCCCATCGACCGATGATGCATCTCGCGCGTCGCCGGGCGACGCGTCGGCCACCGACGATGTGTCCCGCGTGTCGCCGAGCGACGCGTCCGCCACCGAGCGCCCGTCACTCGTCGCGTCGGGCGCGAGCGAATCGGACTGGTCGGAGGGACCGTCCCTTTCCGGCTCGGCCCCGGATTCTCTGCCTCCTTGTCCACCGGCTCCTGCGCTCCCTCCTTCGGGAGGCGTCGCGATCGGCTGTCCGACGTCTTCTGGGCTGCAGGCGAAGCCTAGCAACAACGCTGCTGCCCAAAGCACGCGCGACCGAGAAGCCGGCGCGCTTCTCGCTCGTCCGAGGTTCGCCGGACCATCGGGAAGCTGGCCACGAGCGTCGAGGCCGCGGATGGGCATGACCAATATCCTCGCGAAGGAAGGTTTCTCCGGGCAGTATAGCCGGTCGGGCGTCGCTTCGGCAACGCCTGCGGCGCTCGCGGCGGAGCCTTCTCGGTTGACCCTCGCTCTCGGCCGCGCCGCCACGACCCTCCTCCGGCGTTACAGCGATCTCACCATATCGGCACCGGGAACCCGCGCTCCGGCTTGGCGAACAGATAGCCTTGAAGCAGATCGCAACCGAGCTCCACGAGCATGTCGCGCTCGCCGGCCGTCTCGATCCCCTCGGCCACGACGAGGATGTTCAATTCGTCGCACAGTACCTTGATCGAGCGGATGATGCTTTGTCGCTTCGAGTCCATATCGACGCCCCGCACGAGCGACATGTCCAGCTTGACGATCTCGGGCTCGAGGAGGGTGAAGCTCGTGAGCCCTGCGTACCCGACGCCGAGATCGTCGACTGCCAGCCGAAACCCCATCGCTCGCAATTTCACCAGACGAGCGGGCATGTCTTCGACTCCGTAGAGTGACTCGCGCTCGGTGATCTCCAACACTACCCGACTCGCGAACTCGGAGAGCGGCGAGTCCGCCGAATAGAGCTGGTTGTCGTTCAGGTCGGACGAGTGCAGGTTCACGAAGAGCAGGGTTCCGGCCACCGCCGGATCACCAGCCATCGCGGCCACCTTGGCTCGGACGACTCGTCCAAGGTCGCGAATGCGCGCGAGCCGCTCGGCCGCGTCGAGCATGTCAGCAGGATTCTTCATCAACGGTTCGTCCGAACGGAGCAACGCCTCGTAACCGAACACGTGGCGAGCGCGCCACGCAACGACGGGTTGGAAGGCCACCCAGATGCGATCGAGGCTATTGGTAAAGCGACCTTCCAGCGCTGCCCGTTCGCCGAGCCGGTCCGCGCCTCCATGCAGCTCCAACGCCTCACGTTTGAGCCGCGCCAGCTTGTGTAGCCGGACGGCATGACGGATCCCTTCCACGAGTTTGTCGTTCGGAACCGGCTTGATCAGATAGCGGAACGCACCGTACTCGATCGCTCGGATCGACGAATCAACGGCCGGCGTGCCCGTCATGAGAATGACGGGCACATCGAGATCTCGCTCGCGAACGCTGCGGAGAAACTCGAGTCCACCACAGCCCGGCATGTTGACGTCGCTGACGATCACATCGAACGGCCCGTTGAGGAGCTGCTTTCTCGCATCCAAGCCGTCCCGCGCGGTCTCGACGGTCCATCCTTGACGTTTGAGCACGCTTTCGGTGGCACGAAGAACGTACGGATCATCGTCCACAACGAGAACGCGCACCCCTTCGTAAGTGGACATTGCCCGAGCCCCGTGTCGCGTGTCGCGTGTCCCGAGCCCAATGCTCGGATGCCGCGCTCCCGACCCCCAATGCTCGGATGCGGAGCCATCCTTGTCAACCGAGGGCGGGTTCGAGCGAGGGCCAGGTTCGAGCATCGACGTGCGGCATACCATCCATGCCAGCAATTGAATTGACCCGCCGTGATGCGGGACAGTATTCTCTCCCCGTGCAACCGGGGGGAGCGCGCACATGGTTCCAACGCCGTGGTTCGCACGTGCTCTCCAGCACCTGTCGACGCGTGCAGGATGCGGTTGCCCACCGGCCGAGCGGAAGAAAACATTCGGCCGCAATGATGGTGCACGCGTTGGAGATGACTCGCGAATGAACTCCCTCCTCTCCTCTTTGCGTTCGAGCCGCCCGCCGCCATCGTCCCCGGGGGGGACACCCATGAAAATGAAGACCTCGAATCAACGTGGTGTCTTTGCCCTTGCCTTTGCCCTTGTCCTTGCCTTCAGCGTGCTGGCCCATGGCCAGGCGGCCATCCCCGACGTGGCGCTCAATCGCTACGAGCCTGCCGAGCGTGGCAGCGAGTGGTTCGCCAACGAGTCACTCGACTTTCGCGGCGATTTCCGGCCTGCCTTCGGCGCCATCGGCGACTACGGACACGCGCCTTATACGCTTCTGAATCCCGACGGAACCGAAAACACCGTGGTGATTCAAAACGCGATGTACCTGCATCTCGGCGTGGCATTCGTGTTCGTCCAGCGCCTGCGTCTCGGCTTGCACCTTCCCGTCGCCGTCGCCCAAGACGGTACCGACAAGACCGTCGGCAGTCGCGTCTTCAGGGCTCCCAGCCGGGGCGGCGTCGGCGATCTACGCATCGCCGCCGATCTGCGGCTCGCCGGCGAATACGGCGATCCTTTCACCGTGGCGCTCGGCGGGCGATTGTGGGTGCCCACCAGCGTGGACAGCCAGTACATCGGCGACAACAAGGTTCGCATCGGTCCGCGCCTCACCTTCGCGGGCGACATCGGAACGTTCGTCTACTCGGGCGGAATTGGCGCCGTCTGGCGCGCCGATGACACGCCGCTCAACGGGCATCCCAACGGCACCGAAGCGACCTTCAGCGCCGCCATCGGCTTGCGGGTTGCCGACAGGAAGCTCATCCTCGGGCCGGAGTTGTACGGAAGCACGGTGGTCAGCGAAGGCGACGCCGTGTTCGGTGCGTACACCACGCCGATGGGGATGGTGGTGAGCCTGCACTACACGGCTGGCCCCATGCTGCTCGGCATCGGTGCCGGTCCAGGCCTCTCCAAGACGATCGGCACCCCCGTATTTCGTGGGCTCATTTCGGTCGATTACATCCCCGAGATCGAAAAAGGGCCCACCACCGTGGTGTTGACGCCCGCCGATCGTGACGGCGACGGCATCATCGACAGCGATGATGCCTGCATCGACATCCCCGGCATACGCTCGATAGACCCGCGGACCAACGGTTGCCCGGCCGACCGCGATGCCGACGGCATCATCGACAACGACGACGCGTGTCCCGCCGTCGCCGGCGTCAAGACCAACGATCCCAAGACCAACGGTTGCCCGGCCGATCGCGACGGCGACGGCGTGACCGACGGCGTCGACGCGTGCCCCGATGTCGCGGGGATGAAGACCGAGGATCCCAAGACCAACGGGTGCCCACCCGACGGCGACAAGGACGGCGTTTACGACAAGGACGACGCGTGTCCGGCCGTGGCCGGCGTGAAGACCGATGATCCCAAGACCAACGGTTGTCCGCCCGATCGTGACAAGGACGGCATCATCGATCCAGAAGACGCCTGCCCCGACGCGCCAGGACCCAAGTCGAGCGACCCCAAACGCAACGGCTGTCCGCTCGTTTACATCGACAAGGGCCAGGTGAGGATCACCGAGCAGATCAAGTTCAAGACCAACAGTGCGGAGATTGTCGGAAGTCAGAACATCATCGACGAAGTCGCCAAGACGCTCAAAGCCCACCCCGAAATCCAGCATCTCCGTGTGCAGGGGCATACCGACAACGTCGGCAAGGCCGCCTACAACAAGGAGCTCAGCCGCAAGCGAGCGGCATCGGTCGCCGCGGCGCTGGTCAGGGCAGGCATTCCCAAGGCGTTCCTCAGCAGCGAGGGCTTCGGTCTCGAGAAGCCGATCGAGGACAACAGCACCGAGGAAGGCCGCGCGGCCAACCGCCGCGTCGAGTTCCACATCGAAGAAGCTGCGAGCAAGAAATGAGCACCGGAGACAAGACGATGAGCTCAGTGCCGAACCACCGCCGACGTACGATACTCGCTCTGCTCGCGCCGCTGGCCGCATGCGCCGGCGTGACCACCGTTTCCGCGCTGGCGGTGATCGGTTGCGGTGGCAACGATACCATCGACGATGATGCCGGCACCGCGGTCGACGCCGCGGAGGAGCCGGCCACCGTGGACAGCGCAGACGAGCCCGTCGTCACGCCCGATACGGGGAGAATGGACCTCAGTGTGCCCCCCGACGCCGGGGTCGACGCGCCGGACGCTAGCCTCGATATGAGTGTCCCGCCCGACGTCCCACTCGACGTCCGACTCGACGTGATCGACGTGGCGGACGCCGGACTCGACGCCTCCGACGTACGGTTCGACGTCGAAGTCGGCGCTCCCGACGCTCCCGACGCTCCCGACGCTCCCGACGCGAGCGACGTTCGCGACGCCGGCGACGGGTCGACCGTGGGTCCTCCGCTCGGGGCCGCGGCGTCCTTTTCGGTGCTCGGCGGCTCGACGGTAACGAACACCGGGCTCTCGGTCGTCAACGGCAATCTCGGCGTCTGGCCCGGTCTCGCCGTCAACGGGTTTCCGCCCGGCGTCGTGATCGGAGGCACCATCGACAACGGCGGGGCGACCTCCGCGGCCGCACAAGCCTCGCTGACCATTCTCTTCAACGCGCTGCGGGACACCGCTTGCGACACCGACATGAGCAGCATCGATCTGAGCGGAAAGACGCTTGGGCCCGGCGTCTACTGCTTCTCTTCCTCGGCCGCGATCACGACCGTCGGCACGCTTACCCTGGACGCCGGCGGCAATCCCAACGCGGTGTGGATTTTTCAGGTCGGCACCACGCTCACCACATCCAACGGTTCGGCGGTCAACGTCATCAACGGCGGCTCGGCGTGCAACGTCTTCTGGCAGGTCGGCAGCTCGGCAACGATCGGTTCGACCAACATCTTCGGGGGCAACATCGTCGCCGCCGCCAGCATCACCGTCCAGACCGGCTCCGCCGTGTCGGGGCGTGCGCTCGCCAGCACCGGTGCCGTGACCCTCGACACCAATGCGGTCGCCTTTACGACCTGCGGCGGATCGATCGGTGATGCCGGACTCGACGCGATCGACGTGTCCGATGCGATCGACGTGTCCGACGCGATCGACGTGTCCGACGCGATCGACGCCGGACTCGACGTGTCCGACGCAAGCGACGCCGCCGACGCAAGCGAGGCGTCCGACTCGAGCGACGCCGCCGACGCGTCCGACTCGGGCGACGCTCCGGAGGGTGGCTGATGGACGGAGGCTGAGGCCACAATCGCCGGCGGGAGCGATGCGACCAGCCCTGGTGCTCGCCTCGAACCGACTACGGTTTGCCAGCCAGAAAGCGTACCATGGCCGACATGGCGGGATCGGTCAGGCCGTCGGCGCGGCCTCGGGCTACGGCTTTGGTACGCAGGAAAAGCCTCATCGGTTTTCGTTTGGCCTGCCAACAGATGTGGGGCCCGATCGTCTACCAGGCCCTCTGCAGCGCTTTGCCTGCGGACGTCCGCGATCGGACGGCTGGCTTGCAGCCTCTTCCGGAATGGATCCTTCTCGACGACCTGATCGCCTGGCACGAGGCGGTTTGGAACGGTCCGGCCAAGCGCGACGAGCAGCTCATGACGAAGCACATTCACGCGACGGTCGACGAAGGTTTCGGACGGGTGAAGCGATTCCTGATCTCCACGTCGACGCCGCTGACGCTGGCACCGCGCGTCGCCTCCCTGTGGGGTGAAGAATACTCGACGGGTCGACTCCAGGCGATCTCGATCGAAGAACGGAGTGTCCACCTGACGCTCACGGACCACCCCTACATCGAGAGTCCCCTCATGCGGTATGTCATCGCGGAAGTCTTTCGTCACGTCGTGAGCCTGACGCGGGCGAAGGACGTCAGGGCCGCGCACGCCGTGCGTGACGCGGCGCTCGTGGTCGTCTTGCGCTGGGCGTGAGAGGCGACGCGGGTGCTGGTCGCCGTGCCGTCATGGCATCGGCTCCACCGCAGAAGCCTTGCCGACCTGCCACTCACCGTCCTCGAACACGTCACCAATGGCCTCCCGGGCCTCGCCAGACGCCGCGTCGAGAGCGTCCACGACACGAGCTGCGCTCTCATCATCGAAGGGGTAGGCGTGCGCCAACCGAAGCTCGTCGAACTCACCGATCAAGGTATCGATTTCAGCGAGGATCGCGCTGAGACGTGCCCGGGCTTCCTTGGGGGCGCTCATCGGGTGCTTGCCTTGTCCGTGCCGCTCGCGGAGTCGCTGCTCCTCGCTGCGTTTCGCTGTGCGGTTTTCATATTCTACCTCGTTCCGTGAGGGGTTAAGCCGTGACATCCCTGATGTTGCGCATCATGCACGAGCGCGAACGCCTGGAAGGATGCCTCATGGTGGCGCTGAACGCACGTGGGACCGTCGTGCCCAAGGATGCCATCGTCGATCGGGGACGGCCGGTGAGCGGCATTCAACGCCGGTTGGAGGCAAGCAGCAATTTTCTGTCACGCGGTCCGCCGCGGAGTCCCCTCGATCCGTCGAAGCCCGAGAGCTGATAGGCGAAACTTCGGCGCAATGCCGGGAGGAGACCGACGACGCGCAGGGACCGATTGCGAATACTCGGCCCCACGCGCCCTTGCATGGTCGCGATACGACTGAGCCGGCGCGTCAATCGGAGCGCGGACTCCGCCACGGGCCGGCGCTCGTCCTCGTAGTCGTTCAGCACCGAGCCATCGGCGAGCTCGACGAGAACGTCGGAGAGCTTGTCGGCGAGGTGCAGCGCGTCTTGAATTCCCGAGATCATCCCCTGTCCGCTGGCCGGACTGTGGACGTGGGCCGCGTCGCCGGCCAGAAAAACGCGGCCGGATCGGTAGTGGGTGGCGAGCCGATGATGGACCTGGAAGCCTGCGCTCCAGGCGACGTCACGGACGAGCGCAGGCGATGACCGCGGTCCGCGCGAGGCGAGGATCTTCTGCACGTCGTCGAGCTCCGGATACTCGTTATTGCGATCGACCGTGGCCAGGATCCGATACCGATCATCCGGAAGGGGTGCGACGATGAGGAACCCTTCCGCGGAAAAAAAGAGCTGGGCCTCCGAACGGGGCAACGACCAAGTCATCCGAACGTCCGCCATCACGAAGCACTCGGTGCGAGACGGGCCGATGAAGGGTATCTCGAGCGCCCTGCGTATCTGGCTGTGCATGCCGTCGCATCCGACGACGTAACGCGCGACGATGGATCGCCGCGTGGGGCTTCCTGAACGCGACGTGCTTCCGTCCCAGAGCTCGACCGTGACTCCGTCGGCATTTTGCTGCAGCGCCACGGCCGTCACTGGTCGCCGTATGGGTGACCCGTAGGAGGCGAGTCGCTCCGCGAGGAGGCCCTCGGCCGTGTTCTCCGGCACCATCAACATATAGGGATGCCTCGAGGGCAACTCGGAAAAATGGACGGCGAGGAGCTGTTCATCCCGATCGCAAAGCGTGAAACGCGTGAGGATGACACCTCGACGGACGAGAGGACTGCCGGCGTCGATGGTGTCCAGGGCTTCCAACGTGCGCGCATCGATGAGGGCGGCCTGGGAGTTGGCAGCAACCAGGGGCGCGTGATCGATCACGACGTGATCGACGCCCCGTCGGGCAAGCCCACAGGCAAGGCTCAACCCCGTCGGGCCCGCGCCCACGACGAGCACGTCCGTCCGTCGGGGAAGGTCACTGCCCCGCGTCTGATCGGGCGTCATGAGTCATCGTTCCGCGAGCAGCGTGGGAACATGAGGGTGTGCGCAAGGGCGAAGAGGCGATTGACGGAGAAATAGCTGCAGGGACGTTGGCCGTCATACCCGCGTCGGTTGCCTACTGCAACGACCCCATGCGCGGGTTGGCGGCGGCGACGCACCGCCGGTCCGCCCATGCCGGTACGCCTAAAGTCTGGATCACTCTTGCCTACATCATAATGCGGGGGGGATGGGGATCCCCGGGCTCAAGCGCCGGCGCAAAGAGCCCGTAAGAACATGCAGACGACAGCTCTGCAAGGCGTCGTCGAGAAAGGCTCCCAGCCATGGTCCAGCGACCTCCAGGGAACACCAAGGTCGAGCTTGGGCGTATGGTTTCGGTGGGCACCAAGTTCAGCGCCGCCACCATCGCGCTGATTCTGCTCTTCACTGCTGGCGTCTACGTTGTTTTGAGCCGTCACCAGCGCGAGAGCCTCTTGCATGCCAAGGAATTGGCAGCGGGCGCCGTCACGCAGCTTTTTACCGAGTCGTGTGCGGCTCCAGTCGAATTCGAAGACGACGCCGCGCTGACCAAGACGCTCAACGGTCTCGGTCGCAACACCGAGGTCGAGTACGCAGGCGTGTGGCAGGTCAACGCCAGCGGCGCCGTCGGTACACAGCTGGGGCAGCTGGCGCGTGGTCCGGCGGAAAGGTTGTCTCGGGCGCCGGATGCGGTTCTCCTCGAGCGGCGGGCCGATCGCGTCGTTCTCACGTCGCCGGTGCAGGACCAGGCCGGCCAGACCGTCGCCGTCGCCGTCATCGCCTTTTCATTGGCGCACGAGAACGCCGCCATTGCCGAAGTGGGTCGCAAGACGCTCTGGATGTCGGCCGCCATCGCCGCCAGCTTGACGGCTCTGCTTTTGGCGATGACCCGCCTCATGATCGTTCGGCCCCTCGGCAAGGTCGTCGTGGCCGCCAGGAAGCTCGAAAAGGGCGAGACCTGCGAATTGGAGTTTCGCTCGAACGACGAGATAGGCCGGCTCGCTGCGGCCTTTCGCAGCACGGCCACCGCTATCCAAAATCGCGAGGAGCACATCAATGCTCGCAACAGCGACATGCGCATGGTTCTCGACAACGTCGGGCAAGGCTTCGTCACCCTCGATATCGATGCCAAGATGTCGCCCGAGCGGTCACGCATCGTCGACGAGTGGTTCGGTGCCCCCGATCCCTCGATGTCGTTCGTCGACTTTTTGCAGCGCATCGATGAGGCGACGGCGCAATGGTTCGAACTCGGCTGGGCGTCGATCCGAGAGGACATCATGCCGCTCGAGATCTGCCTGGTGCAGCTGCCCCAAGTCGCGCGGTGCGACTCGCGCACGTTCGAGCTCAGCTATCGTCCCATCATGAAGGGCGAGCAGATGGACAAAGCCGTGGTCGTCATCACCGACGTCACGGCTCGTATCGAGCGCGAGCGCGCCGAGCAGGCGCAGCGCGAGATGACGAGCGTCTTTAGCCGTATCGTCTCCGATCGCCAGGCGTTCGACGAGTTTTTCTCGGAAGGCAGCGGGCTCATCGCGGAAGTGCTGCGATCGGATTGCTCCAACCTCATCACGCTCACTCGTCAGATACACACCTTGAAAGGCACTTGCGCGCTCATGGGGATCGAAAGCGTGGCCGCCTTCTGCCACAACCTCGAGGACAAACTACGAGAGTCGCCCGATGCGGTCGACGAAAATGACAAGCAAACGCTACGTGACCTCTGGGAGAACATCGCCCAGCTCCACTCCCGGTTCGCTCAGGGAGGCGGGATCGAGCTGAGCCACGAAGAGCACGACGCGTTCGTCGACGAAGTGCGACGGCGGGTCGACTACAACGTCCTTGCGGCGACGTGCAACTCGTGGAGCTTCGAGCCCGCTGCCAAGCGTCTCGCCCTGGTGAGAGATCAAATCGAGCGGCTTTCGGCGCGGCTCGGCAAATCGGCCATCGACGTGATCTGCAAGCCGACCAAGCTTCGTCTTCCTCCTTCGAAATGGGGCCCTTTTTGGTCGGCTTTCGCCCACGTCATTCGCAACGCCGTCGATCACGGCGTGGAAACGACCGAAGAGCGTGCCAAAGCAGGCAAGTCGGCGCGGGCCCGGGTCGAAATCGGTGTGACGCACGAGGCCCCGCTGGTCGTCGTCAGTGTTCGTGACGACGGACCGGGGGTTGACTGGGCCAAAATGCGAGAACGCGCGGAGGAGTGCGGACTGCCGCACGTGACCCAGGCCGATCTCGAGAGTGCCCTTTTTACCGATGGCATCTCCTCGCGCGCCGAGGCCACGAGCACGTCGGGGCGAGGCGTGGGCTTGAGCGCGGTTCGCGAGATGATGGCGAAGCTCGGCGGAACCATCGAACTTACCTCCCAGCCCGGTAAGGGTACGCAGCTTCGCTTTCTCATGCCGCAGTCGATGCTGTTCGACGACCCCGCCGCGCGTACATCGCGGTCGACGATGGCGCCGCGCTGGGATTCGCTGCCTCCCACCCGCACCGTGGTCAAAGTGGCGCCCCTCCGCTCCATCTGAACGCGCGCCACTTTGCGCCCCTCTACCACGCCGCTGTCAGTTCTTCGTGGCCGTTGACAGTTCTTCGCCATACCCGATCGCGATCGGCCAAAATCGGACGGCGCAGTGCCACGTGCCCGCCCTCTTTTCACGGCGCTAGCGAATCAGCGTCGCCAGCTCGAGCAATCGGCTCCCAAAGCGGATGCCTTCGAGATGCGCGATCTTCAAATTGATGAAAATTTTCGGCTTCTCACCTTCTTCGGTCACGCACAGCGTGAGATCCGTATCCAGGTACGACACCGCATTGCCCATCGTGAGCAGATGTCTCGAACGAGCGAACTGGGCGATCGAAGGTGACTCGGCGTGGAGCCCATCCGCCACGAGGAGCACGTCCGCCCCCTTGTCGACGGCAGAGCTCATTTCGCCGACGGCGTAGGGAACTTTGAATGCGAATATCCGTCGATCCTTGACCTTCACCGAGGAAAGCTCGGCGAGTCCCTGTATCCAATCGTCGGCATTGGCTTCCGACGTCTGGTCGTCGCGGCGGTAGACGACGGCGATGCCCACCGAGTCCCCCACCCGGTCTTCCAGGGTGAGCTCGTACGACAAGACCCGCCCGAGGATGACGGCCGGCCGTTTCTTGGTCGAGTCGCCTTTCGCGCCCGTCAAAAAGAGCATGATGAGGCCCGCCATCGCGGCGGGTTGCAAGCGGGAGCGAAACACCGAAGGGCCCATCGCTAATCCGTGCGAACCTGGAAGCCCAAGATCGCACTTTGACCGAGAGGCGATGCGAGGGGCTGTGGTGATTCCGGCACGTTGGTGGGGATGCCGGCGGAAAGGCGCAGGGAGATCCAGACGGACGGCGCGCTAGCGAGCTGGCGCTCGATCATGGCGGTGAGATACGCACTCGTGGGGATTCTCTTGGAGAGAATGACGACCGGTACTCCGGCGCGGATGTTGTAGTTGCGTGGGGACACGACCATCGCTCCCAGGCCGTAACCCCAGCGGTCATTGCCGAACACTCCCTGGACCCGCAAGCCACCCGAGTATCGCGAATTCTGCTCGGGTACCCCGACGTTGGTTTCGAAAGGCGTCGACGTGTCCAGCCAGTGGAGGATGCTGAAGGAAGGCAGCAGGGATACGGTATC
>Ga0193706_1000158_pt1 | contig 48297 bp, 38 predicted proteins | sample U3c1metaG_FD_160130 | JGI IMG/M metagenome (GOLD analysis project Ga0193706, IMG submission 160130) | Soil microbial communities from a riparian zone of the East river system, Colorado, United States - U3c1 | ecosystem: Environmental > Terrestrial > Soil > Riparian zone | place: USA: East River... | reverse complement strand
ACTTGCTCTCCTCCAACCGCTCGGCCCCCTGCTCTTTCGAACGGAGAGCATCCTAGAGAAATCAGCGATCGCTCGCCCAGCAGGGGGACATCTCGCCTCAGGATTCCTGGCGCGCAGGCTCCTAGGGCGGTGTGCCCGGGAGTAGCCCGGGATTGAAATCCCGGGCTACCGACGGCCGTCCCTCCGGGACTCCCAGAAACGTTGAATTTGTATTGGAAGTCCCGGCAAGGGACGACCGTCGGTAGCCTGGGATTTCAATCCCAGGCGGTGGCCCGGGGCCCTACGACACCCCGCCCTCCTCCATCATCCCCACCACGACCTCCGGCTCCACGATCTCCAGCAAGGGCAGTGCGCCATCACCGTCCACGGCGCGGGTGACCTTGTCGACCGGATCGAGGGTCTCGATCTCGTCGCCGCCGGCGGCTCCCATCTCCTTGAAGCGGCGGGCGGCGGGGAGGACTCGCAGCTCAAGCGAGCCGACGGCCCGGTTGTAGGCGTCGACGCTCTGGCCGAGGTTCTTGCCCATCGCGGCGAGGTGGCCGGTGAAGATGCGGAGCCGCTCGTGGAGGGACTTGCCGAGCTCGCTGATCTGCTTCGCGTTCTCTTCCACCTGCTCCTGCCGCCAGCCGTAGGCGACCGCGCGCAGCAGGGCGATCAGCGTCGTCGGGGTAGCGAGGATCACCCGCTGCTCGACGCCGAATTCGATCAGCGAGGGGTCTTGCTCCAGGGCGGCGCTGAAGAAGGTCTCCCCCGGCAGGAAGAGGACGACGAACTCCGGCGCGGGCTCGAACTGGGCCCAATAGCTCTTCATCGACAATCTGGTCAGATGGCTGCGGATCTGGCGGGCGTGTTCGCGCAGCTTCGACCGCCGGCCGTCCTCGTCCACCGCCTCCATGGAGTCCAGGTAGGCGTCGAGCGGCGCCTTGGCGTCGATGACGATGTTCTTCCGGCTCGGCAGGCGGATGACGAGGTCGGGGCGCAGACGCCCGTCCTCGGTCGTGACGCTGGCCTGCACAGAGAAGTCGCAGTAGGCGACCATCCCGGCCATCTCGACCACCCGCTGGAGCTGGATCTCCCCCCAGCGGCCGCGCGTCGACGAGGAGCGCAGCGCGCCGACGAGCTTGGCGGTCTCGCGCTCAAGGTTTCCCTGGGCGGAGGTGAGGCTCTTCAGGTGCTCGCTGAGGTTGGAGTAGGCCACGGCGCGGGTGGTCTCCATCTCGCGGATCTTCTCGTCCACCTTGTGGAGGGACTCCTTGAGCGGCAGGACAAGCTCGCCGATCGCCTGCTGGCGGCGTTCGAGATCCCCCTGGGCCGACTCCTGGAACTTCTCCAGCGTCGCCTTGGCGAGGTGGACGAAACTGGCGTTGTTGTTCTGCAACGCCTCAGCGGAAAGGGCCTTGAAGACGTCGGAGAGACGGGCCTGCGCCTCGTCGAGAAGCCGCAGCTTCTCGGCGGCGGCCTGGCGCTCTTTCTCGATCGTGGTCTGGAGACGGGCCGCCTGCGTCTGCAATCCGACCCGCTCCTCCCGGAGCAGGGCCGTCTCGCTGGTGTTCTCGGAGAGGCGCGCCTCCAGGCGCGCGATGTCCGCGTCCCGCCCCCGCAGCCGCTCGGCGAGCACGCTCCGCTGCTGCCGCGCGACGAGCCAGAGGACGGCCGCCCCCAGAAGGAGCGCCAGAGCGTGGGTCAGGACTGCCATCCACTCACCCCTTTCGAGCTGAAGTATGGATATCTAGGGGCACTGCAGAAGATTAACACAAGATGATGTGGGTGACTGGAGGAGAAACGGGCTTACGGCGTATCGAAAACGAACCCTCCGGGCGGCCGGGCGTCGCCTTCGATGTGGAGATTCGTTCCATCCCAGGTGAGGGTGAGGGGGCCGAAGGCGGTGGGGAGGTTCTCGAATCTCAGGGGCTTGGCGAGCCATTTGCGGGGGACGCCCGCGAAGAGGACGAGCCGGTCTCCATCCTCATGGACGAGGCTGTCCCGCATCAGGAGCCAGAGCTCGGCGAGCGACCAGGCATGGGGCATGGCAACGGTGGGGGTCCAGGCCGTGCGGAGCTTCGGCCAGTTTCCGGGGGCGCTTTCGCCGCCTTCGTCGAAGGCGTACCAGCCTCGCATTTGATCCTGATCGAAATGGCGCTGGAGAGTGCGGGCGGCGGTGTTCCGGTTGCCGGCGAGGAGCGCCTGGTGCGCGGTCGCGAGCGCGAAGTAGCGCCACTCGGAGGGGGGCCGCGGCGGGATCGCCGCGAACCGGTCGTGGGCTTTGCCGCTTCTCAGGGGATAGAGACGGCAGGGCCAGAGGACGCTGTAGCTCCCGTAGCCCGCCGCCAGATCGTTTCCAAAGCGGGTGTCGTAACGCTGGAGCAGGGTTTCGGCCAGAGCGCACCAGCGTCGCGCGGTGGCGGCGTCGCCGCCCGCTGCCGCGAGGAGGGCCGCGTTGCGCAGGCCGGCCACATCGAAGGCCTCGGTGTACTCGGGGTGAGTACCGTCGCAGGCGCCGGGGAGGAGGCGCAGGCGCCGGTCCGGCGGCAGGCCGGGGCCGAAGCCGAGGCCGTCGCGGGCCACCCAGTGCGGCTCGGGGGTGGTGCGGGCGTATTCGATCAGGGCGGCGAGCTGTCTCGCGACGGGCAGGGACCGCGCGAGGAAATCGCGGTCCCCGGTCAGCTTCCAATGCTCTCCCGCGATCCAGAGCACCTGTCCCGGATTGTCCGCCTCGGGCTGGACCCGGCCGCTGAACGGGTGGGCGAAAAAGTGATCGATCGCGCGCGCCGCCAGGTCGTGCATTCCCGCCTGGTCGAGGACGAGCGCCAGGTAGGCGCCGTCGCGGGTGAAGGTGTTGTAATTCACCACCGCGACGTCCGGGGCTCCTTCGTCGAGCATCAGGGCGAGATGGGCCGGGATGGCGGCGAAGGCTTCGTTCCAGCGCGGGTCCGGCGTCCGGATGGCGGCGCCGCCGAGCCGCCGTCGCCAGAAGCCGAGGGCCTCCGCGAAGAGGGCATCCGCATCCATGGCCCGATAGGCATCGAGCCCCGCGTCGCGCTGGAGCGCTCCGCCGGTGGCGGGGTTGGGGGTGTTGAGGTCACGCTGCACCTCGGGGCCGCGGCCGTCCCAGGCGTGTCCCACGGTGCGGCGGCCGGGGAGGACCGGGGCGATCAAGCCGAGCGCGCGGGTGGCGCCCGGCGGGAGGTCGAGGTCGAAGCGCAGGGCGCCCGAGGCATCGCCGTCCGGGCTCGACGCGGACCTCGCCTCGGGGACCGCTCCCCTCCGGGCGAGCCCGCCCAGGGTATCCCCGGGAGCGACCCCGGCGGCGCTCGGCCGGACGTTCGAGATGAGCGCCGGATGTCCGTCGGCCAGGAGCGCATCGCCTGGATCGGCAACCTCGAGCCGCCGCACCGGCCAGCCCGCGGGTCCGAGGGCGCGCAGGGCGGCATAGAGGGAGAGGCGGACCGGGCGCGTGGAGCGGTTGCTGAGAGTCACGCGCGCGGCGGCGACAAATTGATCGGTGGCGCGCCGGACCTCGCAGACCTCCGTCCTCACCTCGACCGCACCCGCGCTCCAGCGGCTCCACGGCACGAGCAGACCGCCCGGGGCGAGCCCGTGCTCCACGGCGATGTCCGGCATGGTCGGCGCGGTGAGCTTGCCAGTCTCCCGGTCGAACACCCAGAAGGAGATGCCGTAACTGCCGACACCGGGGGAGAAGCCCCCCTCCGCCTCGACGAAGGTCTTCAGGGTGTCGAGGGTGTCCGGCAGACCGATGGGGATGTGGAGGCGGCCGCGTGGATCGAGCGCGGCATCGTGGGGCCGGTCCCGCGGCGCCCGGCAGCCGGCGAGGGCGAGGAGGGCCAGGAGGAGTGCGAGGCGCACTCTGTACGCCTACCGCCCCAGCAGACTTCGGGCGATCACCAGCCGCTGCATCTCGCTGGTCCCCTCGTAGATCGTGGTGACGCGGACATCGCGGTAGAGGCGGGAGATCTCGTAGTCGTCGTGGAAGCCGTTGCCGCCGTGGATCTGGAGGCTCTCCTGGCAGGCGCGGTTGGCGGCTTCGGAGGCGTAGACCTTGGCCTGGGCGGCGAGGCGGCCGGCCTGCTTCGTGTGCTCCTGGACGGCCGCGGCGTAGGTGAGCGCGCGGGAGGCGGCGAGCTCGGTGGCGATCTGGGCGATCTTGAACTGGATCGCCTGGTTGTTGGCGATGGGCTGGCCGAACTGCACGCGCTCTTGAGCATAGGAAACCGCCAGCTCGAGGGCGCGCTGATGGATACCCGCGGCCTGGGCGCCGATGCCGAGGCGCGAGTGGTCGAGGGTGGCGAGGGCGATCTTCAGCCCCTGCCCCTCCTCGCCGATGAGGTTGCCGGCCGGCACCCGGCAGTCCGTAAAGTAGATCTGCGCCGTGAGCGAGGATTTGAGCCCCATCTTCTCCTCGGGATTCCCGACGGAGAAGCCGGGCGAGTCGGCGGGCACTACGAAGGCCGAGAGCCCCCGCTTCCCCGCTTCCGGGTTGGTGCGCGCCAGCACCACGAAGTATTTGGCGTAGCCGGCGTTGGTGATCCAGGCCTTCTCGCCGTTGAGCACCCAGAAGTCGCCGTCGCGCCGGGCGGTGGTCTTCAGGCTCCCCGCATCGCTGCCGGCGCCGGGCTCGGTAAGGCCGAAGCCGCCGACCGCCTCGCCGGTGGCGAGCGCCGGCAGGACCTTCCGCTTCAGCTCCTCGCTGCCGAAGTGGACGATCGGCCAGCAGCAGACCGAATTGGTGACGCTCATCGTCACCGCCGCGGCCGCGTCCACCCGGGAGATCTCCTCGATCGCCAGCAGGTAGGCGAGGGTGTCGGTGCCGGCGCCGCCGTACTCCTCGGGCACCAGCATGCCGAACAGCCCCATCTCCCCCATCTCCTGGAAGATGTCGGTCGGGAAAATGTGCTTGCGGTCGCGCTCCGCGGCCCCGGGCTGGATGCGCTCGACGGCGAAGCGGCGCACCTCGTCGCGGAGGAGCTGCTGGTCCTCGGAGAAGGAAAAGTCGACGCCGGTGGCGCCGCTGGCGGCGGCGACTTCGGCGGTGGACTCGGTGAGCACGGCCATGGCGGTCTCCTTCCGGTGGCCTCCTCAGGCCTTGTTGAGCACCCAGTCGGCGATCACCATCTTCTGGATCTCGCTGGTGCCCTCGTAGATCTCGGTGATGCGGGCGTCGCGGAAGTAGCGCTCGACGTTGTACTCCTTGGTGTAGCCGTAGCCGCCGTGGATCTGCAGCGCCTTGTTGGTGACGCGCTGGGCCATCTCGGAGGCGAACAGCTTGGCCTGGGAGGCTTCGACAGTGAAGCGCTTCTGGTTCTCCTTGGCCCATGCAGCCTTCCAGGTGAGCAGGCGGGCGGCGTCGAGCTCGGTCGACATGTCCGCGAGGTAGAACTGGATGGCCTGGAAATCGGAGAGGTGGGAGCCGAACTGCTCGCGCTCCTGGGAGTAGGCGAGCGCCTCCTCGAAGGCCGCCTGGGCGATGCCGACCGCCTGGGCGGCGATGCCGATGCGGCCGCCGTCGAGGGTGAACATGGCGACCTTGAAGCCCTCCCCCTCCTCGCCGAGACGGTAGCGGGCCGGGATCCGCATGCCCTGGAACGCCAGCTCGGTGGTCCCCGAGGCGTTGACGCCGAGCTTGAACTCGTGGGTGCCGTGGCTGTAGCCCGGGGTGTCGGCGGGGACGATGAAGCAGGTGATCCCCTTGTGCTTCTTCTCCAGGTCGATGCTGGCGAAGACCAGGGCGATGTCGGCGTCGGTGCCGTTGGTGATGAAGATCTTGTTGCCGTCGAGGACGTAGTCGTCGCCGTCGCGGCGCGCCGTGGTGCGGATGCCCGCCGGATCGCTGCCGGCGCCGGGCTCGGTGAGGGCGAAGCAGCCGAGCTTCCGGCCGGCGGCGAGGGGGGTGAGGAAGTCCTGCTTCTGCTCCTCGGTGCCGAACTTCAGCAGCGGATCGCAGACCAGGGAGTTGTTGACCGAGAGGATGACGCCCGAGGTGGCGCAGACGCGGCTGACCTCCTCGATGACGAGGCAGTAGGAGATGGCGTCCATGCCGGCGCCGCCGTACTCCTCGGGCACGCTGACCCCGGCGAGGCCCAGCTCGCCGGCCTGATCGAAGAAGGAGCGCGGGAACTCGCCCGACTCGTCGATCTCCTTGGCGCGCGGGCGCACGACCTCCTCGGCGAACCGCCGGACGTTCTCCTGCAGAAGCTTCTGCTCTTCGGTGAGCTCGATTTTCATGGGTTTCCTTTTGCAATGAGCGGGTCGCGAGGACCCGGCCCCCGGGATCGTAGCAACGGGTCGAAGGGGGGTCAAGGAAAGGGTGCCGCTTCTCATCCCTCCCCGACTTGGTGCACAATCCGCGGCATGAAGACGAACGAGCCCCTTCAGCCTGATTCCCTGCAATACACCGAGACAGAGGTCCGCAGCTACCTGCCCACCGGCTGGGCTCTGGCCGTCAATCAGGGCGGAAGCTGGGATCCCAAGAAGAAAATCTGGAAGGCCACGGTGCTCGACAATGTCGATTTCGACTGGCCGGTCGAGGTCACCGGCGCCGAGATCAGCAAGCTCGGCCGCCTCGAGGCCCTGCGCGTGGCGATGGACAGGGTCTTTCGCGAGCGGCTGGGGTAGGACACTCCCCCTTCTCTTGCTCTCCCCCTCTGGCTCTCTCCTCAGGAGAGAGCGGCTTCGCCATTCCTGCGCCAGCTTATTTTAAATAGTTATGTTACAATAGGAGAATAACAATAGGGAGCAGACGCTCTCGAGAGCTCTAAGGAGGATCTATGAGAATTGCCAGACTGCTTGTCCTCGCCATCCTTGCCGTCTTTCTCGCGACACCTCGAGCCAACGCCATTGACGAGGGGCAGACTCGTCCGCGACTGAGCAGCGCCTCGATTACGTCGCCGAACACCACCGTGAACCTGATTCCCTTCACCTCGGGATCGGGAAACCTCAAGGGAATCCACTGCATCTTCGCGGCGACGGCGGCGAACCGCATTCAGCCGGTCAACATCTACGTGGACGGTGGGAGCGCCCAGGCGCTGAACATCGAATCTACCAGCTTTCCCCAGGAGAGCGACGGCAGCGGCAGAACCTCCACAGGCTTCATCCCGATGAACGTACGCTTCGGGTCGAGCCTCCAGATCCAGCTCACGCGAGCTTCTTCACCGAACGCGGTTTTCGACGTTACCTGCGTGGCCAGTTGGGCTCTCGACTGAGCTTCTCTGGGGTTGAAGCCTCCAGGCTACCTCCAGATGCCCTCCTTCGGGCCGAGGGGAGCGGAAGGAGTTTTCCTCCACCCGGAACGGGGGGAGGCCAGGAGGAGGGCGTTCCGGAGACCGGAGAGTCTCCTTGTCTGGGGCGCCCCCTCCTAACCTCCCCCTGAAGGGGGAGGGACCAGTTACCTTTGCGCAGAGCCCCTCCCGCCCTACTGGCTCCAGGGCGGCGTCACCCCGTTCGAGCGGGCGTAGGCGATCGCCTGGCCCAGGTGCTCATGGGCATGGGTGACGAGGACCATCATGTCGTCGCGCACCGTGGCGTCCTGACCGAAGAGCTTGATCTTGCGGCCCAGGTCCCCTTCCGGGACGGTCTGGATCTCCTTGCGAACAGACTCGAACGACGCCTTCAGCGCGGCGACTGTCTTCGCCTTGTCCCCGCTCATCTCCTTCTCGAGGGTCCGGGGATCGACGCCGGCGGGCACCTTGGCGCCCCAGAAAGTGGGCAGGAAGTAGTTGGCGGCGGCCACGTGGTTGAAGACCTCTCCCGCGGAGCGCACGCCGGCCGCCGGCTTCCAGGTGTACTTCTCGGCCGGCATGGCATTGGCCAGGGCGAGGAGCTTGTCCTCGGCCTGCTTGATCTGGAACAGGATCGAATCCCGCACACCCCCCTCGGATTTCGCCATCGCGTCTTTCATCTCAGCCTTCGCGCCCTCTTTCGCCATTTCCGCTTGCGGGGCCTGGGCGCGCACCGGCAACGCCAGGGTGCTGGCGAGGGCCAGGGCCATGGCGGCAGTCGAACCGAATCTCTTCATCGTGGGTCTCCTTTGAGAAATCAAGCGAATCGGGGGGGATTCTACCCCGGACGGCCGCGCGCACTAGAATGGTCCTCTCTGGAGGTGAACCCCGCTTGCTGATGACCCTCACCGTGCTGGGCAGCGTCGGCGTGCTGTCGTTGCTGATCGTGATCATCGCCGCTCTCCAGCGGCGGTTCTTCTGGGTGCGGCAGCTCGCCTTCCCGCTCTACGTGGCCGCCGGGGTGGCCACCCTGGAGATCCTCGCCCTCCTCCAGCCGGGCTACCAGACGGTGGCGGTGCGCCACGTGCTCGACTGGGCCTGGCTCTTCCTCGGCCTGATCACCATCTTCCGGCTGCTCGGCCTCTACCTCTTCGACGTCCACCTGACCGCCCGGCGGGAGATCCGCCTGCCGCCCCTGCTACCGGCGGTGACGATGACCGTGATCTACCTGGTCACCGCCTTTGTCAGCCTGCGGCTGAGCTTCCCGAAGCTGGACGTCACGGCGCTGATCGCCACCAGCGCGGTCACCTCCCTGGTGCTCGGCCTCGCTCTCCAGCCGATCCTCGGCAACTTCTTCGCCGGCCTGGTGATCAGCATCGAGAAGCCGTTCCGCCTCAACGACTGGATCAAGGTCGGCGAGCAGGAGGGACGGGTGGTCGCGATCACCTGGCGCACCACCCACCTGCGGACGCGCGACAACGACAACCTGGTGATCCCCAACGGCAAGATGGCCGAGGAGCGGGTGCTCAACTATTACTACCCGCACCCCGTGCACCGCGAGAAGGTGAGGGTGGGAGCGCACTACGACGAGCCCCCCTACCGGGTGCACCGCGTCCTGCTCGACTGCGCGGCCGGCGTGCGGGGGGTGCTCGACACGCCGGCTCCCGACGTCCTGATCGTCGCCTTCGAGCCGAGCTCGATCCTCTATGAATTGCGGGTCTGGACGGACGACATCGCCCAGGCGCACCAGATCGCGAGCGACCTGCGGGGGCGTATCTGGGAGGAGTTCCACAAGGAGGGGATCGTCATCCCCTACCCCATTCAGCGGCTGGAGCTCGCCCGTCCGGCGCGCCCGCGGCCCGAGGCGGACGGGGTGGACGACGGGGTCTGGCCGGCGCGGCTGTACGTGGCCGAGGGGCCGGAGCGCGGCCGCTCGCTGACGCTCGACCGGAGCGCGCCGGCGACCGTGGGACGCTCGCGCTCCTGCGCGCTGCCGTTGAGCGATCCCAACACCAGCAAGGAGCACCTGCGCCTCGCCTGGGAAAATGGCGCCTGGGTGATGACCGACGCCAGCAGCAGCGGCACCCGGGTCAACGGCAAGCCGGCCGAGCGCGCGGTCCTGCGGCCGTTCGATCGCATCGCGGTGGGCGACACGGTTATTATTTTCGAGACATGACCATTTTTGAGACATGAAGACTTATTGGGTATGAAAGAAAGCATCGGCCCCTACCGCGTCCGCGAGCTGCTCGGCAAGGCCGGGCAGTCGGTGGTCTATTCAGCCGTGGCTCCGGAGGGGCGGCAGGTGGCGATCAAGCTCTTCCCGGCCCGCCTGAGCGGGAACCCGGCCGCGGTGGAGCTCTTCCATCGCGAGCTGCGGACGGTCGCCCCGGTCTCCCGCCATCCCAACCTCGTGCACATCCTGGACACCGGCCAGGAGGGGGACCGGCTCTACCTGGTGATGGATCTGGTCGCGGGGACCTCGCTCGACCGCCGCCTCAAGCAGGGGCGGCCGTCGCTCTCCGAGGCGTTCACGGTGATGCGGGGGATCTGCCGGGGACTGGCTCAGGGGCACCAGCACGGTCTCCTCCACCGCAGCCTGACGCCGCGCAACGTCCTGGTCTCCCCGGATTTCGCGACCGTCAAGGTGTCGGACCTGGGAGCGACCGGTTTCGAGACGATGGCGCAGAGCCTCACCGCCACCCTGGGCACGGGGGAGATCCGGCTGGGAGCGCTCTACTATCTCGCGCCCGAGACGGTGGATGGCTCAGGCTCGGTGGACGCCCGCGCCGACCTCTACTCCGCCGGGGTGATCTTCCACGAGATGCTGACCGGCCGCGCGCCGGGGCCCAAGTTCGCCCTGCCGAGCCAGCTCGACCCGACACTGTCGCCGGAGATCGACGTCGTGGTGCTGCGCTGCCTTGCCCGCCGGCCGGACGAGCGCTACGCCAGCGCCGGCGACCTCCTCGCCGCGCTCGAGCGCTTGGAGGAGACGCTGCGGCTGCGGACGCTGACCGAGATCCGCGGCATCTCCCAGGCCGGCTCGCGCCTCCTGGGCGGCGGCGAGTCCGGGACCGGCAAGCGCCCCATCCTCCTCTACGTCGGCCTCGCGCTGCTGGTGCTGGCCGCGCTGGCCGGCGTCGGGTGGTTTCTGGCGCGGTAACCGGCTGGAGGGGGTCCGTAGCCTCGCCATCCGGGATTGAATCCCGGGCTACCGACAATCGCCCCTCCCGGGGCTCTGCAGGAAATGGGTTGGTGGGAGTCCCGGATGGGACGGCCGTGGGTAGCCCGGGATTTCAATCCCGGGCGGTAAAGCCCCATTCCTCCCTCGCAGTCCTTTCTCAAACTAAGCCGAAGCTGGTCCTTTTAGAGGATGGCTGTCATAAGATACGGCCAGCATGATCAATTCGGCGCTTGTGGTTTTCACAAGCAACGTCGCACAGGCCATTGGTGCCGTCATCCTGGCGATGGTCCTGGTGGGTTTCCATCGCCTGTATCAGCGTCACTATCTGCTGACGTGGGCGTGGAGCTGGTGGGCGTTCTGTGTCTGGCTGATCACCGGGGCAGTTTCGCAGTATCTGGCGCCGCATATGCCGGCGGACGCGCCGGCCCGCCTGGCGGCCTCGCTGCTCTCGATCACCGCCGGCTACTGGCAGGTCGGCTGGCTGCTCATCGGCACCTACGAGGCGACCACGGAAAGGCTGCTCTCCCGCCCCTTCCAGCGCGCCACCCTGGCGCTCCTGCTGGTGCTGGCCGTCGGCTCCGTGACGCTGACCCTGTACACCCCCTCCGAGGTCCGGTTCCTGGTGCGGGTCGGCCTGCGCGCGCTCCTCCTCGCGATCGCCTTCCTCATCGCGGCCTGGCGGATCTGGCACAGTCAAGCCCGCCGCTCCGGGATCGGGCGCATTCTGGTGGCGGGCGCCTTCCTGCTCTACGGGCTGCATCAGCTCCACTACCTGATCGTCGTGGTGACGCAGATCACACAAGTGGGCTCGATGGATTACGCGGCCTATCTCGGACCGTTCGACTTCCTGTTCCAGTCGCTGATCGGGATCGGCATGGTGACCTGGCTGCTCGAGGACGAGCGCCAGCGGGTCCTCGCCGCCTCGGACCGGATCGAGCACCTGGCCTACCACGACTCGCTGACCGACCTGCCCAACCGTAACCTGCTGCTCCAGCATCTGGGAGCGGCGCTCGCGGCCGCCGAGGCACGGCGGGAGCGGCTCGCCGTCTTCTTCCTCGACCTCGACCGCTTCAAGGTGGTCAACGAGTCGATGGGCAACCGCCACGGCGACGAGCTGTTGAAGGGCTTTGCGGAGCGGCTGCGGAGCAGTCTCCGCGGCACCGACCTGGTCGCGAGGGTAGCCGCGGACGAGTTCGTCATCCTCCTCCCCTCTATCGAAAGCGAGGTGGCCGTCGTGCGGGTGGCCGAAAAGCTGCTGAGCGTCACCCGGCTCCCCTTCGCCCTCCAGGAGCGCGAGGTCTATCTGACCGCCAGCCTCGGCATCAGCCGCTACCCGGAGGACGGCACCGACGCCGAGACCCTGCTCAAGCGCGCCGAGATCGCGATGTACCGTACCAAGGAGACGAGCCGGGACGGCTATCAGATCTATGTCCCGGGCATGGACTCCCACAGCCTGGAGCAGCTCTCGCTGGAGGCCGACCTGCGGCGGGAGCTGAGCCATAGCCAGGGGGGCGGCCTCACTCTCTTCTATCAACCGGTGCTCGACTCGAGCCGGCGTGCCGTCGAGGGGGTCGAGGCCCTGCTGCGCTGGTATCACCCCACGCGCGGCCTGATGACGCCGGCGGATTTCCTCTGGATCGCCGAAGCCTGCGGTCTCGCCAACGTGCTCGACCTCTGGGTGCTGCGCACCGCCTGCCGCGAGGTCGAGGTCTGGCGCCGCGAGGGGGCTCCGGACCTGCAACTGGCGGTGAACCTGTCGCCACGCTCCTTCCAGCAGCCGGACCTCCTGCGGCGCATCGAGGACGTGCTGGCCGAGACCCGCTTCCCGCCCTCCGCGCTGGTCCTGGAGATCACCGAGACCCTGGCCATGCAGAACGCCGAGGCGACCCTCGCCGTGCTGCGCGGCCTGAAGGCGATCGGCGTCAAGATCGCCATCGACGACTTCGGCACCGGCTACTCCTCGCTCTCCTATCTCACCACCTTCCCGATCGATACCCTCAAGGTCGACCGCTCGTTCGTCCACGCCATCGGCCATGCGCGCGGCAGCGAGGAGGTCGCCGCGGTGGTGATCGCGCTGGCCGTCAGCCTGGAGATCAGCGTGATCGCCGAGGGGGTCGAGAACCTGGAGCAGTGGCGCTGGCTCCAGGGGCTCGGCTGCGACAAGTTCCAGGGCTACCTCTTCAGCCGCCCTCTGCCCGCCGCCGAGTGCCGCGACTTCGTGCTGCACGAGGATCTCGGCGCGCGGGTCAATCAGGTCGAGCAGTTGTGGAGTTCGGCGTAGGGAGGCGCCGGCCCCCGTGATAGCGTTTCGACGCTACGGGGATGTCGTTTCTAACGGGGGTAACGCGTGGAATACCGGAATCTCGGCAAGAGCGGCCTGAAGGTCTCCCCTCTCTGCCTGGGCGCGATGATGTTCGGGAGCTGGGGCAACCCGGATCACGAGGACTCCATCCGCATCATCCATCGGGCGCTGGACGCAGGGGTCAACTTCGTCGACACCGCCAACGGCTACTCCGAGGGGGAGTCGGAGGTGATCGTCGGCAAGGCGCTGAAGGACCGGCGCGAGGGGACCGTGCTCGCCACCAAGGTCTGGGCGCCGGTGGGACCGGGTCCCAACCAGCGCGGGCTGTCGCGCAAGGCGATCCAGGAGCAGCTCGAGAACAGCCTGCGCCGCCTCGGCACCGACGTCATCGACCTCTACCAGATCCACCGTCCGGACCCGACGACGCCGATCGAGGAGACGCTGTCGACCCTCAGCGACCTCGTGCGCCAGGGGAAGGTGCGCTACCTCGGCCTGTCGACCAACCACTACGAGGGGTCGGCCCTGTGGGAGAAGCGCTTCGCGGCCTGGGAGATCGTCGAGACCTTCTGGGTCAGCGAGCGGCACGGCTGGGAGCGCTTCGTCTCCCTGCAGCCGCCGTACAGCATCCTGCGGCGGACGATGGAGGCCGAGCACTTCCCGATGTCGCTCAAGCTCGGCCTCGCCAACATCGTCTGGAGCCCGCTCGAAGGCGGCTGGCTCTCGGGCAAGTACCGCCGCGACGCCGCCAATCCCAAGGACAGCCAGCGCGCCGAGAAGTGGATCGGCGACATCAATAATCCCAAGTTCCAGCGCCGGCTCGACATCGTCGAGAAGCTGCTGCCGCTGGCGGAGGCCAAGGGGGTCCCCCTCGCCCGCCTCGCCAACGCCTGGGCGCTCCGCCATCCGGCGGTGACCTCGGCGATCATCGGCCCGCGCACCATGGAGCAACTGGAGGACAGCCTGCAGTCTTTGGACGTACAGATCACCGACGAGGATACCCGGATCATCGACGAGCTGGTGCCGCCCGGGACCTCGGCTCTCTAGTTGACCCCATAAAGCAACTTATGAACGCCACTGAGACCTCTTACGCTCCCATCCGCACCGCGCGGCGCATCGCGGATATCCACTACGCCGTCCGCGACGTCGTTATCCTCGCCCGCCAGGCCGAAGCCATGGGCAGGAAGATCATCGGCCTGAACATCGGCGACCCCTGCCAGTGCGACTTCCGCACGCCGGAGATCGTCATCGAGGCCGTGGTCAAGGCCCTGCGCGACAACAAGACGTCCTACTCCGCCTCTGAGGGGATCCCGGAAGCTCTGGCGGCCATCCGCCGTGACGCCGAGGAACAGAAGGGGATCCGCTCGGTCCAGGAGATCTTCGTCGGCCACGGCGCCTCCGAGCCGATCGAGATGGTCCTCACCGCGATTCTCGAGGCCGGCGAGGCCGTGCTCCTGCCCAGCCCGGGCTATCCGCTCTACTCTGCCGTCCTCGCCAAGATCGGCGGCCGGGCCCTCTACTACAACCTCGACGAGTCGAACGGCTGGCAGCCGGATCCGGACCACATCGAGCGGCTGGTGGACGCCGGCACCCGCGCCCTGGTGCTGATCAACCCCAACAATCCGACGGGGTCGGTGACCGACCGCGCCACCCTCGAGAGGGTGCTGGAGATCGCGGCGCGGCACCAGCTCCTGGTGCTCTCCGACGAGATCTACGACCGCATGCTGATCGATCCGGGGACGGACTTCGTGGCCACCGCCGCGCTGCGGGACGACATACCGATGGTCACCTTCAGCGGCCTTTCGAAGGTCTGGCTGGCGCCCGGCCTGCGGATTGGCTGGGCCATCCTCTCCGGCCCCCGCGAGGTGCTGGCGCCGCTCGCCGACGCCATGGGCCGGCTGGTGCGGGCACGGGTCAGCCCCAGCCACCCCGCGCAGTGGGCGATCAAGCCGGCGCTCGAAGGGCCCAACACCCATCTCGCGGAGGTGAGCGCCAAGCTGCGCCGCCGCCGGGACCTCACCGTGCGGCGGCTCAACGCCATCCCCGGCTGGAGCTGCGTGCCGCCGCTGGGCGCCTTCTACGCCTTCCCAAAATTCGAGCTGGGGAGCCTCACCGACGTGGAGCTGGTGCGCGACCTGATCCTCCAGCACGGCGTCGTCCTGGTCCACGGCTCCGGCTTCGGCCAGGACGATTTCAACCACGTACGGATCGTCTTTCTACCGCAGGAAGAGCTGCTGGAGGAGGCCTACGATCACATCGCGGAGTATTCGGCCAAGGTGCTCGCGGGGAAAGCCTAGATGGCCGACCTCAGGGGAAAGACCCTTTTCGGCAAGACCCTCTTTATAACGGGCGGCAGCCGCGGCATCGGCAAGGCGATCGCGTTGCGGGCCGCCGCCGACGGCGCCAACGTCGCCATCGCGGCCAAGACGGCCGAGCCCCATCCGAAGCTGCCGGGGACCATCCACTCGGCGGCCGCGGAGATCGAGGCGGCGGGCGGCCGCGCCCTCCCGCTGCAGGTGGACATCCGGGACGAGGGGCAGATCCAGGCGGCGGTCGAGCGGACGGTCGCGACGTTCGGCGGCATCGACATCCTGATCAACAACGCCAGCGCCATCAGCCTGACCGGCACCCTGGAGACGCCGCTGAAGCGCTTCGACCTGATGATGGGGGTCAACACCCGCGGCACCTTCGCCTGCTCGCAGGCGTGCATCCCCCATCTCAGGAAGGCGGCGAACCCGCACATCCTCAACCTCTCACCGCCGCTCAATATGGACCCCAAGTGGTTCGAGCACCACGTCGCCTACACCATGGCGAAGTACGGGATGAGCCTCTGCGTGCTGGGGATGGCGGAGGAATTCAAAGCCGACGGCATCGCCGTCAACGCCCTCTGGCCGCGGACGGTGATCCTCACCGCCGCCCTGGCCATGCTGGGCGGCCTCACCCCGCCCGAGAACTGCCGCAAGCCGGAGATCATGGCCGACGCCGCCCACGTGATCCTCACCCGCGACAGCCGCGGCCACACCGGCAACTTCTACATCGACGACGAGGTGCTGCGGCAGGCCGGCGTCGCCGATTTCAAGCCGTACGCGGTGGCGCCGGGGCATCCGCTCCATCCGGACCTGTTTCTCGACGTGACGCCGGACGAGTATTTTGGCAAGGCAAACGTCGGCAAGACAATCGTCGGCAAAGCCTAGCCCTCCGTCTTCTCCTCCCGGAGCTGGTCGATGGTCTCGAAGGCGTGCCGCAGGTGGGGGATGACGATGCTGCCGCCCACCACCAGGGCCACGTTCAGGGCGTCGTAGAGCTCGTCATCGCTCCACCCCACCTCGACGCACTGGTCGAGGTGATAGTCGATGCAGTCGTTGCAGCGCAGCACGGCCGAGGCGACCAGGCCGAGCAGCTCCTTGGTCCTGCCGTCGAGGGCGCCGTCGCGGTAGGCGGCGGTGTCCAGGTTGAAGAAGCGCTTGATGCCGAGATGATCGGCCTCGGTGATGCGGTCGTTCATCCGCTGGCGGTACTCGCGGAACCCCTTGATGTCGTTCGGCATTCGATCTCCTTGGCTCGCCTCTGTCAGTCCTTCACGAACGTGCCGCGCTCGGTGTCCTTGCGGACGCCGGGGAACGGCAGCACCCGGCCGTGGGCGACGCAATAGATCGCGGGGGGCAGGGTGCCGGCCGCGAAAATCGCCTCCGTCAGGTTCTGGAGGGCGTCGGATTGTTTCATCTCGAAAGGGCGCATGGCGCCGGTGAGCACGATAGGAACGCACGGCTCTTGCAGGTTGTCGTAGAGGTACTTGCCGGTGAGGGCGAGGGTATCCGTCCCATGGAGCACGACGATGCCGGCCGTGGCTCCCGCATCGCACGCGCCGGTCGCCCGCACGGCCTCCAGGATGCGGACACGGTCCGCGTCGGTCATCAGCTGGCTGTCCTTGCTCATCAGCTCGAAGACGCTGACCTCGGTCTCCTCCAGCCGCAGCTCGGAGAGCATCCGCCGCACCAGGGAGTGCCGGTTGGCCAGCTCCCCCGTGTGCTCGTCGTAGGTCTTCTCGATGGTCCCGCCGGTGGTGATCAGTGTGATTTTGCGCACGGAGGGGGACTCTATCGCACCGCGTGCCCGGCCACTCCGACCTGGAAAGGAAAGGCGACGCCCCGTCACTCCCCTTAGAATGCGTCGTCCAAAGGAGAAACCGCTTTGATCGCCCAACCTTCGGCCCCTCCCAGCGACGCGGAGATCCGCGATCGGATCCTCGGCGGCTTCCGGGGCGACGTCCCTCCCCTGCGCCCTTCCATCGGCTACCGGCTGGCGCTGGCGGGAGTGGCGTTCGCCATGGTGCTCCTGCCCGTCGTCTATGCCGGTCTGATCTCCATCGTGGGATGGGGGCTCTGGGCCTATGGCCGCTTCTTCTTCGTCCTGGCGCTGCCAGAAGCCCGGCATTGGTTGTCGATCCTTCTCGAGCTCCTGCCTCTGCTAACCGGTACACTGGTGCTCCTCGCTCTGGTCAAGCCCCTCTTCGCCCGCGCCGCCCGGCCCAGCCCTCCAGTGCGTCTGAGCCCGCAGGAGGAGCCTCTGCTCTTCGAGTTCGTCGCGCGGCTCTGCGCCGCGCTGCACGCTCCGGTTCCACGCGAGATCCACGTCAATTGCCAAGTCAATGCCTTGGCCTCGTTCCGTCCCGGCCTGCTTTCGTGGTTCCGCCACGATCTGATCCTGACCCTCGGCCTGCCGCTGGTGGCGGATCTCTCGCTGCAGCAACTCGCGGGAGTGATGGCTCATGAGCTGGGTCATTTCAGTCAGAAGTCCGGGTTGCGCGTCTCGACGGTGATCCGCAGGATCAACGTCTGGCTCGCCCGTCTGGTCTACCAGCGGGACCGGTTCGATCTGGCCTTGGAAACCTCGGCCCGGCAGATCCGTAACGTCTTTCTGCGGATGTCGCTCAGGATCGCCCTCTTTGGCGTCACCGTCACCCGGAAGATCCTCTGGACGCTGATGATGCTCGGCCACACGCTCAGCTCGCACATGATGCGCCAGATGGAGTACGACGCCGACCGGTACGAGGTACGTCTGGCGGGGTTCTCCTCCTTCGACCTCTGCATGCGCGAGCTGTTCTCTCTCGGCGCTGCCTACACGATGGCCATGGGGAATCTGCAGGAACAGTGGAAGGAGAGGCGGCTCGTCGACAACTTTCCACGCCTGGTGCTGGCCAACCGAATCCGGGAGGTGCAGCGGATCGCCGTTCAGATCGATCGCCAGATCGCGCAGGAGCCCGAGCTCCCCTTCTCCACTCACCCGACCGCACGTCGGCGGACCGCCCGTGCCCTGCGGGAAAAGGGTGTCGGAGTCTTCTCCTCGGATCTACCCGCGGGAGCGCTGTTCGCCAATCTCGAAGCCTTGGAGCGGAGGACCTCGCTGGCCTTCTACAAGGAGCTGGTGGGCAATCAGGTGAGGCCGCAGGATCTGCTCCCGATGGACGACGTCAAGGAGCGCCAGGAGCGGGTCCAGAGCGAGCGCGCCGCCCTCGAACGCTACTTCCGTGACCCGAACCCGCTGAAGGGACTGCCGCTGCCGCCCGAGCTGCCGCCGCCGGCCGACCCGGCGGCGGCGATCGCCGAGTTGGGGCGGACCCGGACCACTCTCGCCGCCCGGGACGAGGGGGGTCATGCGGGCGCCGGTGAACGGTATCGCACGGCCACGAAGGAGCGGCTCGTCGCGCTGCGCGCCCAAGCCGTGATTCAGGCCGGCTACTCGATCCGTGCCGGCGATTTCAATCTCACGGACGGCCAGCTGGTCTCGGCGAACCGCGCGGCGGCGGAAGCCCAGAGCCAGATGAAGTGGAACGGCGAGCAGCTCGCAAGCTTCGAGGCGGTCGAGGTCCGGCGCCTGCTCCTCAGTCTCTCGTTGCTGGAGCTGCCGCGGGTCGCGGCCCGTCTGCCGGAGCTGGAGCACGGGCGCGAGGAAGCGAAGCGGCTCCTCGCCTGCGCCTCGTTTCTCTCCGCCAGATTTCCCGGCATGTTCGCTTTGCGGGAAACCCTCTCGCGGCTCGAGATCCTGAGTGTCCAGGTCAAACCGGACCAGGAGAACCCACGGCTCAACGCGGCCCTTCAAGAGCACATGGACACCCTCCAGGAGCAGCTCAAGGAGCTGCACCGTGGACTGCGGGATCGGAGCTACCCCTTCGATCACGCCCGCCGGGAGATCACCCTGGCCCAGTTCACCATTCCCGCGATGCCGCCGGCGAACGACTTCCAGAGGCTGCTCGTCACCGCGGAGCAGGCCCTGGAACGGCTGCACGATCTCTACGAACGGCTCCTGGGCCGGCTGACCTGGCTGGCGGAACAGGCCGAGACGGCGCTCGACCTGCCTGCCCTGGCTCCATCGCCAGCGCCGGAGAGCTCGCCCGCGACGTCGCCTTCCGCAGGGCCGCACATTCCGGAGAGCAAGGCCTCGGCGGTCACCAGCCGGGAGAGGTTCGTCCTCTACTTCTGCCATCCTCTCGAAGTCCGCACCCTGCCACTGCCCGATACGCTGCCCGAGGTCGCCACCGCCGATCCGCGGGCGGCGCTGGCGGCGGCCCGCGACGCCGCCCTGGAGAGGGTCAAAGAGAACGCGGAGAACGTCCGCCGGTACCAGATCCTCGAACGGAAATACTTCAAGGCCCTCCGGGCGGAGGTCCTGCTGGCCGCGGAAATCGCCATTCAGCCCGCCGATTTCGAGCTCCCTCGGGCCGACGCTCGGGTGGCGGAGCAGGCCCGCGAACGAGCGCTCGCCGAGATGAGCACCCTCGAACCCGCGCTCCAGAGCTTCGAGGAGATCCAGACCCGGCGCCTTCTCGCCGCCCTCACGCTCCTGGAAAGCGGCGAGGCTCGCATCGCCGAGGCGGACAGCCGGTGCCGGGAAGCACCTCCCCTTCTGGCCTGCGTCGCGGCGGTCCAGCGGCGATTTCCTCTATTGCGGGAGCTGCGCAAGGCGCACGCGGTTCTGGAGAGCCTGGCGGCTCATGCTCCAGCCTCGTCCCAGTTGCCCGGTTTTCAGGGCCAAGTCGCCGAGCGGATGTCGCAGGCCCAGAAATATCTGCAGGAGCTGCAAAGAAGTCTTCATACCGAGCCTTGCCCGCTGGTCGGACCCGAAGGGCCTGTCGACCTCGCCCGGGTCGCCGTCCCCAAACTCCCCCGCTCCACCGACTACAACGGCATCTTCAATTCCACAGGATGGGCGCTCCGGGAGCTGACCGACCTGCACCGGCGCCTCCTCGGCCGGCTGGCCGGAACCGCGGAAGAGGTGGAGCGGACGCTGAGTCAGTAGGCAGGATCTCTCGCGAGGTATCCTACGCCGCGCCATGCGAACCGAACGGAAGCGCGCGTTGCGCCGGACCTTCCTGGGCCTCCTGCTCCTTGGGCTCATCCTGGGCTTCTGGGCGTTTCTCGCCGAACCCTCGTCCCTGCGGGTGCGGGAGCACCGCGTGGCGATCCCCGGGTGGCCGGCGGGCCGGTCGGGGATGCGGATCGCCCTGCTCTCGGACCTTCACGTCGGCTCCCCCTTCAACGGCCTCGACAAGCTGGAGGAAGTGGTACGGCGGACGAATGCGGCCCGGCCGGACCTCGTGCTCATCCTGGGGGACCTGGTGATTCAGGACGTCGGCGGCGGCCGGTTCGTGCCGCCGGAGAAAATCGCTCCCGTGCTCGCCCGGTTGCGGGCGCCGCTCGGCGTCCACGCGGTGCTGGGCAATCACGACCGGTGGCTCGACGCGCAACGGGTCCTCAGCGCTCTCGAGCGGGCTGGCATTCCGGTAATGGAGGACCGCGCGGCCGAGGTCTCAAGCGGCGGCCCTCCCTTCTGGCTGGTGGGAGTGAGCGATCACTGGACGGCACCGCATGACGTCCGCGGGGCGCTCGCCCAAGTCACGGACGGGGGTCCGATCCTCCTCTTCACCCACAACCCCGACGTCTTCCCCGAGGTCCCTCCCCGGGTGAGCCTAACGCTCGCAGGGCACACGCACGGCGGGCAGGTCTACTTCCCTCTGCTCGGCCGCCTGATCGTCCCCTCGGAGTATGGCCAGCGATATGCCCTCGGCGCCATCGTCGAGAAGGGAAAGCACCTCTTCGTCGCCGGCGGCGTGGGGACGAGCATCCTCCCCGTCCGCTTCCTGGTGCCACCGGAGATCTCGATCGTCCGGCTCGAACCGGACCAGTAAGACGCGATCAATTACCCAGCGCGGCGAGCGCCCGGTGGGCCACCGCCGCCACGGAGTCGGCGGCGAGCCGGGTCAGGGCGATCATGTTCTCGGGACGGCCGAAGCGGCTGAGCACCTCGGCGGCGGCCAGCCGTACCTGCCAGTCCGGATGCGACGCGGCGGCGCGGAAAAAAGCGTCGTCCCCGGCTCCGGCGCAGACCGCGAGCGCCTTGTAGACGGCGCGCGCCTCCGCGCCGGCACCCAGGGAGAGGATGGAGGATTGCAACACGGCCCGTGCCTCGGGCCCGCCGATCCGGCCCAGGCTCTCCAGGGCGGGCGCGCGCAGCTCTTCCCGCTCCTTGAGACAGCGGGCGAGCAACGGCACGGCCCCGCGGTCCCCCAGCTCTCCCAGGGCGCGGAGCAGCGGCGGCGAGGGCATCACGGCCGCGCGAGCCCGCAGGGCCGGCACCAGCTCCGTCATGCCGCAGCGCATGGCCGCCTCGGCGGCCGGGATCGCGTAGAGTTCGGGAGCCTCCTCCAGCCAGTCGTCCCAGGGGAGCAGCGGCGCCATCCCGTCGATCCGCATCAGCCGGGCGATCACGCCGGGGCGGAACGACGGATCGAGATCCAGAATGGCCTCGACCACCTCGTCGATCGGCTGCCCGAGCAGGGCGGCGAGGACCAGCCGGTCGGACGGGTCCACGTCCGGCAGGATGTCGAGAGCGGCTTGCACATCGGCGCGGTGAGCGTCGAGCGCCGGCCCCAGGGACTCGCGCAAGCCGGCGGGGAGCCAGAGATAGAGGTCGAGCAGGGCATCGCCGAGGCCGGGGACGCTCACCTTCTCCAGCGCTTGGAGAAGATGCGGGAGCAGCTCCGGGCGCTCCGCCATCTCCTTCGTGGCGGTGAGGAACGCGGCGGCCGGGACATCCTGCGGAAAGCTCGCGGCGAGCTGAAAACCCCAGGCCCGCGGCTCCCCGGCGGCGGCGAGCAGCGGAGCGATCAGATCCTGCCGCCGCGCCAGAGCGGAAGGGCGGAGGGGCGCCGCCGGCCGCGAACCGGCCAGCACCTCGACGGCCTCGGCGTCCCAGGGGCCCGCCCCCAGCGCCAGCAGGCAGCGGGCGGCGGCCGTGCGCACCTCTGGCAGGCGGTCGTGGAGCCGTGCGGAAAGGGCCTCGCGGAACCCGCCCGGCAGGATGGTGATCTCCTCCGGCCGGGGCAGCCCTTCGATCACGTGGGCGAGCAGGCCGAGCATCGTCTCCTCGTCGATCTCGACCTCTCCGGCCGGCCAGTGCGCGGCCAGGGCGCGGAAGGAGAGCTCGCCGCCGATCCGGGCCAGGGCCTCGGCCGCGAGCGAGCCGACCATCGGATCGGTCAGCCGCTCGGCCAGATAGGGCACGGCCTCGGGCGCGCGCAGATCCCCGAGGGCCTGCACGGCGGCCATTTGTACCCACAGGTCGGCGCTCAGGAACGGCACCAGGTGAGGGATCGACCGCGCGTCCCCCAGATGGCCGATGGCGAGGATCGCCTCCTGCTGGACGTTGGGATCGGCGTGGCCGAGGGTGGCGTGCAGCGGCTCGAGCGCCCGTGGATCGCGCAGCCGGTCGAGGATGAGGACCGCCTGCAGCACCACGTCCGGATCGGAATCGCGCAGCAGCCGCACGACCAGCGGCAGGCTGCGGCCGCCGCGCAGCCGCAGGATCTCGGAGCCGGCGTTGCGTAGCGCGGCATCGGCTGGATCGCGCAGATACTCGGCCAGCCGGGAGTCGGGAAGGACGGAGGCGCCGATGCGCAGCGCCTGCTCGCGGATGCCCGGGCTGGGGTTGCGCACGAGCCGCTCGAGCGCCTCGACGCGGGTGTCGAGCGGCATCGAGGGGAGCCGCTCGAGGATATCGACGCATTCGTCCCAACTGGGAGCCTGATTGCCGACCGGTTCCATGCAGAGCCGCCGAGGGACTGAAGCTCAAGCTACAACCCTCGCGGGATACTCCTTTCCAAGGTGCGCCTTGGCGCCGGTCCCCGAGTCTCCACTCGGGGAGGGCGCCAGGCAGGCTGTCCGGGCTCCGGAAAAGTATACCCGGATTGGTGGGTCAGGGGCAGGTCTGGAAGGCTTCGACGTCGGTGACCGCGGCGGCCGGCTTCCCCGCCGGGTTCTCGTAGCGCGCGACGCTACCGGTCGCGGTATCGGTCACCGTCAGGACGTAGTGGACGTTAGTGGTGCCGGCGGCGAAGACCCAGTAGCGGCCGTTGACCCCGCAGCCGTCGAGCACCTTGACCATCACTTCCCAGTTGTCGGGGGCGAAGAACCAGAAGAGCCCGGAGTCGGCCGAGGCGGCCGGCACGGTCCGCCCCGCTCCCGAGGAGCCGTTGGCGTCCCAGGCGACCTCGACGCGGAAGCGCCCGCGGCTGAGGCAAAGGCTCGTCGCCGTGGGAGTGCAGAGGGCCGCCGGATCGGGGCGGCTCTTCTCCACCACGAAACGGAAGCCGTCGGCCATCGAGCTGACGGGCCAGGTGTTGTGGCCGAAGCCCGCCTGCGCGTCCTCTTCCCAGGGGACGCCGAGCCGCGCCCACTGCGCCTCCAGGCCCGGACGGGCGCCGGTGTAGTTCTGATCGGTGGTGCCGTAATACATGTGGATCGGCGGCTTGTAGCCGGGATCGGCCAGCGAGGCCACCGGATAGAACGGCGCCGAGAGGGTGAAGACGGCGCTGTACGCCGAGCTGGCGTAGGCGACGAGGTAGGCCCAGGCGCCGCCGGCCGAGTGCCCCGCCAGGGCGACCCGCCGGTCGTCCACCGGCAACTCCGCGCGGACGAGGCGGAGGGTTTCGGCGGTCGTCTGCTCGTCGTTCCCCACTCCCCAGCCGGCGTTGGCGGAGGATTTCGGCAACGCCACCACGCAGCCGGCCTTCTCGGCGGCGGTGGCGACGAAGGCCTTGTAATCCTCCGGAGTGCCGTTGGAGCCGTGGAAGAAGAGGACGAGAGGGGCCGGCCGGGTGGCGTCGAGCGTCGCCGGGACGTAGCGCAGGAGATAGGAGCCGGTCGCCGGGATCTCCACCTTCCGCCAGCCGGGGGCGACCTCGGCGCCGAAGGCGGGCACCGCGAAGAGAGCGAGGAGGAGGGCGGCCGGAAAAAACCTCGCGCCGCCCCTGCGGTCAGACTTCAACGACAACTGCATGCGGGGCATTCTACCAGCCCGGCCTCGATCCGCTATGCTAGGAGCCGATGCTAGCCCCTGTCGCTGAATACTCCCTTGTCCGCCGCGAGTGCCGGGCCGTCCGCATCCCGGAGGGCACGCCCGCCGTCCTCTCCTCCGGGACCCGGGTCCGCATCACCCAGTCGCTCGGCGGCTCCTACACCGTCGCGACCGACCGCGGCTACCTGTTCCGGATCGAGGCCCGGGACGCGGACGCCCTTGGCAAAGAGCCCGGCGAAGCCCTCGCCGTGCCGGCCGAGGCCAGTCTCGAAGAGCGGATCTGGGCGGGCCTGCGCACCTGCTTCGACCCGGAGATCCCGATCAACATCGTCGATCTCGGCCTGATCTACAACTGCGAGATCAAGGAGGAGGGGCGGCGGGTGGAGATCAAGATGACCCTCACCGCTCCCGGTTGCGGCATGGGTCCGATCCTGGCCCAGGACGTCCAGCAGAGAATCGAGAGCCTCCCCGAGGTGGAGCACGCCGAGGTCGAGGTCGTCTTCGATCCGCCCTGGGATCAGAACATGATGAGCGAGGCGGCGCGGCTGGAGCTGGGGATGTTCTGATCTCGATGGAGAAACTATGAACGCGATGCGGGTCAAACGTGTAGCGGGACGGCGAGACCAGGAGGACGTCTTGCGGGACATCGACATCCTCCAGAACACCATGAACCAGTTGCGAGGCTGTGGCCTGATTCCCAGAGGCGTCTACCGGTTTCAGACTCACGAGGAGGCGGATGAATGGATGATGCGCCAGATCGCGGCGAATCACGCGCGCCACGCCTCGAAGACCTCCTAGAGCTCTGCAAGGCCCTCAATCGGGAGGGTGTCCGCTATGTCCTGATCGGCGGCTTCGCCGTGATCCTGCACGGGTTTGTCCGATCGACCAAGGACGTGGACCTCCTGGTCGATGCATCGGAGTCCAACGTACAGGCCGTCAAAAGAGCCATGGCAGGTTTGCCCGATAACGCGGCAGCCCTCATCGCTGACGATGAAATCCTCAAATACCAAGTCGTCCGGGTCGCCGACGAAATCGTCGTCGATCTATTAGGAACGGCTTGTGGGATCGCCTACCCCGAAGCACTGGCGTCAGGTCTCGATCATTTCAACATCCAGGGTGTCGAGATCCCGGTCGCGAGCAAAGAGCTACTGATCCGCATGAAGGCAACGATTCGGGAAAGCGATGCCGTAGACGTTCGCTTCCTACGTCTGCGGATCGAAGAAGAAAAGAAGAGGAAGTAGGCCGTCAGGAATCCTCGACCGGCATCTCTTCCCCGACCGTAGCCGCCGGCTTCCCCGCGAACAGCCGCTTCAGCGACAGCCGCGCGTTGTCTAACTCCGCGTACAGCCAGAGCTTGATCCCCTTGGCGGCCATGTGGAACGGGGCGAGCTTGAGGTCGAAGAGTGCCTTGACCCGCCGGCCGTCGTTGCGGCGCCCGGCCTCTCCGGCGGCGCGGCGCGCCAGGGCGATCGCCTTGAAGCGCCGGTTGTAGATCCGCATCATGTGATAGCTGATGAAGGCCGGCTTCGGCCCCAGCACCGGCATCCACTGGAACTTCCCGAAGAACCGGTAGGCGGGGATCACCACGAAGATGTAGTACTGCGCCGTATCGATGAGGAACGAGGCGGAGAGCAGGTCGTGCTCCCCCATGTAGAAGTACTTGTCCTGGTAGATCGCCTTGAAGAAGCGGTGGTACGAGCGGTCGAACGTCGCGTTGTGCTCGGCGATCCGGGCGGTCACGTCCTCCCCCGCCGTCTGCGCCTTGACCATCTCGACCGTCGCCTCGACGGAGAACGAGGCATGGTCGAGCCCCGGCGAGTAATAGGGGTCGAGGAAGGCCGCCGCGTCTCCCATCAGCGCCCAGCCGTCCCCCATGTACTGGCGGGTGTAGTAGGCGAGGTTCGAGTAGGTCTTCAGGTCGCCGGCCTTCAGGCTCGCCCCCTCAAGCAGCTCCGCCGCGGCCGGGATCGCCCGCAGGAACGCCTGGTAATCGCTCGCCATGTTGCTGCCGCGGTCGAGGCTCACCAGGCGGGTGTCGAAGACAATGCCGATGCTGGTCTCGCCGTTGCCCAGGGGGATGAACCAGACCCAATAGCCGAACCCCATATAGTGGTTGGTGGCGAGGCGGCGGGAGGAGACGTTGCCGCGCGCGAGCTTGAGCGGCCCGCGGGCGGCGAAGTCGTCAATGTGGCGGACCCCCTCCCAGCGCCCCCAGACCGCGGCGGTGGGGTGCTCGCGGTTGCGCTCGATCAGCCCCAGCTTCTTGCCGAGGAAGTTGGCCCTGCCGGTGGCGTCGAGCACCCAGCGGCAGCCCACCGTCTCGGTCTCCCCTTCGTGCTCGAGGGTGACGCGGTGGTCGAAGTCGCCGACCTCGACGTCGCGCACCCGGGCCGGGCGGACGAGCTCCGCGCCCTCGGCCACGGCGGTCGCCAGCAGGTGCTCGTCGAGGGTGTCGCGCCGGAGCTGGAACGAGGGGACCGTGCTGCGCTGGAAGGCGCCGGACTCGCTGGCGTCGGCGTGGCCGCGCACCTTCTCGTTCTGGAACCAGTAGCGCAGCCCCTCTTTCGGCAGGTGCTCGTTCTCCAGGTGCTGCCACATCGCCAGCCGCCGGGTGAGGAACATCCCGGACATCTCCGTGGTCGCCTCCCCCACCTTGGCGTCGAACGCCTCCTGGCGCTCGATCACCAGCACCGACAGATCCGGCCGGTCCCGCCGGAGCAGGATCGCCGCCGCGGCGCCGCTGAAGGCGCCCCCCAGAATGACCACGTCGTACTTTTTCAAGCCGCTCCTTCCCCCGCTGCCAGGGCGCTGTCCGGGCAAGTTTAGCAGCCCTGGAGGGGCCGGGGTTGCGGCTTTCTGCGATGTGGGTCAGAATATGCTCCCGCGAAAGATGCCGCCCCGCCTTCTACACCCCCGTCCTTTTCTCATGATCTAGCCAAAACGGAGACATCTTGACTCGTAGAATGCTGATCAACGCGCAGCGTCCGGAAGAGCTGCGCGTCGCCATCGTCCAGGGGAATGTCCTTGAAAACTACAAGGTGGACGTCGCCGAAGCGGGCCTGACCCGCGGCAACATCTACCGCGGAGTCATCGCCAGCATCCAGCCCAGCCTGAACGCCGCCTTCATCGATTACGGCGCCGAGCGGCACGGGTTCCTGGCGATCCAGGACGTCGTCCCCGACGCCTACTACCGGCGCCCCTCCGGCGGCCACCCTCGCATTGACGAGGTGCTGGAGAAGAACAAGCCCATCGTCGTCCAGGTCGAGAAGGATCCGATCGGAACGAAGGGCGCGGCGCTCACCACCAGCCTCTCCCTCGCCGGCCGCTATCTCGTGCTGACCCCCTTCGAGGACACGCGCGGCGTCTCGCGCAAAGTCGAGGACGAGGACACGCGCAAGAAGCTCAAGGGGCTGGCCAACGGTCTCGATCTGCCCGACGGGTGCGGCGTCATCCTGCGCACCAACGCCCTGGGCCAGACCAAAATCACGCTCAACCGCGACCTCTCGGCCCTGCTGCGCCTGTGGAAACGGGTGCAGACGGCGGCGATGCAGGGCAAGGGGACCCGCCTCCTCTACACCGACCAGGACCTGATCCTCCAGGCGCTCCGGGACTACCTGGACACCAGTATCGAGGAAGTCCTGGTCGACGACGACGAGGCGTTCCACAAGGCCAAGGCCTACATCGAGGCCTTCATGCCGCGCTCGAAGACGCGCCTGATCCGCTATGCCGAGCGCATCCCGCTGTTCAGCCGCTACGACCTCGAATCGCAGATCGACCGCATCTACGAACGCCGGGTGGAGCTGCCGAGCGGCGGCTCGATCGTCATCGACCCCACCGAGGCGCTGACCGCGATCGACGTCAACTCCGGCCGCTCGACCCGCGCCGCCACCCAGGAGGAGACGGCCCTCAACACCAACGTCGAGGCGGCCGCCGAGGTGGCCCGCCAGCTCCGGCTGCGCGACATCGGCGGCATCGTGGTGGTCGACTTCATCGACATGCGCTCCTCGAAGGGACAGCGCAAGGTCGAGAAGGTCCTCAAGGACGCCATGAAGGCGGATAAGGCGCGCTCGACGATCGGCCGCGTCTCCCCCAACGGCCTGCTCGAGATCAACCGTCAGCGCATCCAGCAGGCGCTGCAGCTCCGCACCCACCGCCCCTGCCCGACCTGCAACGGCGTCGGACGTCTGGCGAGCGAGGAGATGGTCTGCCTGTCGCTGCTGCGCCGGGTCGAGGCCCGCGCCGCCACCGGCTCGATCCAGGGCGCCCGCATCGGTCTCCATCCGGAGCTCGCCGACGCGCTCCAGAACAACTACCGGCGCGAGCTCGCCGACCTCGAGACCGAGTTCGACATCGAGATCGAGGTCATCGCGACCGCCGGTCTTCACCGGCCGGACGAGAAGATCGATTGGCGGAAGCGGGAAAAGCCCGTGCCGCCGCCGAAGCCCAAGCAGGCCGCGATCACCTTCCAGCCCTGGGATCTCGCCTCGCTCGAAGACGAGGACGACGATGAGGACGAGGACTTCGCCGCGGAGGGCGAGGACCATGGCGAGGAGAACGGCCAGGCCGCGAGCGCCGAGGGGGACGCCGCCGCCAGAAAACGCCGCCGGCGCCGTGGCGGACGCAAGCGGAAGAAGAAGGGTGCCCCCGGCGAGAACGGCGACAGCGGCGTCCACGGTACCGGCGCCAATGACGACCAGGCGGCCCCGGGAGAGAGCGCGCCGGCCGAGATCTACCTCGCGCCCGTCCTGGAGGGTCCCGCGTTCGTCGACGAGCCCGCGGATCTCTTCGACGACGAGGAAGATGACGACGAGGACGACGACCTCGAAGAGGGGCAGGAGGCCGTCAACGCCGACGGAACGGTGGCCGCCCCTGGAGCGCCCGGAACGAAGAAGCGCCGGCGGCGCAGGCGGCGGCGGAAGTAGAGAAGTTTCCCGATTCCCGCCCTGAAAGGGCGGAATTTGAATAGCCTGGGGTTTCAACCCCAGGTTGGGGCGACACCCACCGTCGCGTGGTGTGCCGCCCCTTCGGAGCTTGAATTTCGTTGGCGGCTGACCACCTGGGGTTGAAACCCCAGGCTATTCAAATTCCGCCCTTCGGGGCGGCCCCCCCACCCGCCGCCTCTCTACCGGTAAAAGATCGGGAACGACTTCGGGTCGGCCTCGTGCATCAGCTCGTAGACCGTCTCGAAGACGGACTCCCGGTTGGGCTTCGAGTAGTAGTCGCCGTCCGAGCCGTAGGAGGGGCGGTGCTCCTTGGCGGCGAGGGTGCGCGGCTCGGAGTCGAGCCAGTTGTAGCCCCCCTGCTCCTCGATCACCTTCTGCATCATGTAGGCGGTGCCGCCGCCGGGCACGTCCTCGTCCAGGAAGAGGACGCGGTTGGTCTTCTTGAGCGACTGGACGATCCGGCCATGGAGATCGAACGGCAGCAGGGTCTGGACGTCGATCACCTCCGCCTCGATCCCCACCTCGGCGAGCTTCTCGGCCGCCTCGAGCGCGATCCGGCAGCAGGCGCCGTAGGTGACGACCGTCACGTCGCTCCCCTCCCGCAGCACCTCCGGCACCCCGAGCGGCACCCGCAGCTCGCCGATGTTGGCGGGCAGCTTCTCCTTCAGGCGATAGCCGTTGAGCACCTCGATGACCAGCGCCGGATCGTCGCTCGCCAGCAGCGTGTTGTAGAACCCCGCCGCCTGGGTCATGTTGCGCGGCACGCAGAGCCAGATGCCGCGGATCAGGTTCAGGAGCCCCCCCATCGGCGACCCCGAGTGCCAGATCCCTTCCAGCCGGTGGCCACGCGTGCGCACGATCACCGGCGCCTTCTGCCGCCCCTTGGTGCGCCAGCGCAGGGAGGCGAGATCGTCCGACAGGATCTGCAGACCATAGAGGACGTAGTCGAGGTACTGGATCTCCGCGATCGGCCTCAAGCCCCGCAGCGCCAGACCGATCGCCTGCCCCATGATCGTGGCCTCGCGGATGCCGGTGTCCGCGACCCGCAGCGGCCCGTACTTGGCCTGCAGGCCGGCGAAGCCCTGGTTGACGTCGCCGATCTGGCCGACGTCCTCACCGAAGGCGATCAGGTTCGGCATCCGGGAGAGCGCCGCGTCGAAAGCGGCGTTGAGCACCTCGAAGCCGTTGAGCACCGGAGCGTCCGGCGCGTAGACCGCCGGCACGGGCACGATCTTCAAGGCGGAAAATTCCGTCGTGCTGTAGAGGTCCGAGCTGTAGCGGTCCTCGTTGGCGCGGTCCTGCTCCCGCTTCCATGCCACGATCCGGCGCGCCGCGGGCGGCTCCTCCCCCGCCGTCGCGATCAGGGCGGAGTGGAGGGCGGCCATGATGTCGCGGCGCGGGGTCATCGGCTGCCTTTCGAGCTCCTGCCGGATGTTCTGGATCGCCGCGGGGTTCGCGGCCTGGCGCGCGATCTCGTCGAGCATCTCCAGGGCGGTCCGCTTCTCCGCGTCGATCGGGGCGCGGAACTCGTCCCAGGCCCGGCGCTGCGCCTCGCGGACGGTCCGGAGATCCTCCGCCTCGGCCTCCTCGAGCTCCTGGACGGTGGCGATCCCCTGCTCGATCATCCACTGCCGCATCTTGTGGATGGGATCGAACTCGACCTCCCAGGCCAGCCGATCCTTTGACTTGTAGCGCTCGTGGCTGCCGGAGGTGGAGTGCCCCTGCGGCTGGGTCATCTCGGCGACGTGGACGAGGGCCGGCACGTGCTCGGCGCGGACGATCTGCACCGCGGAGAGGTAGGTCTCGCAGAGGCCGGGGTAATCCCACCCCTTGACGGTGTAGAGGTCGTAACCCTGGCGGCTCCCCGGCGCGCGGCGGAAGCCGGAGAGGACGGCCGAGAGGTCGTCCTTGGTGATCTGGTGCTCGTTGGCGACGGAGATGCCGTAGCCGTCGTCCCAGATCGAGATCATCGCCGGGCACCCGAGGACGCCGATGGCGTTGACCGCCTCCCAGAACAGACCCTCGGCGCAGCTCGCGTTGCCGATGGTGCCGAAGGCGACCTCGTCGCCGTGGTTCGAGAACGGCGCCCCGAGCTCCCGCAGCCCGGGCAGCTCGCGGTAGAGGCGCGAGGCGTAGGCGAGCCCGACCAGGCGCGGCATCTGCGACCCCGTGGGCGAGACGTCCGAGGAGGAGTTCAGCAGGTCCGCCAGATTGCGGAAGCTGCCGTCCGCCTCCAGCATGCAGGTCGAGAAGTGGGCGGTCATCGAGCGGCCCGCCGAGCAGGGCTCGCGCTCGATGTCGGGATCGGCGTAGAGCTGGGCGAAGAACTGTTCGAGGGTGAGCAGCCCCAGGGCCATCATCAGCGTCTGGTCGCGGTAATAGCCGGAGCGGAAGTCGCCCGGACGGAAGGCGCGCGCGAGGGCGACCTGGGCCACCTCCTTGCCGTCGCCGAAGATGCCGAACTTGGCCTTGCCGGTGAAGACCTCCCTGCGGCCGATCAGGCTCGCCTGCCGGCTCTGAAAGGCGATCCGGTAGTCGCGAAGGATGCTCTCCCTCGTGAACTGCGAGCCCCCGGCTCCAGGCAGGGACGAGGTGTCCCGATCCGTAATGGGAAGTGACATGCTGAAGTCTCCAATGAAGGGTCGAGCCGGCCGGGCTCACCCTTTGGAATGCTAGCACGCGGGAGTGGGGTCTCCTCCCGTGCTGCTGAGGGCGACCGCAGGTCGCCCTTACAATCTCCGGCGCGGAGTTGAAGCCCTCACCTGGAACCCTCGTGTTACGATCCGACGTCAAACTTAACCCTTTGAGGGAGGCTATGACCGAAACGCTCCGACGCACCGCTTTCGGCGCCCTCGCGCTCCTCCTCGGCTTCACTCCTCTCGCTTGCGCCAGCAGCTCTGCCGTCTCTCCCCAGACCGCCGCTCCCGAAGCGGCGAGGTCCGGGGAGATGAAAAAGGGGGAGAAGCCGTCGCATGCTCCCGCCACCGGGCCGGCGAGCGGAGTCGAATCGAGGCGAGCCGGCGAGTCCGCCTACACCTCCATCTACCAGCCCCTCCCCTCGCAGCCGGTCCTGATCACCAACGCCACCGTGCTGACCGCCGCCGGCGAGCGCATCGAGCGCGGCTCGGTGCTGATGCGCGACGGCAAGATCGCCGCCGTCGGCCAGACCGTCGCGGCCCCGGCCGGCGCCGCGGTCGTCGACGGCTCCGGCAAGTGGGTCACGCCGGGGATCATCGACGCCCACTCCCATCTCGGCGTCTACGCCTCCCCCGGCGTCGAGGCCAACTCCGACGGCAACGAGGCGACCGATCCCGACACCGCCCAGGTCTGGGCCGAGCACTCCGTCTGGCCGCAGGACCCGCAGTTTCCCCTGGCCCTCGCCACCGGTGGCGTGACCACGATGCAGATCCTCCCCGGCTCGGCCAACCTGTTCGGCGGCCGCGGCGTGACGGTGAAGAACCTCCCTGGCCGCGGCGTCTACGAGATGAAGTTCCCCGGCGCCCCCTACGGGCTCAAGATGGCCTGCGGCGAGAACCCCAAGCGGGTCTACGGCGGCAAGGGGCGCGCCCCCTCCACCCGCATGGGCAACGTCGCCGGCTACCGCGACGCCTGGATCAAGGCCGGCAAGTACCGCGCCGACTGGGCCGAGTACGAGCGCAAGCGACAGGCCGGCGAGGACGCCGACCCGCCCGACCGCGATCTGCAGCTCGAGACCCTGGCCGGCGTGCTCAGCGGCGACATCCTGGTCCAGAACCACTGCTACAGGGCCGACGAGATGCTCACCATGATCGACATCGCCAAGGAGTTCGGCTACAAGGTCACCGCCTTCCACCACGCCGTCGAGGCCTACAAGATCGCCGACGTGCTGGCGGCCAACGGCATCTGTGCCGACGTCTGGGCCGACTGGTGGGGGTTCAAGATGGAGGCCTTCGACGGCATCCGCGAGAACGCCGCCCTGCTCCAGAAGGCCGGCGCCTGCGTCGTCATCCACTCCGATTCGTCGGAGGGGATCCAGCGGCTCAACCAGGAGGCCGCCAAGTCGATGGCGGCGGGCAACCGCATGGGGATGAATCTCCGCGAGGAGGACGCCATCCGCTGGCTGACGATCAATCCGGCGAAGTCGATCGGGGTCGACCGGCAGACCGGCTCGCTCGAGCCGGGCAAGATGGCCGACGTGGTGCTCTGGAGCGGCAACCCGTTCAGCGTCTACAGCCGCCCCGACAAGGTCTACATCGACGGCGCCCTGGCCTACGACCGCAACGATCCGTCCCGGCAACTGAAGACCGACTTCGAGCTCGGAATCCGGGACACCCGGGAAGAGGTGCAGCCATGAACGCGCGGACGGCTTTGACTCTTCTGGCCGGCCTCGCGCTGGCCGGCGCCACGGCCGCCAGGCCCGAGACCGTGGCGATCACCGGCGCCACCATCCATACGATGGGACCGCAGGGGACGATCCAGAACGGCACCGTGGTGATCGAGAACGGCAAGATCCGGGCGGTCGGGACCTCCGTGCCCCTGCCGGCCTCGGTCCGGCGGATCGACGCCCATGGCCAAGTGGTGACACCGGGTCTGTTCGATTCGTACTCCCAGATCGGCCTCGTCGAGGTGAACGCCGTCGAGGACACCGAGGACGCGCACAGCCAGGACGACCGCATCACCGCCGCCTTCAACGTCGCCGACGCGATCAACCCGCGCTCGACGCTGATCCCCGTCAACCGTGTCGAGGGTCTGACCCGCGTCGTCGCGGCGCCCTACCCCGGCAAGAGCCTGATCGCCGGCCAGGGCGCCGTCATCGATCTCGGCGGCCCCGGAGACCATCCCGGGGAGTACCTGGTGCGCTCTCCGGCCGCCATGTTCGCGGTGCTCGGCGAGGCCGGAGCCGGCCTCTCGGGAGGCGCGCGGGAGAACTCGATCCTCCGCCTGCGCGAAGCTTTCCAGGACACCCTCGACTACATCGCCAACCGCAAGAGCTTCGAGCAGGGGAACCGGCGCCCCTACACCCTCTCGCGGCTCGACCTCGAAGCCCTGATCCCGGTGGTCAAGGGTGAGCTCCCGCTGGTGGTGGGGGTCAACCGGGCGAGCGACATCGAGTCCACGCTGCGGCTGGCCAAGGAGTTCCACCTCAAGCTGATCCTCGCCGGCGCTGCCGAGGGGTGGGTGGTCGCCCGCCAGATCGCCGAGGCCAAAGTGCCGGTTCTCCTCAACACGCTGAACAACCTGCCGGGGAGCTTCGAGAGCCTCGGCGCCACGCTGGAGAACCCGGCGCGGCTCTACAAGGCCGGGGTGACCATCGCCTTCATGTCCGGCGACGCCCACAACAGCCGCAACATCAAGCAGGAAGCCGGCAATGCCGTCGCCTACGGCCTCCCCTGGGACGCCGCCCTCGCCGCCATGACCTCCGTCCCCGCCCGCATCTGGGGGATCGCCGCCCGCTACGGCACCCTCGAGCCGGGCAAGGACGCGGACGTGGTGATCTGGGACGGCGATCCGCTGGAAGTGACCAGCTTCCCCACCGCCGTCTTCATCCGCGGCAAGGCAATCCCGATGACCAGCCGCCAGCTCGAGCTGCGCGACCGCTACAAGGACCTCAAGAGTCCGCTGCTGCCGGTTTACCGAAAACCATAGATTCCCGGGGCCCCGGAGACGGGGCCCAACCTGCCCTGATCTAATCGTCCAGGCAGGCCACGACCACCTTCGCGGTGTCCGCGTACTGCTCGAAGCGGACGATCTGGCTGTCGCGGAGCCAGTACACGTGGGCGAACGCCGCCGTCATCGACCTTCCGGTCCTTCTGTGGGTCCCGCGATAGGCGCCGAGCGCGACGATCGATTCTCCCGCGTCCAACCAGCGTCCGACCTCGGCCTGCCAGTCTTTCCATTCCGCCGCGAGTGCGGCGAACACTTCGGTCAGGACCGTTTCCGCCCCGGTGTATCTGCCGCCGCCGGGAAAGCCTTCGTTCTGGATCCATTCGACCTCCGAATCGAGGAGGTGCAGGACGAGGTCCCGGTTCTGCTCTCCCAGAGCCTCATAAAACGCCTTGACGACCTCCAGATTGCTCTCTCCGAGCCGCAGTCTGCAACCGGGGCACTCGACAGTACCGGCCGGCAAAGTGGAGCTGCAGAAGGGGCAGGCGCCGGCCGGAGGGAGCTCCGCCAGATCGGCCCCTTCCTCGCCGAGCCGCTCCCGCAGGAGCTCACGATCCAGCTCGAAAGCACGGAGCGCATCCTGCCTCGCCACCAGGATCTTGCATCTGTGCTGGTGATAGGACGACGACAGGGCTTCGATCCGGGAGGAGATGCCGTGACGCTCGAAAAGCTCTCGCAGATCCTCGATCCACTCGAGCTCTTCCGCACGGATGGCGATCTCCTCTTCATCGTCCTCGTCCTCGCCGGGGGGGCTGGCCGCGGGCCTGTCGCGAACCCGCGCCCGGGCGGCCTCGGGCGGCACAGTCGCGGCTCCGCAGTCGATGCAGGCTTTGATATGCGGCTGGAACTCGGAGCCGCACTCGGGGCAGACCACGAAATCGGAACCACCCGCCGTCGGGACTGGGCCATATTTATCGAGGTCCAAGGCCGCCTCCTATCGAAGTCACAGGGTCTGTGCCAAGTATCTCATCGATCCGGGCCGGCGTTCCGCGATCGGCGGTATACTTCGCGCCTTTCTGGAAAGGAGGGTGTGATGGCGGATCTGACGATTTCCAACCCGCAGCCGTTCGTGGTGACCGTGGCGCTCGACCGGGGGGACGGCCTGGAGACCCGGGACCTTGCCTATAACGCGGTGTGGACCGTGCCGGCCGCCACGGACCGCCAGATCTGGATCGCCTTCTTCCTCCTGGAGAGCGGCGAGCTCCTCGCCGAGGCCGAGCTGCCGGCCGGCACGGCCAGCGCCCAGCTCCTCCTCGAGCAGCCCTACGACATCCTGCTCCGCGCGGACGTCAACGCGCCGCTCACCATCGCCAACGAGCTCGACATTCCGATCCGCGTCGACGTCCTGCCGGTCGGCGAGGCGGAGGTTCAGAGCCGCGATCTGGCCGCCGCCGGCGACGTGGGCTCGACCTGGGCCATGCCGGCCTTGGAGCACGGCCAGTGGATCGGCTTCTACTCCGAGGACGACGAGTACATCGGCGCCAACCTCGACGGCAGCACCGAGATCGAGACGATCACCCTGAAGCACCCGGGCGCCGCCTACGTGATCGGCGATCCGTACCCGACCGGAACGCCGATCGTGACCCGCAGCTTCGTCCGCGAGCCGCAGGCATGAGAAAGCGGTACTGACAGGAAATTCTCAACGCGCCGGCTGGGGCTTGGACTCCGCCTCGCCCCAGATCGCCGTGCCGTCCACCGCGTCGCGGACGGAGAAGACCAGCCGCTGGCGAACGTCGCGCACGCGGATCGTGGTCTGGAAGCGGGCATAGGTTCTGGCGGGCGGCGAGATCTTGAGGCTCACCTTCAAGTGCGAGTCCGGCAGGTCCGCGCGCCCCCCCTTCTCGTCCAGGGCCGCCATCGCGACCGGCGTCTCGGCGACGTAACCGCCATCCTTGGGCGTCCAGGCCAGCGACTCGACAGGCACGCCCAGAGTCACCGGGATCTCGATCGTGCCGCGCCCCGCCGGCTTCGGCATGCCGAGCTGGACGATGAGGCGCCGGTCCCGCTCGGTGCCGCCGAAGAGCAGCACGCTCTCGGCGCGCATGGCGTTCTCCGTCTTTTTCGAGAGGTCCGAGAAGCCGCTCCGGGCGCGGATCCGCAGGCCCGGCCGCCGTGCCTCGACAGTCACCTGATGCCCGCGGTCGTCCGCCTTCCAGGCCGGGGTGAAGCCGAGCCAGTAATAGAAGCCCGTGTCCGCCGCGACCTCGCTGAGGACATCCATCTTCGCGGAGACCACCATCCGGCCGCCGGTCCGCTCCGCCAGAGCGCCCAGGGCGGTGATCTGGGAAGAATTCGACTGGGCCAGGTCCATGGGATAGATCGTGTAGCCGAGCCGGTTCGCGGCCTCGACCATGGGACGATAGAGCTGCGGCGCCACGCTCATCGTCCAGGCGCCGGACAGCAGGAGCAGGACCTTGCGGCCCGCCGGCACCTCGAAGCCGCGCAGCGCGCCGGCCACGGCGGCGGCGGTCCGGCCGAGCTGGGTGCGCGCCTCCGGGCTGACACGCGGCCCGAGGGCCTCCAACTCCCTGTCGATGTTGTTGGTGAGCGGATTGGTATCGCCGTCGTCGATATCGTTCTCGAACAGGACCTTGACGTCCGCCTGGAGCGCCCGCTGATGAGAGAGCTGCTGGCCGCCGGTGGCGGGGCGCCGGCGGGCCCGCTCCAGGGCCGCGGTCAGCGCGGCGGCATCCCCCGTCCAGCGGCTGAGGACGTCGATCCGGGAGCCGTCGAACGCCAGCACGGCCATCTGATCTCCGGGCCGCAGAAGCTTGAGGTCGCGCTCGAGCTTCGCCAGCGCCTCGTTGCGGATGCTGGCGATCGAGAAGGAATCGTCGATATAGATCAGGTAGCTCCGCTGTACCGCTTCGCCGGGTGAAGCCGGCGCCTGGGCTCCGCCGGCCGGCGCGGCGGCGGCAGGAGCGGCGGCCGCCGCTTTCCCGTCCTCCACCTCGGCGAAATACTCGACCGGCACCTCGTGGCCGTCCACCAGCAGACGGAGGTCTTTCGCCGCGAGCCCGCGGACGCGCGCCCCCTTCTCATCCGTGACCACCGCCTCGACGTTGACCACCCGGACGTCGACCGCCTCCTCGAAGACCTGCACCATCGGCTGCCGCGGCTCCGGCTGCTGCGCCGCGAGTGGCAGGGCCCCTGTCAGCGAGATCACGATCATGCCAAGAAATCGGAAGCTCATGCTTTCTCCTTAACCCGCCGCGACGGCCGAACCGGTGAACGCGGCGATCCGAGTGAACGGCGGGAACACGGCGACACGCCTACTCCTGGAGAACGAATCTGGATCGCCAAAGTCCCCACCCCCCCGCCGGATTCATGAACTAATGCCGCTGTCCCACAAAGCCGGATCCCGGCTCGTGTGGAAACACGCCACAATCACAGCCATCTCGTCGATCACTCGATAAAAGAGACCGTAGGGAAAACGATGGACCAAAGCCCGGCGGGTGTCGCGGCGTATCACCGGATAGGCCCTGGGCATCTCCAGAACGGACTGAACCGTGGCTCGCACCTCTGCCAGGAATTCCTCGCCAAGACCCTTCCGTTCGCGTTCATACCCGGCGTATGCCTGGGTCAAATCCGCGGCGGCCGCGGGCCTATAGATGAAATTCACCGGGAATGAGTCCGGGCCTGCGCAACGACCTCATCCCATGTGAGGCCCGTCGGACCTTCAGCCTCCAGCTCGTCGAGCCGGCTGTCCAACTCCTCCTTCTGGGAGTCCGTCAGAGGAAAGGCTTCCGGGTCCCGGCCCAGGCTCTCCCAGAGTTGATCGAGGAGATCGAACTGCTCGTCCCGGCTAAGCCGTTTCAGGTCCAGCGCAACTTTGCCCATGCCGCCATTATCCCACAGAGCGGATCTGCCCAGGGATCACCCCGGTTGCGCCCGTGCTAGCATCCGCCCGGTGAATCCACGGAGGACCCCTATGAACATTAATGTCCTGCTCTTGTCTCTGCCCTCTCTGGTCATCGCGCTGGCGCTCTCTTCAGGGCCGGCCCGCGCGGACTCACCGCCCGCCACCGTCGCGCAGGAGCTGGAGCGGGCTCGGTCCCTCGCTTCCCATGGGGATCAACAGAACGCGTGCCGGGCGTACTCGCGCGCCAACGAGCTCGCCGAAGGCAAGTCGTCGCCGAGCCTGATCGGAGTGGCGAACTGCTACAAGGAGGCCAAGGATGGGGCCAAGGCCGTGGCGACCGCGCGCCAGGCCCTCGCCGTCGCGGCGACTCCCGAGGAGCGGACCCAGGCCACCATCACCCTGGGGAGCGCCCTGCTCGGGCAAGCCGACGAGAAGGCCTGGACCGAGGCCGCCGACCTGTTCAAGGAACAGGCGGCAAGCTCCAGCGAAACCCTGAGCGGCAGCTGGCTCCTCTCCGCGCTGCTCGCCCTCCACCGCGACCAGGAAGCGGTGGAGTTTCTGCGGTCTCTGCGGAAGCAGGGCAAGAGCACGGAGGATATCCAGCAGATGCTCTGCATTGTGAACGTCGGCGACGGTTCGAAAGACGCGTGGCAGGACCCGCGACAGATCGACGACCGCAACGTCCGCGTGCGGAAGCTCGATCCGGATGCGCCGATGCGGATCGGCGGCAAAGTCGGCCGGCCGGAGATCCGCCATCGGACCGATCCCGAGATGACCGCCGAGTCGCGCCGGCATCCTGGGCATCACGGAACGGTGATCATGGAAGCCGTCATCGATGCCCAGGGGCAGGTCCGGAGCACCAGGATACTCGCGGGGCAGCCTTACGGACTCACCCAATGCGCCGTGGCCGCCGTGAAGACCTGGACCTTCAAGCCGGTGACTCTCGACAGCGAGCCGGTGCCGGTCTGCTACGTGCTGACGATCAGTTTCAACGTCACGTAGGATCCCGGGCTCCCTCGCAGTGGGACGAATCCCTCCCGAATCCCCCAGGTTCCACCCGTGCTAGCATCCGCCCGGTGAGCGCTCGGAGGACCCCATGAAGGTCGCAATCCTCGGCGGCGGGCCGGCGGGGCTCTACTTCTCCCTGCTGATGAAGAAGGCGAACCCGGCGCATGAGGTCGTCCTCCTCGAGCGCAACGCCCCGGACGCCACCTTCGGGTGGGGCGTCGTCTTCTCCGACCAGACCCTCGGCAACTTCAAGGCCGCCGATCCGGAATCCTTCCAGGAGATCTCGGACAACTTCGCCCGCTGGGACGACATCGACATCCACTACAAGGGCCGGACGATCACCTCCGGCGGCCATGGCTTCGCCGGCATTGCCCGCATGAAGCTGCTGGAGATCCTCCAAAACCGCGCCGCCGAGCTCGGAGCCGACCTCCGCTTCGGCTGCGAGGTGCGCGACGACTCCGATCTCCCCGCTCTCGGGCTCGGCGACGCCGATCTCGTGATCGCGGCCGACGGCGTCAACAGCGCCGTGCGGCGGGCGCACGCCGAGGAGTTCCGGCCGGATCTCGTTTCGGGGCAGGCCAAGTTCGTCTGGCTCGGCACCACGCGGCGGTTCGACGCCTTCACCTTCGCCTTCGTCGAGAACGCGCACGGCATCTTCCAGGCCCATGCCTACCGGTTCAGCGAGACGCTCTCGGCCTTCATCGTCGAGTGCGACGAGGCGTCCTGGCGCAACGCCGGCTTCGACCGCCTGGACATCGATGCCACGATCGCCGCCTGCGAGGAGATGTTCGCGCCCTGGCTCGACGGGCACCGGCTGCTCGCCAACATCCCGCCCCAACAGCGCGCGGCCCCCTGGCTCAACTTCACTCGCGTCCATTGCGAGCGCTGGTGGCGGGGGAATCTCGTGCTGATCGGCGACGCCGCCCACACCGCCCACTTCTCCATCGGCTCCGGCACCAAGCTCGCCATGGAGGACGCGATCGCGCTCGCCCGCATCCTCAACGGCCCCGGAGCCGCCGACCTGCCCACCGCCCTTCAATCCTACGAGGACGAGCGGCGCACCGAGGCCCTGCGCCTCCAGAACGCGGCCCGCAACTCCATGGAGTGGTTCGAGAACGTGCGGCGCTACGCCCGCCTCGATCCCGAGCAGTTCGCCTACAGCCTGCTCACCCGCAGCCAGCGCGTCAGCCACGAGAACCTCCGGTTGCGCGACAGCAAGTATCTCGAAGGGGTGGAGCGCTGGTTCGCCAGCCGGGCCAGCCGGAAGGAATTGCCCCAAGCGCCGGAGGCGCTGTCGAAAATAACGCCGCCGCCGATGTTCACCCCGTTCACGCTACGCGGGATGACGGTCGAGAACCGCGTCGTGGTCTCCCCCATGGACATGTACAGCGCCGAGGACGGCACGCCCGGCGATTTCCATCTCGTCCACCTGGGCGCGCGGGCGCTGGGCGGGGCGGGACTGATCGTCACCGAGATGACCTGCGTCTCCCCCGAGGCGCGGATCACCCTCGGCTGCACCGGCATGTACCGGCAAGAGCACAGGGAGGCGTGGCAACGGGTGACCCGGTTCGTCCACCAGCGGAGCCGCTCGAAGATCTGCCTGCAGCTCGGCCACTCGGGCGGCAAGGGGTCCACCCGGCTGATGTGGGAGGGGGAGAACGAACCGCTCGACGCCGACGGCTGGCCGATCGTGGCCGCCTCCCCCCTCCCCTTCAAGCCCGGCATGCGAATCCCCCGCGAGATGACGCGCGCCGACATGGACCCGGTGCGCGACGATTTCGTCCGCGCCGCGCAGATGGCGATCGAAGCGGAGTTCGACATGATCGAGCTCCACTGCGCGCACGGCTATCTCCTCTCGGGGTTCATCACGCCGGTCTCGAACCGGCGAACGGACGAGTACGGCGGCAGCCTCGCCAACCGTCTCCGCTTCCCCCTGGAGGTCTTCCAGGCGATGCGCGAGGTCTGGCCCCAGGACCGGCCGATGTCGGTGCGCATCTCGGCCACCGACTGGGTCGAGGGGGGAATCGAAGGGAGCCACGCCGTGGAGGTTGCGCAGGCGTTCCACCAGGCCGGCGCGGACATCATCCACGTCTCGGCCGGCCAGACGGCGGCGGACGCCCGGCCGGTCTACGGCCGCATGTTCCAGACGCCGTTCTCGGACCGCATCCGCAACGAGACCGGCATCCCCACGATCGCCGTCGGCAACATCACCGAGCCGGACCAGGTCAACTCGATCATCGCCGCCGGCCGCGCCGACCTCTGCGCCCTGGCCCGCCCTCACCTCGCCGATCCCAACTGGACCCTCCGCGCCGCCGCGCAGCTCGGCTACACCGCGCAACCCTGGCCGGTGCAGTACCTCTCGGGCAAGCAGCAGCTCGAACGGAACCTCGAGCGGCAGCGGCAGGCGGAGCTGCTGGGGACGAGCACGATTTGAGGGGATCTATGGCGACTAGGATCCATACATCCTTGCTGGTTGGGGCGGCCTGCCCTTCGAGTCCTCACCCCCGGCCCCTCTCCACGGGGTGGAGAGGGGAGAAAGCTCTTATCGGCAGCAGGAGCGTAGGGGCGGGGCTTGTCCCCGCCCAGCAACGTCGCGGGCGGGGACAAGCCCCGCCCCTACGAAAAACTTCGAGAGCACGCCTTCCCTCTCCACTCCGTGGAGAGGGACCGAGGGTGAGGATTCGAAGGGCAGGTCGCCCCAGGACACGGAGGACACCTTGAACAACCGCATCCCCCTCGAATCCATCCAGCCCCGCCACTTCGGCTGGAGCATCGACGGCCGGGTCGCCACGGTGACGCTCAACCGGCCGGAGCGGAAGAATCCGCTCACGTTCGAGTCGTACCGGGAGCTGGCCGATACCTTTCGCGACCTTCAGCACGTCGAGGAGATCAAGGCGGTGGTGCTCACCGGCGCCGGCGAGAACTTCTGCTCGGGCGGGGACGTCCACGAGATCATCGGTCCCCTGGTGAAAATGCGCGAGGAGGGGCGGATGGACCGCCTGCTGGAGTTCACCCGTCTCACCGGCGAGCTGGTGCTCAACATGCGCCGCTGCCCGCAGCCGATCGTCGCCGCAGTCGACGGCATCTGCGCCGGCGCGGGGGCGATCCTCGCCATGGCCTCGGACCTGCGCCTCGGCACGTCGCGCAGCCGGGTGGCCTTTCTGTTCACGCGCGTCGGCCTCTCGGGGGCGGACATGGGAGCCTGCGCGATCCTGCCGCGGATCATCGGCCAGGGGCGCGCCTCCGAGCTGCTCTATACCGGCCGCTTCCTGGAAGCCGAGGAGGCCGAGCGCTGGGGGTTCTACAACCGCCTGATCCAACCCGAGGCGCTGCACGAGGAAGCGACCGGGCTGGCGCGGGCGATCGCCCACGGCCCCACCTTCGCGCATGCGATGACCAAGCGCCAGCTCCATCACGAATGGGGCCTGGGAGTCGACGCGGCGATCGAGGCCGAAGCGCAGGCGCAGGCGATCTGCATGCAGACGGAGGACTTCGCGCGCGCCTACCGCGCCTTCGCCGCCAAGGAAAAGCCGACGTTCGAAGGGAACTGATGCCGGATACATCCTTTCTCACCTGGCCTTTCTTCGACGACACTCATCGGGAGATCGCCCGCGATCTCGACGCTTGGTGCGAACGCGAGATCGCTCCCCTGGAAGGGCAGGAAGATAAGGATTTAGATGGCACCTGCCGCGAGATCGTCCGCCGGCTCGGCGCCGGAGGGTGGCTGCGCCACGCGGTATCGGGCGACGGCGAGCGGCTGGATGTCCGCTCTCTCTGCCTGATCCGCGAGACCCTGGGCCGCCATTCTGGAATCGCGGATTTCGCCTTCGCCCTGCAAGGGCTGGGGAGCGGCCCGCTCTCGCTCTTCGGCTCTGAAGCGCAGCGCCGGGCGTGGCTGCCGCGGGTGGCCGCCGGAGAGGCGATCCCCGCTTTCGCGCTCTCCGAAGCCGACGCCGGCTCGGACGTCGCCGCCATGTCCACCACGGTGCGGCGCGACGGCGATTCCTGGGTGATCGACGGCGAGAAGACCTGGATCTCGAACGCCGGCCTGGCGGACTTCTACGTCGTCTTCTGCCGCTTGCCGGAAGCCGGAGAAAAAGGTTTCGCAGCCTTCCTGGTGGCGGCGGACAACCCCGGGCTGCGGGTCTCCGCCCGCATCGACGTCCTCGCCCCTCATCCGCTGGGAACGATCACATTTCAGGATTGCCGCGTGCCGGTGGATGCCCTGATCGGCACGCCGGGCAAGGGGCTCAAGGTGGCGCTGGCGACGCTGGACGTCTTCCGCTCCACCGTCGGCGCCGCCGCCCTCGGGTTCGCCCGCCGCGCGCTGGACGAGGCGCTGGCCTGGAGCGTCCAGCGCCGCGCCTTCGGAAAAAACCTTTCGGAATTCCAGTTGACGCAAGGCCGGCTGGCCGACATGGCCCTCGACGTCGACGCCTCCGCCCTGCTCGTCTACCGCGCCGCCTGGACGCGGGACGCCGGGGCCGAGCGGGTCACCCGCGAGGCCGCCATGGCCAAGCTCTTCTCCACCGAGGCGGCGCAACGGGTGATCGATCAGGCCGTGCAGCTCCTCGGCGGCCGCGGCGTGGTGGCCGGCGCGCCGGTCGAGCGGCTCTACCGCGAGGTCCGGGCGCTGCGCATCTACGAGGGAACCAGCGAAATTCAGCGGCTCGTCATCGCCGGCCAGCTCCTCGCCGGCGTGGCGAGTCAGGAGGGATGATCCTTGGAAGAACGTCCAACCACCAGCGCTCACGTGGACACCTTCTGCCACGATTCCCTGCCGCCGCCGGAACTGATGCCGGACCTCCGCTATGACGCGCTGCCGGAGCTCACCTATCCGGACCGGCTGAACTGCGCCGCCGAGCTGCTCGACCGGCGGATCGCGGAAGGCGACGGCGACCGCGTGGTCTTCCACGTCGCCGGCGGCCACTGGACCTACCGCCAGCTCCTGGAGACCGCCAACCGGATCGCTCACGTTCTGGTGGAAGACCTAGGCATCGTGCCCGGCAACCGTGTGCTGCTGCGCGGACCGAACAATCCGATGATGGCGGCCTGCTGGTTCGCCGTGCTCAAGGCCGGCGGCGTGGTGGTCTGCACCATGCCGCTGCTGCGCGTGCGCGAGCTGACCTATCTCGCCGGGAAAGCGAAGATCCGCCTCGCGCTGACCGACTCCCGGATCGCCGCCGATTGCGAGCAGGCGTTCTCCAGCGCGGGCGGACTCGTCGTTTCTTTCAGCAGCGCCGAGCCCGGCTCGCTCGAATCCCTGATGGCGGGGAAACCCGCGACCTTCGACAACTGCGACACCGCCGCGGACGACACCGCCCTGATCGCCTTCACCTCCGGCACCACCGGACAGGCAAAGGGGACGATGCACTTCCACCGCGACGTGATCGCCTGCTGCGACTGTTTCCCGCCCTACGTTCTGAAAGCGGAGCGGGATGACATCTTCTGCGGCTCCCCGCCCCTCGCCTTCACCTTCGGGCTGGGCGGCATCCTTCTCTTCCCAATACGGATCGGCGCCTCGACGCTGCTCCTCGAGCAGGCCTCGCCGCCGAACCTTCTGCAAGGGATTCAGGACCACCGCGCGACCGTCGTCTTCACAGCTCCGACCGCCTATCGCGCGATGACCGATCTGGTGAAAGGTTTCGACATCTCGAGCCTCAGGAAGTGCGTCTCGGCCGGCGAGACCCTGCCGAAGCCGACCTTCGAAAAATGGAAAGAGGCGACCGGCCTCGAGATCATCGACGGCATCGGCTCGACCGAGATGCTCCACATCTTCATCAGCTCCTCCGGCGCCGACATCCGCCCCGGCTCCACCGGCAGGGTCGTCCCCGGCTACGAGGCGCGGGTGGTGGACGAGGACGGCAACGAGGTGCCGCCCGGCACCATCGGACATCTCGCGGTGAAGGGGCCGACCGGCTGCCGCTACCTGGACAACCCGGAGCGGCAGCGGGTCTACGTCCGGAACGGCTGGAATCTCCCCGGCGACTCCTACGTCCAGGACGCGGACGGCTACTTCTGGTACCAGGCGCGCACGGATGACCTGATCGTCTCGGCGGGGCACAAGATCTCCGGCCCCGAGGTCGAGAGCGTGCTGCTCGACCATCCGGCGGTCGCCGAGTGCGGCGTGGTGGCCGCGCCGGACGAGGGTCGCGGCTACATCGTGAAGGCCTACGTCGTGACGCGCCCGGGCTTCACACCCGGCCAGGAGCTGATCAAGGAGCTGCAGGACTTCGTGAAGGCCGAGATCGCGCCGTACAAATATCCGCGAGCCATCGAGTTCCTCGACGCCCTGCCACGCACCGAGACCGGCAAGCTCCAGCGCTTCCGCCTGCGGGAGCGCGACCGGTGAGCGAGATTCTCCTGCCGGAAGGGTGGGCGAAGCCCATCGGCTACGCCAACGGCATCGCCGCCCGCGGCCGGCTGGTCTTCGTCGCCGGCCAGATCGGCTGGAACCCGGCGACCTGCCAGTTCGAGACCGACGACTTCGCGGCGCAGACCGAGCAGACCCTGCGCAACGTCGCCGCCGTGCTGCGAGAGGCGGGCGCCGGCCCCGAGCACATCGCGAGGATGACCTGGTACATCACCGACAAACCCGCCTACCTCGCCGCCCGGCGCGACATCGGCCGCGCCTGGCGCGAGATCCTCGGCCGGGTTTATCCCGCGATGGCAGTGGTGGTGGTGAGCGCCCTGATTGAAGACCGCGCGAAGGTGGAGATCGAGGCGGCGGCGGTGGTTCCCGAGTAGCCGGGCTGTAAAGCCTTTCGAATCCTGTACATCCGGAAAAGTGTCGCGGCGGGGACCCGCCGTGCCCCTATCGAGGGGTTGGTCCGGCCCATTAATGGACCGGTCGCGCCCGTCTTTGGGCCGGAGCGCCCCAAAATGGGCCGGGTCGCCCAGACCTGAGCCCAACCGTGTCAAAACTCCGGCATCGTACGCCCGGCGAGGGCCGTCCCAGCCCATACCAGGGTCAGCTTTGCGGATCCGAATGGCGCGCCTGCGCGGATCGAGGTCCTCGATGCCGGATCGCCGCATCCCACTCCTCAGAGAGCACTCAAAACCCTATGAGCACTCTCTGAGTGCGGCAGTTTACACCACAAGCTCTGGTCGTGTAAGACGCCTGATCCCGGCGAAGAAAGTTCCGGAAGCATCTCTCCCCTGGAGGTTTACTGCTGCTTCCTCTCTCTTCGGACAAGCGGGACGCTTACATAGCAGCTCTTTTCTCTTGACGTAAGACGCTAGCCTCACCTACCCTTATGGAAAGATAAGGAAGTCATAAATAATTGCTTCATTGCAATGTTTAAATTTTCAAACTAGCTCACCAGGGGTGTCGGCGAGGAAACTTAGAACAACAGGTATAGGCAAGTGAAAGGACCGTGAATGCGAAAACTCCCAGCGCAGATAAGACATTTAGGTGTAGCTGCCGGAATATTGTTGTGGTTGTTGTTCTTTTTCGAAGGCCTCATGATTAGTTCGGAGCCATATCGGACGCAAATTAGCTCGGGACTTGAAAAACTATCATTTTCTCAAGCCGTCCTAGCCATAGTGATAGCATTCACATCTTACATAGTGACAAACGCCGCCATCCTATGCTGTATTGCCGGTGCGCTCGGTGCTTCTCTTGGGCGTTTTGGGTATGGCGGTATTGTTGGCGGGAATATGAGAATTGGCTATTCTGCGATGGGAGGACTGCTAAGGGGTTTTTTGGTTTACCTTTTGTGGCTCTCTGGAGTCTATGTCGCCACTGCGTCACCTTTCGTAGGCACAGATCCCGATAAATATGCTAGGTTGGCAGGCGCCTTTTCACTGGCTGCATTTGCCGTAGGCTACCAGCCACAGTTAGTTGCAAAGCTTCTCCGCCTGCTAAATGAAAAGGCGGAAAAAGAAGCCGAAGATCACAAGCACAGTAGTGCAACTAACTCGACCACAGAGGTGTCTAATCCTCAACCAAACGCTGGCGGCGCTGCGTAGGCTCAGGGGGTCATGATGGGTAGAAGCACCGCGGTGGCTGTAGGTCGCGGGAGTCGCTGTTGCCGGCGGCTTTCGCCTTGGTGCCGGTGCCTCAGTCTCGACCATAGCTCCGTTTCCCACCGTCGCTCATCGCACCGGACTTGCGGATCTCCCGCATCCGGCTCTCGGACGGGCTTCACGAGAGGGCATGCGCGGGCCTTCGGTTCAGGCGCATCTGGTGAAGGTTGACTACCCCCATCGTTTCGTGGATCTCGGCGTAGCCAAAGCGACCGCTTCCGCTAATGCGCAGTTTGTGCCGCCGGCAGAGGAACCGCCGGACCCGTTCCTCACATGCCAGCCAACAGCTTCATCGGCTTGGCCTGTATAACCAGAGCCGAACCAAGTGCCACCCTACTAGAAATAGGTCAGGATCTCCCGGATGGCAGAAGAGGGAGGTGCTATTTTCGTCGTTCTCGTGTAGCTTGTCCGCTCAGGGCTGCGGAACCTTGTCACCGGGGCGGTCTCAAGGGCAGGTCAGGGAGCTCTGGGAGCTGTTCTCCTGTTTTTCTGGAACGGTTCCCCCCAGCTCGGAGACGGTCGCCCTTTTCGTTTCGCGGTCTCCCCGGAGTCGCGCGACGGCTCCCCGCGGCACGGAGACGCCTCCCCAATTCGGGCACTCCTTTCCCCCGAGGCTCTGGGCGACTCCCCCTGTCACCGATCGTCCTAAATTCCCCCCCGTGGATCACCTAAAAATCCCCCCCTCCTCCCAACCGTGAGAGCGAGGTATGGGATGGACAGCAGCGTGGGAAGCGAGATGCAAGCCGGGT
>Ga0193706_1000157_pt1 | contig 48441 bp, 45 predicted proteins | sample U3c1metaG_FD_160130 | JGI IMG/M metagenome (GOLD analysis project Ga0193706, IMG submission 160130) | Soil microbial communities from a riparian zone of the East river system, Colorado, United States - U3c1 | ecosystem: Environmental > Terrestrial > Soil > Riparian zone | place: USA: East River... | reverse complement strand
CCGTTCCGCGACATTCCGCCGCCGAAGAGACTCGGAACCACCTTGGAAATGCGCGATGCGGCGTCGGGCGTGAGCCCGACGTTCTTGTGCGGCCAGATGAAGTTCTGGGCCTGCACCTGATCGCAAGAGAGTGAGACCAAGACGTCGGCCGGCGGCTGTCCCATGCGCCCGAACGAGAACCCGTATTCCGCGTACATACAGCTGGCCTGCGGCGCGTCGAAGTTCTTGGAAAAGCCGAAGATCGAGATGAGCTCGTCGCGCAATTTATTGTCGATCACGTTGACGGGCATGCCGAGCACGCGAAAATTGTGAAACCGCGGTGTGTTGTCGACAAGCGGCGCTGCCGGCGCACCTACGCCGGGAATCAAACCCGGCGGCAAAAGGCCGGGCGGGATCATCGAAGCGCCAGCCTGGACCCACTTCTGGATCTCCGGAGGAATTCCCGGAATCTGGCCGGGCGCGGTGGGTGCGACCTGCGGAGGGGGCTCGTAGTTTTGCAGGCGGAAGGCTTGGATGGGCGCGCTCTTGAAGCTATCGAACGGGGCCGCCGGCGTGCCGGCGCAACCGAAGGAGAGCCCCGCAACGCAGACGCAGGCGAAGAAGACGAAGTTCCGAGCTCGGTCGTTCATGGGTGGCCGGCAGCATACTACGGCGCGCCGGCTCTCGCGTCGCTTTCCAGCCGCGCCCGAGCGAGGGCCCTCCGCCCTATTTATTTGCCGCTCATCGCGCGACTTCGGCCCTCGTGATGCGATCGATGCGAAAATGGCGGCGTTCGCCCTGCTCGAGGTCGACGGCATCGATGCGTGTCTCGTGACGGTCCATGACGACGGATTCGATGCGCACAGTGCGGCTCGTCTCGATGAAATTGCCGTCTACGTAGACGATGCGGAGGGGCTGCTGCTCGAACCACGCGCGTTCGATGGCGGCACGCACGTCCTTGTTGCTCGGCAGCGCGGGTACACCGTGGAAAGTGAGCTCGCCGAGCCGCGTCAGCAGCTCGCGCTGAGCCGAGGTGGAAAGCGCGGCGCGCACCTTGTCGAGAGCCGATTGCAGCGTGTCCGTGAATGGCAAAAGGCGCATATCGATGGCGTGACGCCCGAGCGCAACGAGCAGCGCTGCCTCGCGCGCGGTGAAATTGACGGGCGGCAAGCTGTAGCTTCGATCGAGCGCGTACCCTCCGCCCGGGCCGCGCTCGGCCCCCACCGGCATCGACGCGGCGCGCAGCGCGTCGAGATCGCGGTAGATGGTTCGAACCGTGACGTCGAACCGTTCGGCCAGCGCTTCCGCCGTGACCCCGGTCCGGCGCCCGCGCAGGTACTCGGCCAGGGCAAAAAGACGCTCGGTCCGTCGCATGTCGATACCTGACATAAAGCTGTCAGGTCGGCATTTCAATCTCCGGTTACGCGAAACCCGTCGCTGCGAGAGGGCAACGATAGGAAACTCTGCCCATGACCCAAGACGACCCCCCGTCCGCTTCTTCTCCCTCGGCCCAAGCCCCGACGTCAGGCGCGCCCGCTCCACCCTCGGGGAAAGCGCCACTTTCGCGGGCTTCCGAGCGCGCGAAAGCCGCGGAAGAGTCGTTCTCTCACCCTCTCAATCCGAATTCGAAGATCTTCGCCCGAACGCTGAGCGACGGCGCCGGTCTCGAACGCATCGGCGTGCACTTGGTCCGCGTCCCCAGCGGCAAGGAGGCGTTCGTCTACCATCGCCACCGCACCGAAGAGGAGTTCATCTACGTTCTCTCCGGGCGAGGCATCGCGGACATTGACGGCAAGGAGTACGAAGTAGGCCCGGGCGATTTCATGGGTTTCGGCACCTCGCCTCCGGTCGGGCATCACCTGCACAACCCTTTTTCGGAAGACCTCGTTTACCTGTTAGGTGGCGAGCGCCGACCCAGCGAAATTGCCGAATATCCGAAGCTCGGCAAGCTGGGGGTGCGCGTGGGGATGGCGGTCTCCGTTTTCGAGACGGCGAGCGCGCAAGGCGTCGGCGACTACAAAAAGATCGAGTAGCGGCGTGATACCACTAAGTGCGGATGCTGCATCGCTCGGGCGAGAAGCCCGCAGGGTCAAAAGTCCGAAGCGCCTTTCAATCCTCGCCCTGGCAGCGCTACATACACACCCATGCTGATTCCGACTGAACCGATCGGAAGCATTCCCCGCCCGCCGCGGCTCATCGAGGAAGTCGCGAAGCGCGATGGCAACGTCGACGAGCCTGACCTCGACCCGATGTTCGACGAAGCCATTCGCGACACGATCGCTCGCTTCGAAGCGACGGGCTCGCCGGTCATTACCGACGGCGAGCAGCGCAAGTACCATAACTTCTGGGACTACTGCGTTCACGGGCTACCGAACGTGGCCCCCGATGGTTTCAAAATACCCTTTGCGGCAGGCCATACGCGACGGATGCCTCGCCTGACCGAAGCGCCGTTTCGCTACAAGAAGTACGCCGATCAGTACCTCGGGATCGCGCAGCGCTACACGAAGGTGCCGGTCAAACAGGCCGTGATCTCCCCGTCTGCGCTCAGCCTGCTTTATCCAGCCGACGGCATCGCGGGCTACAGTCGCGAACGGTTCATCGAAGATCTGCTGAGCGAGCACGTTCGCGAGGTGCGGGCCTGTCTCGGCAAGGGCGCCCACGCGGTCCAGATCGATTTCACCGAAGGACGATTTGCCGTCAAGGTCGACCCGACCGGCACGCTGTTGGCAAGCTTCATCGATCTCAACAACTTGGCACTCGCTCGATTTTCGCCGGAGGAACGCAGGCGCATCGGCGTCCATACGTGCCCCGGCGGTGATCTCGATTCCACCCACAGCGCGGATGTCGATTATGCTGAGCTTCTGCCGAGCCTGCTTCAGCTCAACCTGACCAACTACTACGTGGCGCTGGCTGGCGAAAAGGATCGAAAGCGCGTCCTAGCCATGATCCGCGAGCATCTCACTCCCACGCAGCGGATTTTCGTCGGCGTGGTATCGCCCATCGATCCGCGCGTCGAGACCGCCGAAGAAGTCCGGGACCGGATCTTGGAAGCCGCCGAGTACATCCCCCTGGCGCAGCTCGGGACGACCGACGATTGTGGCTTTTCACCTTTCAGCGACGACACGTCGACGACGCGTGATACCGCCTTCGCAAAAATCACCGCGCGCGTGCGCGGAACGGCTCTGGCGAGCGAGATCTTGCGAGGACGCTGAATGGATCCGCAGGACGAGGAGAAGCAGCTGCGTTCGGCAGCACTCCAGAACGTGCAAAGCATCCTGCAGGCACGACAGCGCGCCGAGCAGGAGTTGATCAAGACCAAGGAGGTGCTCGAAGAAGAACGCCGTATCCTCGAGCTGCTCAATGAAACCGGCAAAATGCTGGCATCGAAGCTGGATTTGCACAGCGCGGTGCAGGCGGTCACCGACGCCGGCACGCAGCTGAGCGGCGCGCAATTCGGTGCGTTTTTCTATACGCTGAGCGACGCCAAGGGCGACGTGTTCACGCTTTTTACGCTCTCCGGTGCGCCGCGCGAGGCATTCGAACACTTCGGGCATCCTCGGGCCACATCGGTGTTCGGGCCCACGTTTCGCGGCGAGGGCGTCATCAGGGTCGCCGACATTCGCAAGGATCCGCGCTATGGGCAATGGGGACCGCACCACGGGATGCCGCCCGGCCACCTGCCCGTGGCCAGCTATCTCGCGGTGCCCGTAGTGGCGCGCGCTGGGACCGTGATGGGTGGCCTCTTCTTCGGTCATTCGGAATGCGGCGTGTTCAGTGAGCGCGCCGAGCGCCTGATCGTCGGAATCGCCGCGCAAGCCGCGATTGCCATCGACAATGCCCGACTTTACGAAGAGGTAAAGCGCTCCGCAGAGGAGCGCGCCAAGCTCCTCGCGGCAGAACGCCGAGCGCGCGTCGAGAGCGAGCGCGTCAATCTGATGAAGGACGAATTCCTCGCCACGCTGTCGCACGAGCTGCGCACGCCGCTCAACGCCGTGCTGGGCTGGGCCGACATCCTGCTCTCGCGCAGCAATGCGGAATCGGGCTCGCGCCCTGGTCTCGAGGCGATCGCTCGCAACGCGCGCGCTCAGGCGAAACTGATCGAGGATCTGCTGGATATGAACGGCATCGTGTCGGGCAAAGTACGCCTCGACGTGCAGCCTATCGAGCTAAGTTCGATCGTCGAGGCCACGCTCGAATCCACACGACCGTCGGCTGACGCCAAAGCGATCACCGTACGCAAGACGCTCGATACCAACGTGCTGGTGTTCGGGGATCGCAACCGCCTCCAGCAAATCGTGTGGAATCTCTTGAGCAATGCCGTGAAATTCACGCCCAAAGGCGGAAAGATCGACGTCATCGTCGAGCGGGTGAACTCGCACGTCGAGATCACCGTGCACGACTCGGGAATGGGGATCAGCGCCGAGTTCCTGCCCCACTTGTTCGAACGCTTTCGCCAGGCCGACTCGTCCACGACGCGCAAGTACGGTGGCCTCGGCTTGGGGCTATCCATCGTCAAGCAGCTCGTCGAGCTCCACGGAGGGACGGTGAAAGCCGAGAGCGACGGTCAAGGAAAAGGCGCCACGTTCGTCGTCAGTTTGCCGGTGCGAGCGGTGCGCCAATCCTCACCCCCCGAGCTGCCACCGCTGCGGCCGGAGGTGGGGCGGGGGCCGCAGATCTCGCTCCATGGGCTCAAGGTGCTCGTCGTCGACGACGAGCCCGATGCGCGCGAGCTCGTTCAATCCGTGCTCACCGACGCCGGGGCCGAAGCGTTCACCGCATCATCCGCGGACGAGGGGTTCGTGCTCGTGAAGTCGCTTCGCCCGGACGTCATCGTCAGCGACATCGGAATGCCCGATCGCGATGGCTACGATTTCATGCGCGATGTGCGAGGTCTGGGGGTCGCCGACGGCGGCAGGACGCCGGCCATCGCGCTCACGGCATTCGCACGTTCGGAGGATCGCACGCGCGCGATGCTCGCCGGCTATCAAGTCCACGTGGCAAAACCGATCGATCCCCAAGAGCTCGTGGCGACGATCAAAAGCCAACTGGGTCACCGTTCCTAGCGCCCCTCAGCGCGGCAGAACGGAGACGAAGCCGTTACCTCGTTCGAAGAACCGCCAGGGGCGCTCGGCCCAAACGCCCGCATAGTCGACATTGATGCGGGGCGATCGCGCTATTTTGCCGCACGGTCCGTCGAGCAAATAGAGCTCGTCACCGGTGAGGTCGCGGCCGTAGTCGCTCTTGGTGATGCCGAGCGCCTGACACAGCTTGCCCGGGCCGTTGGTGAGAAGGCGCGAGTCGGCAGGCATGCCGCGCCGCGATGCCATCAACTCGAGGCCGAGCGTCGGTTCGAGCGCGCGGACCAAGACGGCATGCGGCTCGCCTTCCTTCGCCACGACGATGTTGAAGCACCAGCTGAGACCGTAAAGGAGATAGACGTACGCTCGCCCCGGAGGTCCGAACATGGCTTCGGTGCGTTGGGTACGCCCGCGCGAGCTGTGCGCGGCGAGGTCCGTCGGGCCGCGATAAGCCTCGCATTCGACGATTCTGCCGCCGGTGAGCCCTTCCGAAGTACGGCGCACCAGAATTTTTCCGATGCTGTCGCGCGCGACAGCGAGCACGGGGCGTGCATAGAACGACAGGGGGAGTTTACGTTGGGCGCGCACTTGTGGTTGTCTTAGCCGCCATGAATCGACTCCCGCTACTCGCTATTGCCATTTTTGCCGCCGCATGTGGCGGCGCTTCATCGGGCGGGGGCCCATCGAAGGAACCCGCGGCGCCGCCCGCGTCAGCCGGGCCGGCCAGCGCCGCCGAACCAGCGCCCAAAGCGCAAGACCCCGAGCCTGCCGCAGACACGGGCACCATCCCCGAGAAATGCGCCGACGGCCAAGCAGATGGCATCTGCGCGCCGCCGCGCAACTTCGTGCAGACCCTGTGCGGCACGTATCCGAAGCCCGAGCTCGCGCTCGTCATGTTCTCGAAAAAGTCCCCCTTCACGCGCGTCTACATGAATCGCAACATGGAGGGGTGGTACACGTCCGGCACCCAGTCGACCTCCGCGAAATTGATCTTCGACGAGGAGCTCGTCGTTTTGACGCATCTCAAGGTCAATAAGAATGGAATGGTCATCGGCAACGGCGCGACCCCCTACGACGTGCTGCGCCTCGACGGCATCTGCTCGTCGGTCGAGAGCGAGGCCATCACGCACAAACGTCCGCCGAGCCCTAAATACGCGCTCGTCCCCTGGCAGCATCTCGAAAAGAACGTGAAGGATGCGCTGCTCGCCGACGCCGGCATTGCAGGGGCCGAAACGCTACGCCGCAAGGAATGCAAAGGCACCACGTCGCTCGGCGTCGTCAGCCCCAAATGCGCCGGCGCCGACGATCGCCTTTCAAAGGCCATTGTCGACTATGTGAAGAACGGCGGAGAAGTACCGACTCCCAAAGCGTCGCACTAGCGGAGAGGCGACGCCGAAGCGGTTCGGCTTTCGCGGTGGGAGTGGCAGCGGCTTAGTTGTCGCTTGCGCTCCAACCGTCCGAGGATCGGTGCTCGGGGACCAGGTGCACGACGAGCTGCGCCATGCCCGTCGGATCGAAGTGAAACCAGACGTCGACATCCTTGTTCAAAAGTGCGGAGACTTCGTCGAACAACCTATCGAGCTCCGGACTCTCGGCTTCGCCCTGCTCGAGGCGAAAATCGAGTTCGCTGTAGAGGCCAGCAAGCTTATTCATCTCCAAAGACGTCATGGTCGGCATCCTAGCGGAAGAAAGGAGACTAGGTATCAGGTGTACGCCCAAAGTGCGATGATTTGATGAGGGCGTAGGATTTCGATACAGCGGCTCCACCCGCCTATCACGTGGGTTTCGTGCGTTTTTCGGGCGTTCAGAGGGCGCGGCATGAGCGCGCCGTCGCCGATCTGCACGCGCGGCGGTCTTTTCCAGCCGATGCGCGGAGTCCTCGAACGCAGTCGCGAGGCCCGAGCGCCAGGAGAGGTGACCGAGTGGCCGAAGTCGAATCCCGCTGCTGTGTGTGGGACCGCGGGAAGGTGCGCGGCCCAACGAAGGGAAAGCCGCGAGGAAGCGTCATTTCGTCGTCCTGCCTTGCGACGCTGGCGCGGTCGCGGTATCCCTGCGCGCGTCGGCCTTCCAGCCGATGCGCGGAGTCCTCGAACGCAGTGGCGAGGCCCGAGCGCCAGGAGAGGTGACCGAGTGGCCGAAGGTGCATGATTGGAAATCATGTGTACCCGCAAGGGTACCGCGGGTTCGAATCCCGCCCTCTCCGCAACCCAACCTCGCTTCTGCAAGCTCTTCGGCTCTTCGCACAGTGGTAGTGGGTGGGCCCTCCCGTGGGGGCCCCGCTCGATGGTGGCCGGGGTCGTCGACCGGCGTGCGTCGGCGGCGCGGCCGCTGCCGAGCCGCGTATTCGCGACTGGCTATCAAGTCAGCTCTGAATCAGCCGTAGGTCACGATGGATGCCCGTCGTCCCCTAGCGGACCCTCATGCCCACTATATCGCCCACTCGCACGCTCGCCCAGCAGCTTAGTGGGGCATTCGTTGTTTTGGGCGGGCTTGTTGCCGCCGGATTCGTGATAACCGCCGTGATGTACGGTGTGGGTTGGCAATGGTCCGCGCCTGAGCTCGAGCGGAGCCGCCTCGCGATCCAAGCCGAGGGGACCGCGTTCCGGGCCATGCTCGACCAAGAAAATGGACTTCGGGGATACCTCTTGGCGGGCGACGTTCGCTTCCTCGAGCCGTACGCCCGCATCGAGCTCGCTCTTGATCGAGCCAACGCCGCCCTGGCCGTCAATGCCGGCGGTCTCCCGGAGCTGGCCGCAGCCATGCTCCGCACGCGGCTCGCGGAAGAGAGATGGCACGAGCGGTGGGCGCTCGCGGCCAAAACGCGCGGGCCCAACGATGCTGGCCCGTCGATGCTGGACGGTCGCGCACTTTTCGACGCGTACCGCGGCGAGCAGAGCGTCCTTGCCGCCCTCCTCTCGGCACGCCACGAAATCTTGTCTCAGCGCGAGCATCGGTTCATCGCGGTTCGCGTGACGCTCGACCTCCTGGTGTTCATGGCGGTGTTCCTCTTCTCCGTGCGTCAACACCGTGCGCTGCGTGACTCCATCGTCGTTCCCGTTGCGGCACTGCTCCGCCATATTGGGCGCGTGCGCGATGGGGAGCTCGAGGCTACGGCCAATCGCGCCGGCCCCCGCGAGCTCGCCGAGCTCGCCGAGGGCCTCAACGACATGGTGCGCGCGCTGGCGGCGGCGCGCGCGATCGCCGCTTCGCGGGACGAGATGCTTCGCGGGCATTCGGTTCGCTTGCGCCAGGTCCTCGATGCCAGCCGAGAGTTCTCGGAAAGCCTCAATTTGAGCTACGTCGTGGACGCGGTGCGGAAGAGCACCGCGGCGGTCGGTGGCTACGATCGCGTTATCGTATGGCTCATGGACGACGAGCAGAAATGCCTCGTCGACAGCGAAGGCGTCGTCAAGGCTCCCGCCTCCGGCGAGTTCGGCAACGGTCTTGCGGGGCGCGCCGCCAAGTCGGGGCGCATCACCTTCGAAGTACCCGGGGGTCTCGTGCGATTCGGTGACGCCAATATCGACCATGTATGCGCAATCGCCATTCCGCTCATTGTCGGGGCTCGCGTGGTGGGTGCGCTCGAGGCCAGGCACGACCGGCCGCAAGTTGCCACCAAGCAAGTGATCGAGCTCCTGGAGATGCTGGCCACGCACTCTGCCACCGCCATCGAGTCGGCACGCCTTCACGAGGTCGTCGAGGAGCGCAGCCACATGGACGCGCTGACGAGCCTCTTCAACCGGCGCCGCCTCGAGGAGGACCTCGACGCGGAATGCAAACGTTGCGCGCGCTACGCGCGCCCGCTGGCCTTCGTGATGCTGGACGTCGATCACTTCAAGGCTTTCAACGACACGCATGGTCATCCCCAGGCCGACTCCGCTCTGCAGGAGGTGGCCAACGTCATCGCCGGATGCGTGCGCGCCACCGACACCGCGTACCGGTACGGCGGGGAAGAGTTCTGCATCATTTTGCGCGAAACGTGCGCCCGCGACGCCATGGTGTTCGCCGAGCGGCTCCGCCAGCGGATCGAGCAGCGCTTCTCGACCGGCGGATCGGCGGGCATCACCGCCTCGCTCGGAGTCGCAGAGTTCGCGCCCGAAGCGCCCACCGCCCGTGCCCTCGTCGAGGCCGCCGACGCGGCCATGTACGAATCGAAGCACGCGGGGAGAAATCTGGTGCGGATGAGCATCATGCCTCCCTTCGTGCAGCGCGGGTCGGAGCTCGTGCCGCGCCTCTCGTAAGCATTCCTTCAAAGCGGCTGCGACCTTTCGCACAAGAACGCATCGAGCCGCAAAGAAAGACGGCCTTATCGCCATCACCCTCGAGCGCGCTTACGCCCACGGTACCGTCGCCGTCGTGATGGCCCGGCTCCGACGACAAATGCGATACGGCCGACGGCGAAGGGGAGAGATCTCGCGGTCGGCGCGGCCCATGTGGCACCTACATCGCACCATGTGGTCATTGCTCTGCGGCAATGGCTCTGTCCAGATCGGCACGAAACACCTGCGCCAAACTCAGGCCCAGCGCGGCGCCGCGGGGGTCCTTTTGCCGCGCTGGATCGTTGGTGTCAGGCGCCGTTCCTCGAGAAGGGGTATAAGCAATAGGCACTTGTTTTAAGGGGGGCTATGGGAGTGTACCGGTCGTCGACAGAGACATTACCCTCCGAGGGTTTCGGGGCAGAGCTGCGCGCCGTCAACGAAAGCCTCGTGTTCAGCATTCTGCGCGAACGAGAATCGCTGGAGTCCGCCGAACGGGAACGAGCCCAGCTGAAAGCGCTGCTCGGCGCTTTGCACGACGGCGTGGTGATCGCGGACGGAGAAGGCCGCATCGTCATGGCCAACGAAGGCGCGCGCCGCATCATGGGAATCGCCTCCGGGGTCGATATCGATTGGGACAACCTGCTCTCCCTCGACATGCGATGGCCGACGATGGCGCCGATCCCGCGGGAGGAGCTGCCGCTCAGTCGCGCCATGCACGGGGGGCGGCTTGCTGACGCGGAGATGCTCCTCGTTCGTCCCGGCGGCGAAGTGCGGCGGCTGATGGCGAGCTGCACCAATACCCAGGAAGAGGGCAAGGTCGCGCTCGCGATCATGGTCTTTCGTGACATCACCGAGCGCCGAAATCTCGAAGATCGTCTGGCGCGATCCGAGCGTCTGGCGGCCATCGGTACGCTGGCGGCCGGGGTCGCGCACGAGATCAACAACCCGCTGGCCTACGTGTTGTCGAACGTCGAGCTCGGGCTGGAAGAGATCCGCGCCATGCGCGGCGACGCGCCTTCCCATTCGATGGTGGAGCTCGAGGCAATGTTGATGGATGCCCAACTCGGCGCGGAGCGAGTGCGGAAGATCGTGGCCGCACTCAAGACGTTCTCGCGTTCGAGAGAAGCGCCGCGAGCGGCCATCGACGTGCGACCTCTGCTCGAGCTTGCCGTCAACATGGCCTTCAACCAGATCCGCCATCGGGCCCGCGTCGTGAAGAATTACGGGCCGGTTCCCCTCATCGAAGCGGACGATGCCCAACTGGGGCAAGTCTTCATCAACCTTCTCGTTAACGCGGCGCAGGCGTTCCCGGCTTCCGTCGACAGCAACGAAATTCGGATCGTCACCTCCACCGACGAAAGGGGCAGCGCGGTCATCGAGATTCAAGACACCGGGCGAGGCATTGCCGCCGAATGTCTGCCCCACATTTTCGAGCCGTTCTTTACTACCAAGGCCATCGGCGATGGCACCGGGCTGGGGTTATCGATCTGCCGCAACATCGTGATGGGGATGGGGGGTGAGATCACCGCCAGTAGCCAACCTGGGACCGCGACGACCTTCCGTGTCGTTCTTCCGCCGTCGGTCCGGAAGCGGGAGCTTTTCGCCGCGCCTGCGGTCGCCGCGCCGATCCAGAAGGGCACGGTGCTCGTCGTCGACGACGAGCCGGCTATCGGGGTCACGCTCCGTCGCATCCTGAAAGACCACGACGTAACTGTCGTTACCAGCGCGACGTCTGCTCTCGAGCTCTTCACCGCCGGCAAGACGTTCGACGTGATCCTTTCCGACGTGACCATGCCCGGAAAATCGGGCATCGACCTCTACAATGAACTCGCCCGCACGGCGCCGAAGCAGGCCGCGCGCCTCGTTTTCATCAGCGGAGGCGCGTTTACCTCGGCGGCGACTGCCTTTCTGGAGCGCGTCCCCAATGAGCTCGTCGACAAACCCTTCAATGCTGAGGCGGTTCGCTCCCTCGTACAAACATTCATCAAATCGCGAGAATGACCGTGGCGAAGGTGTCGCGCTCGGCGCAGAAAGCTCGGCCGAGGGCGATTCCAGAGAGGGCATTCGAGCGGGACGGGCCCGCACCGGGTGCGGGCATGGCTTGAGTCGGAACGCGTCCAGGCGTAGAGCTTGAAGTGGCAGGGGGATGATGAGACCGACTGCAGCAGACGTCGAAGCGGCCAAACAGCTGCTCGCCTCCCAAGGCAGCGCGATCGAGCGTCCCGGTGAGCAGCTGTTGCTCGCCGCTCGAGCTTACGAGCGGCTTTCCGATCGTCTCGCGCCCCTCATCGGTGCAGCGGGGCTCGAGGCCCTTCTGGCGCGTAGCGTCAAGCTGACGAAGGCCGACTACCCGTCCATGGGTGACTACGACGGGGGAGAGGAGACCAACGGGCAGGAGGCCTCGCCTGCGCAACGACTCCGAGCGTGCTTAGCGGCCGTCGACGCGACCGTTGCTTCCTCCGTCGTTACTTCTTTGTACGCCACCCTGCACGGGTTGCTGCGGGCGCTGATTGGGCAAGAGCTCGTTCGCCAGATCCTACGGAGCGCATTCCCGGCGATGAATGACGATGTGCAGAAGGAGATGGAGTAATGAAGCACCGCGTGCAAATTCGCCAATTGGAGTCGGGAGTTCCCGGGCTCGACGAAGTGCTAGGTGGTGGGATCCCGGAGTTCTCTTTGAACTTGATCTCGGGCGGGGCCGGGGCCGGCAAGACGACGCTGGCTCATCAGATCATGTTCAACAATGCGGGGCCGGCGCGAAACGCGCTCTACTTCACCGTCCTCGGCGAGCCGCCCATCAAGATGCTGCGTTACCAGCAGCAGTATTCGTTCTTCGACATGTCCAAAGTGGGCGCCTCGATTCGCTTCGTCAATTTGGGCGAAGAGGCGCAAGCGGTGGAAGGGCTGGAGAAGGTGCTGGCGCGGATCGTAGAGGAGGTCGATCGCTCGAATCCGGGCCTCGTCGTCGTCGATACCTTCCGCTCCGTCGTGCGACGATCCGCGCTGGAGACGGATGGGGAGCGTGCTGTGCAGTCCTTCGTGCAGCGCCTGGCCGTCCATCTGACGAGCTGCGAGGCGACGACCTTCATGGTCGGCGAATACGGCGATGGCGACGAAGACAGCTCCGTGTTCACGGTCGCTGACGGCGTCGTGCGCCTCACGCAAGCCGTCGAGCGCAATTCGGTCGTGCGCAAACTGCAAGTGATCAAGATGCGCGGCCAAGGCCAGATCCCCGGCCTGCAAACCATGCGCATCTCGCAGGACGGGGTGAGGGTTTACCCGCGGCTGCTCAAACCAGCGGAGATCTCCGGCTCTGAGTCCCCGCTTCAGCATCGTCTCACCACGGGCGTGCCGGTGTTGGATGAGATGATGGGGGGCGGCATCCCGCGCGGCTACTCGGTCCTCGTGGCAGGCCCCTCGGGGTCGGGCAAGACGGTGCTCGCCAACGAGTTCATCATGGAGGGGATACGCAAAGGGGAGGCGGGGGTCGTCGCCGTGTTCGAGAAGCGCCCGAACGACTACCTGCACACCACGCCCCACGGACAAGACTTCGCGCGCCTCATGGCCGATAAGAAGCTGGAGATCGTCTATCTGCGCCCGCTCGATCTTTCCATCGACGAGACGCTGACGGCGCTGCTCGAAGCCGTCTCCCGCACCGCTGCCAAAAGGGCCGTGATCGACTCCTTGTCCGGCCTGGAGCTGGCGCTCGCACCGACGTTTCGGGAAGACTTTCGCGAGTCGCTCTACCGCATGATCGGTGCGCTCACGGGAATGGGGGTTACCGTGCTTTCCACGGTCGAGCTACCCGATTCGTTCACTTCGCTTCCGTTCAGCCCTCACGGCATCGCCTTTCTGAACGACGCCATCATCATGCAGCGTTATCTGGAGATTGGCGGTCAGCTCCGGCGTGCCCTCTCCGTCGTGAAGTTGCGCGGCAGCCAGCACAGCAAAGATCTTCGCGAATACGAGATCAAGTCGAGCGGGATGGTCGCGGTCGGGGAGCCACTCCGCAGCTACGAAGGCCTTCTCACCGGTGCGCCCGTTCACCTCAAGAAGCGAGAACGGGCCACTTGAAGACGGACATGCGCTGCCGAAGCGGTCGCGACGCGTAGGCTTCGCGGTGCTCGGCTTGTAGGGCATCATCGCGCAGCGGCCGCCCAACGTGCTCATCGCGTCGGTCTGGCAAACTGCGCGCGTGCCCGGTGGACATGGCATGGGACAAGTGCGCATGCTGCAGCCGGCCTGAAACTAGCCCTCCTCGATGTTCGCCAGATTTTCGATCGCGAACGGGTCTTTCGGTTCGATTACGATCTTGCAGACGCAGCCAGGTGACGCCGGAACACGGCCCGCACACTGGGCCTGCGGGTATGAGGATTCACGAGGCCCTGAGCGCTTGGGAGAAGAAGCTACCCCGATCAGCTTCGCACTTCGGAGGTCTATGCTTCGTGCAGTTCTCCGTGCCAGAAAGCGGAACACGTCTTCAGCCCATATCGACGCGCCGAAGTACCCCAATGTGTGCCCTTCCTGCTTGGACGAGCCGTAGGGCGGATAGATTTTAATTTGCGACGCCTTGCCGGCTTCTTTCATCTCCGCCGAAAGCACGCGACTTGGTGCGAGATCAAAGTCGTTCTCGGCCACAAGTCGCAAGGATCGGGGCCATTCCCTGCCTTGGTTTACAATCACGGAAGCGCGGAAGGCATGATCAGCATCACTGTCGCCGAGGCCTTGCACCTCACGCCCGATGTTACTTCTTCGTCAGGAATCCTCCGCCGCCTCGCGCGCAAAGCACTCGCTTCGAGCTCCGCGATTTGGCGCTCTATCCAATTTCAATACTTCGATGTGAGGAATGAGCCCTTTGCCGTTGGACGTGTAGTCAATGCCCTCGAGCAGCTTGGTATCTTACCTACGACCGGCGACGCCGCGACGCTGGGGCGCTTACGGGTAGACGTTCATCTCTCCGATGGCCCACCACCGCCGGTTGCTGGTCGGCTGGCCCTTCGTGGCGGACAGGCGAATGTACCGCGCCGCCTGCGGCGCTGGGAATGTGATGGGGTCGATGCCCGACCCCGGCGGCATGGGCGCGTGGCCCATGACCACGGGCGTGCCGCCGAAAGTGCCATCCAGGGACACGGAAACGTCCATCGTCATCGGGTAGTCGAGAAGGTCCTGACTGCCCGCGTAGAGCGTGATCTTGCTTACGGTCAATACCTGCTTCATGTCGACCGTGAATGTGAGCGGAAAAGAAGCGGTCAATGTATCTTGGTACACGCCGGTCGCCCAACGCGTACCGTTGTTTCCGTCGAACGCATCGCCCGTGGCGAGAGTTTCGGTGCTGGCCGGCACTCTCGACCCCATCGGTACTGCGTCGGGCACGGCGACGGCCGTCCACCCGGTGCGCGCGTAAGTCCCGGCGTCGGTGAGGCGCACGTCCTGCGCGACAATGGCATCCGCTGGGGCGTCTTGCGATGCGTCCAGACGCACATCGACAGCACCGTCCGATGGGTTGCCACTGCTATCGGGTCCGCTATCTGGAGCCGTACCGCTGCTACCCGCCGCGCCACCGGTGCCGCTCGCGCCCGCCGAGCCACCGGTGCCACTCGAGCCACCGGTGCCACTCGAGCCACCGCTTGCGGCGGAACCGCCGCTGCCGGTCGAACCGCCGGTTCCTGCCGATCCCCCGGTGCCACCCGAGCCACTAGCGCCACCTGAGGTTGGCCTGGTCCCTCCCGTGCCCGGCGTTGAATCGTCGCCGGAGCACCCGGAAACTAGGAGCGCCGGCCCACAGATCAAAAAAGGACTGAGAACAAGCAGCGGAAATTTGGACATTCGTCGGCGCCTCCGTGCGGTTGATCCGCACGCTTCTAAGCTGGTTCGAGGAGTGGCGATTCAACCGGCCAGTAGCTCAAAAATCGTTTGCGCTCGAACTCGCCCCAGCCAATGGCTTCCCGTCTACGGCACCGATCGTTCGGAGGGGCTTGTCGCGGCTGCGGGGTACGTACTCATGAACTCAACTGAAACCCGAATTGCAAACAGTCAGGTAACGCCGTTCGACCGTCGCCGTGATGCGCCGTGGCGCGCGTAGGTTTCGCCGGGTGCTCGACCGGAAGAGCCGCCGGAGGCAGAGGCACCACCTGCACCACCGCTTCCGCTCGCGCCACCGTTACCCGAACCAGAGCTGCCCGAGCCTGCCTGCCGCTCCCGCCCGTCCTCCGCTCGCACCCGTACCGGCCGCTCCTCCCGGATTTCCGCCAGCCGGATTCCCTCCAGGCCCGCCCGCCTGACCTCCGCCCGCGTCGATGGCAGGTCGACTTCCGTCGGTCGCGTCGGAAGGGGCGCAGGCCCAACCAAACGCCAGAGGCATGATGGACGCGACGACGAACCTAGGTAGGGCTCGCCCAATGAAGTATTCGCCTTTGCCGACGACTAACAAGAATCAAGAAGTGACATCACGCGCGTAAGATGGATCAGCAAAGATGCGTCCTCCGGCCGTCCTCGATGTGACAAATTGCCTCTACGCGAAAACCGCGCGCGCAGTGATGACATCCTGCTCACGAGAATTCGGCATGCGCGCCCGACGGCGTTCGTCGTAAAAATTCCCACCGCTTGATTGTAGAGGAGATGCGAGCATGGACCGATTCACGGGCGGTTGCCTGTGCGGCAATGTCCGAATTGTGGCGTTGGGACTCCCCTACCGGGTCGGCCTTTGTCATTGTCTCGACTGCCGCAAGCATCACGGGGCTCTTTTTCACGCTTCCGCGGTGTTCCCTCAGGATGCGGTGACGATCGATGGCGAAACACGCGACTACGCCGGGCGGTTTTTTTGCCCCCGCTGCGGCTCCTCCATTTTCGCGCGCACCGCAGACGAAATCGAAGTGAACCTGGGATCCCTGGATGCCCCTGATCAACTGAGGCCAACCTACGAAAGCTGGATCGTCCGTCGCGAATCATGGTTGCCGCCGTTTCCGCTCACGAGACGATACGAGCGCGATCGTGACGCCACGGGTCGCTTTGAGGAATGCATTCGAGAGCGGGACTGAACGTCCGGCCAACGGACTAGGGCTCGCGTCCGGGGATAGGCGCGTTCGGATGTTTCTCGGCCGCGAAGGCCGCACGACGAAATCCGATCGCGCGGACCGATTGTGGCGCGCCGAAGCGCAGCCAATTGCCGACACGAGGGCCGAGGCGTGTCGCTGCAAGCCCCCTCGCTTCGAATCTTCCTCACAAAGCCATCGACCGCCGGGTCTTATGATGGTCGCGCCGATCGTCAGGTCGTCAGCATCGCAATTCGCGTTTGCGAAGCGCGCCCGCTTTTGCATGTCGTCAAGTCTGCGCAAAACGGCTTCGATGAAGCACACTCGAATCGATCGATTGCGTCGATGTTTTCTTCCGTAGCGTTACGGCTCATGTGTGAGACGAAGACGGCTCCGTGTTGACGATTGCATGTTGAACCCATTGACCACACCATAACCAAGGAGGGTGCCATGATTGCATTGCCGCAAGATCCGATTCCTTTAAAGGATCTGTCTGAACGCTTGTCGAAACGACTCGCCAATTTCCGGCTGAGCGACGCCGTCATCAAGGGCATTGCCGAGCGGGTGCTGATCGATGGGCTGTCGCTCGTCAGATTCGACCCCTGCATCTATGGGATCTGCGCCGACTACTTCAGCGAGAAGGTGCCGCAGCTCGATGGTCTCGCGGCGCGTCGCGGCGTGAAAAAGTGGGAGGTCTTCCCCTACGGAATTATCGACTGGGACCTCTTCCACGTGACCATTGCGTACAACGTCGACGAGCTCGAAGGTAAAGGGCAGCTGCGTGAGTTCAATCGCTGAGCTGCCGCGGGCCGACGATCGAACGACGCGGTCGGGATTTTTGCCCGACCGCGTCATTCACCTGCATCCAACCCGACGCTGCAATATGGCGTGCCTCCATTGCTATTCGGAGTCGGATCCGCAGCGCAAGCAGGCGCTCGATCCGGGCACGCTGTGCGCTGCGCTCGAGTTGCTGCGCGCCGAAGGCTACTCGGTGATCAGCTTGTCAGGCGGCGAGCCGCTCGTGTATCCGCCGCTGCGAGCCGTCGTGGAGCGAGGACGCGAGCTGGGGTTTCGCGTGACGATGATCACCAACGGCCTTCTCGCCACCGAGCGCATGGATCCCGTTCTTTCGCTGCTGGACGGCATAGCGATCAGCTTTGACGGGTTGGCCGCAACGCACAATGCGCTGCGGGTTCGGTCCGACGCGTTCGCGCGTGCCTGCGGCGCGTTGCAGCGTTTGGCCGCTCACGGCCGACCGATTGCTGCGGCGATCTCGCTGACGAGAGAGGCGATTGCGGACTTGCCGGACCTCGCGGACCACCTGGTAAGTCTCGGCGCGCGGGCGCTTCAGATTCGCCCGGTGGCACGCGCCGGTCGTGCGCGCTCCCTCGATGAGACGTCGTTTTACGGCGCCAGCGACTACGCACGTCTCTACCTCGTGGTGCTCGCGCTTCAGCGGGAACTGCCGGCCGACGTTGGCGTGCATTGCGACTTGGCGCCGGCAAACGGGCTTTGGCAACAGCGAAATGCCTATGCGGGTCTTCTGGGGAGTTGCGATCGTGTTTGCCGTGAAGACCGGCTGTTGGCGGATCTCGTCAATCCCTTGGTTATCACCGAGACCGGCTCGCTCAAACCCATTGCGTACGACTTCGATCAGGCGTTCGACGTGGCCTCGATCGACGGGCTCTCGTTCGAGCGACTCCGGCACTACAAGCAACAGGATCTTCCCAAGCTTCAGGCACTCATCGGCGGCGCCTTGGCTGCCCTGCAGGGTCCCAATGTGTTGGTCGACTGGTTCGATCACTGCACCCGACTGAGTGAGCAGTCGCACCTAGCTGCAGACCAAGCATCCGTCGGCTGATCCTTCCCAAAGGTCTCTTCGTGCACCTGGCGACGACACCCTTTGGTGTCACGGGGCTCCGTCATCCAAACTCGGCGTTGCGCATGACGTCGCGATCGCGGCCTGGGATGCCGAACCGCCGTTCGCGCAAGTCGAGATGGTCTGGAACAACCCCACGCCGAACGCTGCGCTCATCACGGTGGTGGCCGACGACGACGGCACCGGGCACGGCAACGTTCCCGAGGCGAACGAAGCGGACAACGCTTTTTCGACGACGCTGACGATCTGTCCTTAGCCGACGATCGCCGGGGGGACCTCACCGTCGCGGAGTTCGGGTGGTCACCGCCTCGACGGTGGTGACCGCATTCGAATTCCAGTGGTGAGCTCATATTCCGCGGATGGCGTTTGCTGCGCGCCAATTCGAAGAGCAATGCTCGCGAGTTCACCGACTTGATTCGAGAAGGACACGACAGCGCGGTGTCTAAATAGCGCTAACATTTCCCTCGGTTGATGTGCCCTAAGCCTCGTGAGTCGTCCACTTTTAGTGGGCGCTGCGGCTTATCCGTTTTTTGAGCCGCGGCTCATTGGTTTTACTACTAGCCTAGGTCGGGTTATCTCTTCTCGAGTCGCCGCGGCGGAGCAGAGCTTGACGAACTGGCTAAAACCACCGTGCCCGCAACCTTACTTCGCGAGGACACCATGAAAGTGCTCCGTGGTGCCGCGATCATCGCGGTACTCTGCTCCGCATGTACAGCTACGATCGCGGAAGCTCCCGGTCGAAACTCGTCTCGTGATCCGGCAGGGGGTGGGAGTGGAGGCTCCGGTGCCACGACGACCACCGGCACGACTGGGACTGGCACTGGCACCCCTCCGACTGGAACGACGACGGGCGCGGGGGGCGGTGCAACGGGTGGGAGCGGCGGCGCGACCGGTGGAAGCGGTGGTGCGGCGGGCACTGGCGGACAAGGTGGCACCGGAACACCGCCGCCCCCCGCTGGAACCGATCCCGGCCGCATCACACTGCACCGGCTCAATCGGGTGGAATACAACAACACCGTTCGCGATCTTCTTGGAACAACGCGTACGCCCGCAGATGATTTCCCGATCGACGACCGAGGCAGCGGCTTTGACAACATTGCCGATGTGCTGACGCTGTCCCCACTTCATATCGACAACTACTACAGCGCCGCCGTGGCTCTGGTCGACGAAGCGCTGACCGTGGCCGCGCAACGGTCGAAACTGGTCACTTGCGATTTGGCTGCTCAGGGCGCCACCTGCGCGCGCAAAGTTCTCGAGGCCTTCGTCCCGCTCGCATGGCGGCGTCCGGTAACCAGTGCCGAGATCGACGCGCTGATGGCTGCCGTCACCCTGGCTGGCACGCAAGCCGATCCTGTCGAGCAGGGCCTCAAGATGGCGCTCCGCACGGTTCTGATGTCATCGAACTTCATCTTTCGCGTGGAAACCGACCCGTCCCCGACGACGGCGGCTCCTCATCCGCTCGAGCAATACGAGATCGCATCACGCCTCTCGTACTTTCTCTGGAGCAGCATGCCCGACGCCGATCTGTTCGCGGCCGCGAAAGCCGGAGCGCTCGGTCAGGCGTCTTCACTGCAGACTCAGGTCACGCGGATGCTCGCGAGCTCCAAGGCCGCTGCGCTCAGCGACAACTTTGCGGGCCAATGGCTTTACACGCGGCAGATCGCGGACGCCACCCCTGATCCCAAGCTCTTCCCGGCCTTCGATGACAGCCTTCGGGCGGCGATGAAGCTGGAGATGGAAGCGATGTTCCGAGAGGTCGTCGTCAACGGGATGGCGGCCGACAAGCTCTTGACCGCCGACTTCACCTTCGCCAACGATCGCCTGGCGAAGCATTACGGGCTCCCAGCTGTCGGCTCGGCAACTCCTGTCAAAGTGAGCCTAGCGGGCACCGCGCGCGGGGGACTCTTGTCGCAAGGCGGATTCTTGACCGTGACCTCGCACCAGAACCGGACGTCGCCCACGGTGCGCGGCAAGTGGGTCATGAACCAGCTCTTGTGTCTCACCGTTCCGGCGCCGCCGCCGGATGTCGATACCTCGATCGACCCGACCAAAGTGACGGGAACGCTGCGCCAGCAACTGGAGGCGCACCGTACCAATCCCAACTGCGCCGTGTGTCACAAGAACATGGATCCCATTGGTCTCGGGCTCGAGAACTACGACGCCATTGGTTCGTACCGCACGATCGACAATGGATTGCCCATCGACTCGAGCGGCGAATTGCCCGACGGCCGACGGTTCAACGGCGGACCGGAGCTCGCCAACCTGGTGGCAGCGGACGTGAACTTCGGGCGCTGCATGGTGGAGCAGCTTTACACCTACGCGTTGGGGAGAGCGCCGGATGTCGCGACTGCCGGCCACATGGACCCCGCGGTCCTCTATGGCATTACCCAATCCTTCAGAGCCAATGGGCACGGCTTCAAGGATCTCGTCACGCAAATCGCGACGAGCCCGACTTTCTTGAACCGACGAGGCGAACCATGAGCATCCATCGAATCGCAGGCCGTCGCGCGTTCCTGGCGGGCGGAGCCGCCATCGTGGCGCTACCGTTCTTGGAGTCGATCGAGCTGCGAACGGCGAGTGCCCAGACTCCAGCCGCGCCTCGACGCCTCATTTATTACTACGTGCCGAATGGCATTCACATGGCCACCTTCAAGCCGACGGCCGCTGGCACCGCGTATCCGACGCCCCCCATGTTGATGCCGCTCGAGGCGCTGAAGAGCGACTTCTCGGTGATCTCGGGATTGGAAAACGTGCCAGCGAAGCCCGACGGTCCAGGCGACCACGCGTCGGGCACATCCGCATTCATCACCTGCGTGCACGCGCTGAAATCGGAAACCACGATTCAGCTCGGAATCTCGGTTGATCAAGTGGCGGCCAAGGCGATTGGTACCGCGACGCGGATTCCATCGATGCAGCTCGGGATGAGCGGCGGCAGCACGGCCGGCAACTGCGATAGCGGCTACGGATGCGCCTATGCGCGCAATATCTCTTGGGCCGACGTGACCACGCCGCTGCCCAAGTTGATCGATCCGGTCAAGGTCTTCGACCAGATCTTCGCCGGCGTGAATCCCACCGAAACGGCCACGGCGGCGGCAAAACGTCGTGCTTATGACAAGAGCGTGCTCGACGCGATCACGAGCGACGCCAAGGGACTGGCGCTCAAGTTGGGAAGAAGCGACAACTTGAAGCTGGACCAGTACCTGACCGGCGTGCGCGCGCTGGAAACGAAGCTCATGACGATGACGCCGGTCAGCCAATGCATGCCCGGAACGAAGCCGGCTGCGACCACGGATTTTCCCGCCAAGGTTGCGATCATGAGCGACCTCATGGTCATGGCGATGCAGTGCGATGCGACCCGAATCATCACCTTCATGTTGGGAAATGCGATCAGCGGCCAGACGTATCCCGCTCTAGGGATCACCGGCGGACATCATGACATCTCGCATCACGCCAATGACCCGACGAAGCTCAGTCAATTGGCGACGATTGGGCTCTGGGAGATAACCCAGCTCGCCTATCTGATGAACAAGATGAAGGCCGTCACCGAGGGCAGCTCCAATATGCTCTATAATTCGGCGATCTTTTTCTCCAGCGACATTTCCGACGGCAATCGCCACAATCACGACGATTTGCCGGTGATCTTGGCCGGAAGCGGCGGAGGGGCGCTCAAACCCGGACAGCACTTGATCTTCCCGACCAACATGCATCAGAAGGTCTCCAATCTCCTCCTGACGATGGTCGGCACCGCCGGCGTCACCAACGTGACATTGGGCGACAGCACGGGTCCGCTGGCCGGTCTGTGAAACGGTTGCCCGCTTCGCTGAACGGACTTTTCAGCGCTGCTTTGGCGGTCGCATGCTCCTCGACCCTTCCCGAGGAAGGGTCACGCAGGTTCGATGCCTCGAGCCATGACGATGCCTCGACGACCGGCGGAGGTACGACCGGGAGCGGAGGCGCGACGTCAATAGGAAGCGGTGCAGCCGGCGTCGGTGGCCAAGTTGCGGGCGCGGGGGGAGCAGGCGTTGGTGGCGCCAGCTCCGGAGGATCGGGGGGCGGGGGAGGCAGCTCGGGAGTGTCGGGCAGCGGCGCGGCCGGCAGCTCCGGAAACGCCGGCGCCGGCGGGAGTGCAGGTGGAGGCGCGGGGGCAAAGGACGCGGGCCCGATTGACGGCAGTGCCGCTGACCGCTCGACGGGTGGAAGCAACGACGCAAGCAGCGACGGAGGGGGCCCCACGCGCAGCCCTGGTTGTGGACTGCCGGCCACGGACGCGCCCGCCATGTTCGTCCGGCACATGCTCGATGTCGCGGGGACGAGCCGCGAGTACTACGTCCGCCTGCCGCCGATGTACGACGTGAATCGCGCGTACCCAGTGATCTTCGTGTTTCACGGTGCCGGAGGCACGGGCATGAGCAACAACGTGCCCATCCAGCAATCGTCGGGCGCCAATGCCATCGTCGTTGGCGGCACGGCACTCGTGAATACCACCGAGATGCGCACGCAGTGGCAGTTCAACAACGCCGCCAGTCCGGATGTCGCCTTCTTCGACGCGATGGTCACCGAGGTGACGGGCCTCTACTGCGTCGATCGCTCTCGTCTGTTCGGCGCTGGATTCTCGAGCGGCGCGTGGTTTGCAAACCTGCTCGGGTGCGTGCGCGGGAATGTCCTCCGCGCTTACGGCGTCGTCGCCGGGGGCATGCCCGGTGGGGGGCGGCTGATGTGCACGGCAGGGGGCATCGCCGCCTGGTTCTTGCACGATGCGAGCGACACCGAGAATCCGATCGCGGGCAATGTCACCACTCGAACGCGGCTTCTAACCGATAACGGCTGCGCGATGACGACGGTACCCGACACGCCCACCCCGTGCGTGCGCTACGAAGGCTGCCGCCCGGGATACCCGGTGGTGTGGTGCGAAACGACCGGAGCGGGCCACGCCGTTCAGGGCACTATCTCGGGCCCGGGCATGTGGCAGTTCTTTTCTTCATTCTGACCGGGTCGAGAGCCGCGCGCCGGGCCGGGCGTTACCGCCTTCCCCAATACTCGACCAGCCGTTGATCATTCTTGGTCATCGCGTTGACGCGCTGGGCAATTTTCGCCAAACGTCGTTTGGCCGTCGCGAGCGATATGTCGAGAATGCCGGCGACTTCGGAGAGCTCGAGACCTTCGACATGGCGAAGGACGAATGCCGTTCGGTCCGTCGGGTCGAGACGGTCGAGTACCGCGCGGATCCCCGCTATCGCCTCTCGTGCTTCGAAATCGGCCGGTGGGGCGAAACTCGAACCGGGCGCCGGCCCGCCGTCCTCGGTTCGCTCCCGCTTGAGGGCGCGGCGAAAGCGTATCTCGCGGATAGTGACACGATGTGAAATGGCGTAGATGAACGCGCGCAACGCTTCTCGGTTCCGCAGGAGCGTATGGCTTCGGTAAAACTGCAAGAAGACTTCTTGCACCAAGTCTTCCACATCGCTCTCTACGCGAATACTGCGGCGCACGATGCTGCGAACGAGCGGAGCGTAGCGATCCCAAATCGCTGCGTGCGCTTCCGTGCGCCCAAGCGCGGCCAGACTGACCAATACTTCGTCGTCCAGGTCGTCACTTTCCAGCTTCGCAAGCAACATGGTTGGCTTGTCGTTGCCAGCCGTCAGCCGAGTCACTCCCCCGAGCGTGAGCTGCATGGACATCTTGAGCCGCCTGCCAAGAAGAGGGGTGGACCGATGGCTTTCCTTGTCGAAAAGCGACTTGGAACCAAAAAGCTTAGGGATGTGCCGAAAGGACGCGCCTGGCAGTCGCTCGGTACCGTCCGTTGGGATAGAGCTCGAGGTACCGCTCCGCTCGATCGGCCGCACTCGTGCTTCGCAGCGCTGACGCCGTTTCGATGAGGAGGGCCCGCGCGTCTTCCGCGAGCGCGCCGTTGGGATTGGTGCGCAAATACTGTTGTAGGAGCTGCTCCGCAAGCACCGGGTTTCGCTCGCTACGAAGGGCGTGAATCGCGCGGATGACGGGAGCTGGATCTTCGCCGTCCTCCGCTGAACGCGGCAACGGGGTCGGATCGTCACTCGTGGTCGCGGGCGCCCGGGAAGCCGTCGTTTCGCGGACACTTGCACCACGGCGTTTGGCGGGGGGACTCTTGGGCGACGGACTATCGCTTTCCCTCGCCGAGGTGTCGGATGGCGTCGCTTCGGGCGGCCGCGGTGGCTCGGCGGCCGAAGGCGGCGCGCCCGGGGCAGCGGCAGCGGCAGGTGGCATCGAGACGGGCACTTCGGTCATGGCGGGAGGGACGCGATCGTTGTGCGCGCGCCACCATCCCGTGCCGGCGACGGCCGATCCCACGATGAACATCAAGGCGAGGAGGGAACTCCCTGCTCTCAGGAACGGTCTCTGGCCGCCGCCCTTGTGCTTCAGGTGCACCAGCATGCGTCGCTTGGTGAACGGATTGGGTCGAAATGGCTCGGCGGCGCTCACGAGCTCCGTGAGTCGCTCCATTCCTTCGGCGTCTTCGACTTTGTCGACCAGGCGTCTCATGTCGCCCTCCTGAGAGCAGCGCGATCGAGCTTCGTCAGCCGTTCGGCGAGTTTTTTTCGTGCGGTGTGAATGCGCGCCCATACCGTGTTGATCGGCACACCTTGCATACTGGCGATCTCCTCCCCGCTAAATCCTTCGATTTCGAAAAGAACGAAGGCGGCGCGCTGCTCTTCGCCGAGCACATCGAGTAGATGGTCGAGCCGTCGCCGTTGATCGCGAAGATCGCCCGCATCGGTGGTCGTCTCCGTGCCGCCGAAGGCCTCGAGAAACCTGGGCTCCCGAAAGAGCAGTCGCTTGAACCACGCCAGCCGGCGAAAGTCGCGAACGCGACGCCGGGTGATCTGGTAGAGCCACGCCGCGATGTTCTCGCCGTCGAAGCTCGGCAAACGCCGTAGAACGACCAGAAACACGTCTTGCACGAGGTCGTCTCGATCGCCGGGAGGCCCGCCCATGGCGGCCACCCAGCTAGCGACTCTGTCGAACCACGCGTCGTAGATCTTATCGAATTCGGGTCGAGCGGCTTCCGCATCGACGGGCGTGCCCGGGGTCGCCGATTCCCGTAGCTTCTGGAAGACCTGGCCCTTCACGAATAAGAAGAGGGTACTTGGCATTGGCGATCTTGCCCGAAAATTGCTCGAACGAACGATTTGCGACCGAAAGCCCGCCCGAAGTGTAGGAGTATGCTGGGTCACAACGTACCCGTCATGAATTGGGCTGCACGTATGGGGCGCGCTCTGCAGCTCGTCACCGGCATCGGTTTGGCGCTGGGGGAGGCGAACGCGCGGGCCTCGGACGACGGGCAAGCCATCGAGCAACGCATCCGAATGCAGTCGGGCAACCTCTGCCCCACCGCGGCGGCCGTCGCGGCGGAAACATGGGGTCTCACGCCGGCTCACCGGCGCGCCGTGCTCGATGAGCTCCGCGAGGTGCAGATTGAAGATCTTGGTGCGGCCTATCGCATCGTCGTCACGACTGCAAAGGGGACGAAGGAACGCATCTACCAGGGACCGGAGCGAGATTGCGAGAAGCGCGCTCGCTTCGTGGCCGTGTTCGTCGTGCTGACCCTGATGCCCCCCGAGGGCCATTTACCGGATGCGGCGGTCACGGAAACACCATCGCCCGCGACGCCACCGCCGTCCCCCGAGACCTCGAAGCCGAACCTCGTGCCGAATCTCGCCGCGGAACGCCTGTTTCGATTGGAGCTGGCAGCTATGTCCGAGCAGGGGATCCAGCTCGACGGGGCGAACGGCATTCGTTACTTCGGCGGCTCCTTGCGCGCGCTGATGGGAAGAGGCGTCTTCACGCCCGCGCTCGGCGTGAGCTATGCGGCTCTCGGGCATTTCGACACTGGAGGCGTGCAAGGCGATCTCGCGAGGGCAGCGGCGCATGCAGGTTTGCGTGCGCGCGTTCGTGCTTCCGATTGGGAGCTCGGCGCCGAGGTGGACGCCGTGGTCGTCACTTCGCGAGCGACTGCGACGAGCCTCCTGCATCCTACCAGCGACAACGGGATCGAACTGGGTGTCGAGGCAGCGCTCCTCGTCGCGCTTCCGACCAAAATATTCGTCCAACCATTCTTGGCGACGTCCGTGCGATGGATACCCGTGCCGCACGGGCTCACGGCGCAGCCTCGCGGTGAAGTGGGCGTGCTACCCCACCTTTGGATTGGCGCGAGCGCGGGCATCGCGCTTCGCCTGTGAGGTGCCGGACATGATCTCGGTGGCGACGCTACGTCGTGGATGTTGGGCTCTGGTCGGTACGCTCTCGGCCGGCGGGTGTGGCAATTCGCTCTACGTCGGCAGCGATCTGATCTGGTCAGCGCGACACGATAGCGGTGATCTCGCCGAGTGGAGCAGTGATCCGGAGAGCCTTCTCGACCCGGCCGATGCCGCCAACATCCGCGTCTCGAAGGCCCAAGTGCATCGGGGGCTCGGCGCTCTCTCCATGACGCGACCGGCGATGAGCGCCGAAGGGGGGCCGGCGATTGGCCATGCCGCCGATCTGCCGGACGAGGCTTATTATGGTGCCTGGTTCTTACTGCCTCAGGATTACACGGTGGAGACCTATTGGACCGTTCTGCAGTTTCGTTCTCTCGAGCCAACGGATCCCGATATATCCGGCCGCGCAACCGACCTACGCCTGCGTCGCCTGCCCGACGGACGGTTCGTCGCCTATGTCTTTCAACACAACGACGGGTACTTGCAAGCTCCCTTGAGTGACCCTCCTCCGCTGGTGCAGGTGGGGCGGTGGTTTCATCTGGAGGTCTTCTTCCGGCATGCGACGGACACGACAGGCAAAATACGCGTTTGGCTCGATGGGCGGCTCGTCTACGATCTTCCAGACCGAAAGACGGGGGTGGGGCTTCGCCCTTGGTTTGGTATTTGCTCGGAGAGCGACGATGCCGATGCGGTCGCGTTCGAGGTTCTCGCCGACGACATCACCATCAGCCGGTCACGTGCAACGCCCGATCAGATGCTCGACCTGCCCTGACTCACGGATCTAGAACCACGCGCTCGGGCGTGTGCGCTGCGATCCCGTCGCCGAGGAGCGCCTCGTTGTTGCGAGCCGAGCGATCGAGCGCGCGAAATCCAGATACTTCGTCGAACCCGAGCCACAGTACGAGAGCGTCGGGCTGTTCGATGCTGGCGTCGCGAACTCGCCCCCTCGCCGTTTGCGCCGCGATGGTCGAGCTCGACAAAGCAGCCGTATAGACACGCACCTCGTCCATGTCACCGGCAAAGAACGCGGACGATCCATTGACCGAGCCGAGCCATGCGGTCGTCGGCGTTCGGTTGCTGGGCTCGGTATCGCCTTCACCCGCCGGTTGACCGTCCACGTACAAGCGGTGGACCGAACGGTTGAATGTATAGGCGAGGTATTGCCAAACACTTTTCTTCGCGGGCATGGCCGCACGCACGAACGTCCTCTTGTTGTAGGCGCTCCAAACCTCGAACGCTCCGTCGCGGAGCCCGAGCACCAATCCGCTGTCAAAATCCTTACGCAAAGAAACCAAAGTCTGCATTCCGTTCGCCGCCCCGGAGTCGCCCGCAGGGGGTGCTGCGTCCGCAGGACGTACCCAGAGCGCGACGGTCTGAGGATCGGTGGGAAAGGGAAATGCAGCCGTGCCCGAGGTGGCGTAATTGGCCGCTCCGTCGAACCGCAGGACGCGATTCTTGCCGTCGTAGGTCACTGGCGTGCCGTGGGATTCCTCGGATACCGGCGCGCCGCACGCGGATGCTGCGATCAGCAAAGAAAACGCTGCTCGGTACCGTGCCACGCCGCTGCAACTAGACCACGTTCTCCCTCCGTGACGCAACTCGCCTCGGAGGAGACATCTCCCATACGCATGAGGATGCCGACACGACGCTAGGCTGTTGGGAACAACGGATCACGAAACAAGGATGCGGTCACGCCATGCGCCGTAGCCGCACGCGTGCCAAAGCGCCCGCGCGATCGGTCCGCGACTCGAGGGTGAGGGAACCGGAGTGAGCTTCCGCAATCTGCCGGCTCAGCACGAGACCGATGCCGGAGCCGTTCGGCTTGGTCGTGAAGAAAGGGACGAAGAGGTTGGTCGTCTCCGTCAAACCGGGTCCCTCGTCCACCACCACGACTTCGACGTGTTTGGCGAGAATTTCCCAACTTACGCCGACCGCCCCTCCCGTCTCGAGCGCGGCCTCGACGGCGTTGCGAACAAGATTGATGAGCATTTGGTCGAGCTGATCGCTGTCGCCGGCAATGACGATGTCGGGGCCGGGCGACAGCACAATGGGTAGACGCGTCTCGATCTCCACGACGCGCTTGATCCAGCTCCGGACATCCACGGGTGCGAAGCGCGGAATGGGAAGGCGCGCCAGACGCGCGTAAGCCGCCATGAATCGAGCAAGTGCGTCCGAACGCCGCTCGATCACGGCCAGGCCGCGGGCCACGTCTTCGCGCCAGTCGCTCGACTCGTCACCGACGGGACGACCGAGCAATTCCTGAAGATCTTGGGCAATGGACCGGATCGGAGAGAGCGAATTGTTGATTTCGTGGCCCAGCACGCGAACGATGCGCTGCCACGCGTGTCGTTCTTCGGCGCGAAGGGTCCGTTCTAAATCGGTCAGCACCAGCAGCTCATGGGGGCGCCCTCCCAGGCGAAAAACGCTGCGGCGCAGCTCCCATTGGCCGCCCCCGACAAAGTTGGTCGTCTCCACGCGAGGGACGGCCCCTTCCAGAAAACGTTCCATGGCCAGATCACTGGCCGAAGTGCCGATGATCCGCGCGGCGGGGCGTTCCAGCAGGCGCTCGCCGGCACTATTGACGAGACGCAGCTTGCGCTCGCCGTCGAACGCAAAGACGGCGACATCGATCTCAGCCATCACTTTGCCGAGTAGAGCGCTGGCTTCGAGCGCGCCGGCACGTTGCAACGCCAGCATTTCGGCAAGGCCATTGATTTCGACCAGGGCTTGGTCGAGCGCGTCGGACGACCGCCCTCCCATGCGGCCGCGTACGGAAAAGTCTCCCTCGCGCATCAAACCGAGCAGGTTCGAAATGTCGCGAAGCGCGCGAGTCACACGCTCTTTCAGAAGGAGGGCGGCGCCGAGCCACGTACCGACGGCGAGCGCGGTCAGGCTCCATTGGACGTCGCTAGCGTGCTCGCCGGTCCAGAGGAGCACGACCGCTATCGACAATGCCGGAACCCCGGAGAAGAGCGCCAAGAAGAGGACGCGCGCCTCGTGGCCCGCGCGCCGCCGACGACTCATTCTTCGCCCTTCAGCCCGTGATGCTGGAGCCGCCGGTAAAGAGCGCTGCGTGACAACCCCAGCGCTTTGGCGGCGTCGCTCACCTGGCCGCTGCTCCGCGCGAGGGCGCGCTGAATCAAATGGCGTTCCGCTGCGTCGAGCGTCATTTGCTCGAGGCGCGCGTCGCCGGCGGCGTGATCCGCGCGCAGCGCCAGGTCCTCCACTTCCACGGCAGCGCCGCGGGCCAAGAGCATGGACCGCTCGACGACGTGCTCGAGCTCTCTCACGTTGCCCGGCCACGGATGCTCGAGCAGCGCCATCATCGCGCTCGGTGAGAAGTCGGGAACCGCGCGACGGTAGCGAGCGCTCAATTGCAGCGCGAAGTGCGCCACCAGGGGCGGGATGTCATCGCGGCGCTCGCGAAGCGGGGGCAATCGCACTTCGACCGTATTCAGACGGTAGAGCAAGTCCTGCCGAAAGCGGCCCTCCGCTACCTCGCGAGCGACGTCGACATTGGTCGCCGCAAGGAAGCGAACGTCGGCGCGGCGCACGCGCGACGAACCCACGGCCTGGTATTCGTGCGTTTGCAGCACCCTGAGAAGCTTGGCCTGTTGCGCCAGCGGCATGTTGGCGATCTCGTCGAGGAAGAGCGTGCCCCCTTCGGCGAGCTCGAAGCATCCCGCGCGATCGGCCTTGGCATCGGTAAAGGCGCCTCTCACATGGCCGAAAAGCTCGCTTTCGAACACGCCGTCGGTCACGCCGCCGGCGTTGACGGCGACGAACGGCCCCGCGCTGCGGTTGGACGCGGCGTGCAACCAGCGCGCGACCACCTCCTTGCCCGTGCCGTGCTCTCCCGTGATCAAAACGTGGGCGTCGGAGGGCGCGACCCGTTCCACCAGTTGCAGCACGCTCTGCATGCCGCTCGAATCGGCGACAACCCGCGGGAGATTCGTAGCCCGCTGGCGGAGCGTCTCATCTTCCAGCCGGCGGCTTCGCCGTAGAGCACGACCGAGGTCGACTTGTGTGCGCAGCGTTTGCAAGAGACGCGGGTTGTCCCATGGCTTTTGCACATAATCTCGCGCGCCACGGCGAATCGATTCGACCGCCCCCTCCACCGATCCCCAGGCAGTCATGACCACGATGGGCAGGGTGGCATCGATGTTCTGCAGCTGCCCCAGCAGGTCCAACCCCTCGCGGCCGGACGTCGTGTCGCGCGCATAGTTGAGATCCATGAGGAGCACGTCGAAGGTCTGCGCTTCGACCGCGGCGAGCACACCGGCCGGCGAGGTCGCGGTCATCACCGAATAGCCGGCGTGTTTCATGAGCAAGAACAAAGCCTCGACCACGTCGGCCTGATCGTCGGCGATGAGTATCCGGATAGCGGTCATGGACGATGTCGAGCGTAACTCGGCGGCGGCACCGTGCACAGCGTCACGGCCGGTTCACGGCGCCCGAATCCAACTGTTCGGATCTGGGATGGTCAATCCCACAGTCGATACAAGCGTCCGTCGATTGGCAGGGCGCGCTGCGCGTTCTGGCTGTGGCCCGGATCTTGCGATTTCGAAGATGAGGAGCCGAAAGGATCGTCATGGGCAACGGCGAAGTCATTATTCGAATGGAAGGGGTCGGAAAGGTTTTCTTGACCGAAGAACTGGAGACCCACGCCCTATCCGATATCCATCTCTCCATTGGCAAGGGTGAGTTCGTGTCAATGGAGGGCCCCTCGGGGTCGGGAAAGACCACACTTTTATCGATACTGGGCGCACTCGACACGCCTTCGACGGGCAATTACCAATTTGCCGGTGAAAACGTGGCCGCGCTGCGCGCTCGGGAGCGGACTCTTTTGCGAAATCAAAAGGTGGGTTTCATCTTCCAGTCGTTCAACCTCATCGGCGATTTGACGGTGTTCGAAAACGTCGAGCTGCCCCTCACGTACCGGGACATGCCAGCCAGTGAACGGCGTCAGCGCGTCGAAAAGGCACTCGAGCGCGTAGGGATGAATCGGCGGGCGCGCCATGTGCCCGCGCAACTTTCGGGTGGGCAGCAGCAACGCGTCGCAGTGGCGCGTGCGGTAGCGGGCGATCCGTTGGTGTTGCTAGCCGACGAGCCGACGGGGAACCTCGACTCGTCCAACGGGGATGCGGTGATGGGGCTCTTGCGCGAGCTGCACGCGGAAGGCGCCACCATTTGCATGGTCACGCACAATCCCGACTACGCAAAACAGGCGTCGCGGAGCATCCACCTTTTCGACGGACGGCTCGTCAACGAAAGCGGAATCGCTCACCGGACGTTTCCGGTGGCCAATGCGAGCGCGTGATGGCCAGTGATTCCCACCATGGATCGACGACGAGAGGGTCTTATGCGTGACATCCGTATCGCCTTCCGCCAGCTGCGCAAGTCTCCCGGATTTACGGCGGTCGCCCTTCTGACGCTCGCTCTCGGCATCGGCGCCTGCGTCGCCATCTTTTCCGTGGTGAGCAGCGTACTTCTCAGGCCGCTCCCTTATCCCGATTCCGAGCGCCTGGTCGACGTGATCGAGACCAAGCTCCCCGAGTTTCCTGAATTCGGCGTTGCACCCGGTCAATACTTCGCGTGGCGAGCGCAATCGACCAGCTTCGAAAACCTGGCTGCCATCCGATCGGACTCCTACAACTTGACGGGCGCCGGCGAACCAGCGCGCGTCACGGCCTTTCGCGTCACGGCCAATACCTTTGCGACATTCGGTGTTCGCCCCGCGCTCGGGCGCGACTTTTCGGAAGAGGAAGACGAGCCTGGGAAAGAGAACGTCGTCATCCTGAGTCACGCCTTCTGGCAGCGCCAGTTCGGCGGCCGCTCCGAGATCGTGGGGCAGCTGATCCATTTCGACGGGCGCGCGTTCGGCGTCATCGGCGTCATGCCGAAAAACTTCTTGGTACTCGATAGTCCCTCCGACGTTTTCACGCCAGCGGCGTACACCGGGGCCGACCGTCAGAACCACGGCGCGCACTACATCACGACCTTTGGTCGCCTGAAGGCGAATGTGACCCTCGAACAAAGCCGCGCCGAGATGAAAGTCATCGCCGACCGCCTGTCGCAACAATATCCGGACACGAACCAAGGTTTTGGAGTCAAGATCACGCCGCTCCTCGAAGCGGAAGTGGGTGATGCGCGCCCGATGCTCCTGTTGCTTCTTGGCGCCGTAGGATTCCTGCTGCTCATCGCCACGGCCAACGTGGCAAACCTTCTTCTTTCGCGCGCCACGGGACGCTCCAAGGAGATCGCCATTCGCGCGGCCCTCGGCGCGAGCCAAGGGAGGATCGTGCGGCAGCTGCTCACGGAGAGCATCGTGCTGGCGCTGCTCGGCGGTTTTTTGGGTTGGCTCTTGGCTCAGTGGGGGACACGCGCGCTCATCGCATTTGCGCCCGAAGACCTGCCGCGCGTGACGGAGATATTCGTCGATGCGCGGGCGTTCGGTTTTGCGTTCGCGCTCTCGCTCGTGACCGGCATCGCTTTTGGGATCGTCCCCGCCGTGCAGGCGAATCGCATCGACTTGACCGAAGCCCTGAAGGAGGGGGGGCGTGGCACGAGCGAGGGGGGGCGCCGTAAGAAGCTCCGCGGCGCGCTCGTGGTTGCGGAAATCGCCGTCACCCTCGTCTTGCTTGCCGGGGCTGGCCTGCTCATCCGCAGCTTCGTCCGCTTACAAAACGTGAGCCCTGGGTTCGAGCCTGCCGATGCGTTCGCCGTCGAGATCTCGCTGAGCAAAGAGAAGTATGGGACCCCGATCCAGCAGGCGGAGTTCGTCGCGCAAGCCAAGAGTAGATTAGGGGCATTGCCGGGCGTGCTCGCCGTCGGAGCGTCGCAAGCCGTGCCGTTCGTTGGAGGCGGGTCGGTCCGGCGTTTCAAGATCGAAGGCCGTCCCGTTACGTCGGACAGTCCACCGTCGGCCTTCTACGCGGTGACGGCCGACTACTTCCAGTCCATGAAGATTCCAGTCCTCAGTGGTCGTGCGCTGCAACGCTCCGACGTCGGGACATCACTCATGGTCGTCGTCATCAACGAATCGATGGCCAAAAAGCTCTTTGCCGATACGGACCCCATCGGCAGGCGCATCAGCATCGGCACCAAAGCCGAGGTCTGGCGCGAGATCGTGGGCGTGGTCGGCGATGTGAAGCATTTCAAACTGGACGAGACCCCGCCGCTGCAGACCTACGCACCGTTCGATCAGGCATCGGACGACTACGTGGTCTTCGTCCTCCGGACGGCAAGCGCGATAGCCGGTCTCCCCCCTGCGATTCGCAGTGCCATTCACGCGGTCGACAGCAATCAACCGATTGCGAGCATTCGTCCACTGCGCGAATGGATCGCCAAGTCGATGGCGCGGCAGCGCTTCTCGATGCTCCTTTTCACGGTGTTCTCTGGTGTGGCGATCGTGCTCGCAGCCATCGGCATTTATGGCGTCATGGCGTACTCGGTCGCACAGCGTCAGGGTGAGATTGGCGTCCGCATCGCCCTCGGTGCACCAGCGGCGCACGTGCTGCGGCTCGTCCTCGTGCAAGCGGGACGCCTGGTCGTGCTCGGTGTAGGCCTGGGACTGCTTTGCGGCGCGGCGCTGGCGCGCCTTTTAGCGAGCATGTTCTTCGACCTGACCACGTATGATCCGCTGACGTTGATCGCCGTGGTCGTGCTACTCACGCTCGTTGCCGCAGCGGCTTCGCTCGTGCCGTCACTGCGAGCAGCCAAGGTCGATCCCATGATCGCCATGCGAACGGACTAGCGATAGGGCGAGCGCGATCGTTTGCGCCAGAATCGTGCCCGGACGATCGCCGGTTCGGCTTTTGTTGGCGAGATCGTGCAGGCCATCGCCACGCGGAGCGCCGGTTAGCGCGGATCTCGCCATCACCAATGACGCCCGCGGCGAGCCTCGACAAGCAGGGAGCGCGCGCCGGCAGCGTCGCGGGAAGCGAATGGGCTGCGCCGTTCGCTTAGCCGTTGTATGTTCGGCGGACGAATCCCACGATGCTCATCACGATCCGCGACGCCGAAGACCACGACGTTCATCTCCTGGCGGACTTGAACCGCTTTGTTCAGGACCTCCATGTTGCGGCGTTGCCGGAGTACTTCAAGCACCCGGAGTCCGGCGCCGTCGCGGAGTCGTTCCGATCGAGGCTGCATCGACCCGACGTTCGAGTCTGGATTGCCCACATGGGCGATGGCGCGGTTGGATACGCGGTCAGCGTCCTTCGAGAACGCGCTGAAAACGCTCTTTGCCTTGCTCGGCGATTTTACGAACTGGAAGAGATCGCCGTTTCCCTAGCTCATCGCCGGCAGGGCGTAGCCCGAGCTTTGGTCGAACGCGTGCTCACGGAGGCGCGCTTGCAGGGCGTTCCCGATGTCGAGTTGACCTCCTGGGCCTTCAACGTCGACGCGCATGCCGCCTTTCAGGCCCTCGGCTTCTGGCCGATGATCGTGCGCCTCCGACACGAGAGTGACGCTCACGAGTGATCCGCCGCAAGGGGCGGTTACAGCGGTGCAGCGCACGTCCTCGGGCCTCCAGGCATGTGTCGGCGGGGAAGACCGATTCGGTCCAGGTCGAGGGTTCTCGCATCTGTCGTCCGTCTCCCCACACACCCAGGTCAGTCTCCGCCGAGGAACCTCGGCGATCAGGACCACGCAAACGGAACGCTTCAGCCGATCTTCGACTGTCCGTGAAAGCTGACTACCTGCGACAGCGTGGATTGCGGTCAACGATGTTAAGATTTTGAGGTTTCCGACGGCTCTCGAAGGAGCCAAGATGTCGTGTGGCATGAAACGTTCGACTTTCGAGAACTTCGTCGCCGCATTGTTGGTAGGCGCGCTCGCGTTGCCCTTGTCTTGTGAACGTCAGGACGGCCAAACGCTCGACGACGGCGGCGCCGCGGCATCGGACGGCAACGGAGGTTCGGCCGAAACGGGCGGTACGAGCTCGAGTGGGCGAGGCGGCGCGGGCGCGAGCGGAGAAAGCGGAGCCGGTTCAGGTGCTGCTGGTCGAAGTGGAGTGGGTGTAGCAGGCCGCGGAGGATCCGGCGGCGTGAACGGTGGATCCGCCGGACTGGGCGGAGGCGCAACGGGCGGCGCGGGATCAGGCGGGGGCGCGGGAGGGACGGGCGCGGCGGGGACCGGTGGAACATTTGTCGATGGCGGCGATTGTTATACGAGAACAGCCCCTCCGCCGACGTCAGAGGTCAAGGGCAGCGCGTTCGATGCCTGGGAAGGGGAGTCTGCTCACGGATGTTGGATTGCGGCGCAAAGCTTTCCTTCGGGCTGCGCCGACGCCATCGTGCGTGGAGGCGCCTTCACGCTCACCACGGCCACGTGTACGGGCGTTCGATGGGAGATCACCGTCGGTGAGCCCGACCATCGGGTCGGATGCGCTGCGTTTGGCCAGGTCTTTACCCCGGCGAACTGCTGGTGCAGCAGCGGTGGGGGGCCGGATCCGGGCGCTGGTGGTGCGCCGGGTTTGGGATGCGATGCGGGACCGAGGGACGCTGCGCGCAACTTCGTCGATGCGAGCGGTGAGTAACGTGAGGACTGCGCCTTCCCAACCACGACGCGCTACTCGTAATAAAGCGCAGTCCACGCGTGATACACCACCAGCGTCGCGAGCAGCACCGAGAGGGCGATGTGCGCTATCAGCCAGAAAGGCATTATCGTCTTGAGGCGCGGGAAGGTCGCGGGACTGACGAGACCCACGACGTTGTTGGCCATATACACGGTGCTGAGCACGAGCAGATAGCCGAAACCGAGACGCGTACTATGGAGAAAGAGGAGCACTGGCGAAAGAGCTCCTGCGTTCTTGTGCCACGGATACAGCGTCTTCGCTGCGCGCGCCCATCGATTGACGCGCAACAGCGCGAGCAGCCATTGGAAGCACACGAATCCCCCGAGCAGAGAGCCGCTCACGACCTTGTACCAAGTGTGTCCCTGCCAATCGCTGAGTGGCCGCCACTCGAATCCCAGATCGATCTGTGCCAGAAACAAGAGCCACATCGCGGCCCCGGCTAGGGAGGCCAAGAGTGCGCGCGAGGCTACTGCGGGCCGCTCGGGCGCGTACTTTCTCGGAGCACTTCCTGGCGACGGGAAAGCAGGCGATCCAACGTGGGCTTGGAACTCCGCCGTTCTGCTGCCTGCATGAATGTTTCGGGGGTGGGTAGGCAATAACACTGGCTCGGCCATTTCTTTCCGACTTCCGGGGGCGAAGAAAAGGTTTTGGTTTTTTCGATATACCGAGTGTACGCATCCCGGAATGCGTTGCGGAGTGCAGCAAGGACCTCCAGCGTCTCGGAGACCGAGACGCTGTTCGAAGGAAAGGTCCACGTGGTAGCACCCATCAAGTCGCCCAATTTCCAATCGCTCTTGGGGCTGTCGGGATGCTTGTTGTGGCATTCCACGCACGCTGGCGCGACGGCGAAGTCCGGGAACATGGCCGTGTACAGCCGGACGTCATTCATGAAAAAGCTGCGCGGTTCTGCGTCGCGTCGCATCTCTTGAAGGGCGGCCGCCTGCGGACCAGAGAATTGATTCGACTTGTTGACGGGATTGTCCGATCCCAAAAACAGCCCCAACCTCACCGAGCTACGCGCCAGGCTCTTGGACGTCTGGCGCAGAAAGAGAGCAGGCAGGGGCCCGGCGTCGAATTTGAGCTGTTCCCATTGTTCGTCGAACCGGAGGCCGACCTTCTGGCCCGCGCCCACGATTTCGTTGGTGTAAAGCTCGCGTACAGCGGCGTTCTCCGCGGCGCAGATCTCCAAGACTTCGTGCGCCGAGAGCCGCTTGCCGTCTCCAGCCGACGCGTCGGCCAAAGGGGGTGGGGCGGTCACGAACAGGTAGACCGTCGCCATCAGCGCAAGGAGTATTGCAAAGGGCTTAATGGTCCCCTCGTTCCTGCCGAGCCGGCATTTTCAGCTCCCTAGGATAAGGAGAGGCATCGCCTTGGAAGTAGCGCCCGACGCGAAGCGAGGAGATCGCATCGGCGAAACGGGTCGGGCTCTTCATCACGTGGTTGCCGTGAAAATCGTGGCAGCCGAGGCAGCTGAGCCAGAGGGACTCACGTACGAGCGTCGCATGCGGGACGTCCAGCGGGTCGTTCTTCATCTCTAGCCCGCCATGACAATGCTGGCAGTATCCCGGCTGTACCGTGACGCGACGGCCGGAGTGCTCGCGATGACAGCTTGAGCATTGCTGGGGGGCGATCGCCTTGCGAGCGTCGGCGAAGCGCGGCTCGTTGAAAAAAAAGACGGGATGCCGATCGAACGGACGTTCATGACACGCATAGCAATCGCTGTTTTCCACTTCTCGCAATCCGAAGTCGACCGGCGCTTCGCGCAGCCCGATGAGAAAACGTGTGCCGGCCTGGATTTGCTGGCGCACGCTACCGGGCGCCGGTTGATGGCAGCTGGTACAAGCGAGTTGCTCGTGCCCTACGTTCATTCTTCCAGGCGCCGTGAGGTATTCCTGGCCGGGCGCGAGCAACGCGAATAGGACCGCGATCGCCAGGCAGAGCCCTACCCCCACGCCCACCCGTCGCCGCACGGTCGAAGCAGGCGCGGGCCCGCTGCGCCCGTCCGAACGACGCGCCACCGCCTCCGGCGAGACAGCGACTGCCGAAAGACTGTCATCTTGTCGGTCACGAGGGGCCTTCGGCTTCATGGGTTGCTGCTCGTCAATTGAAGGCACCGAAATGAGTTGACTGTCGTCGCTGGTCTACGTGATGGCGAACGCGCTGACGTAGATACGATCACGCCGACGATGAGGCAGCCACGGTCATTGGGCCGGCATGCTCCTCTATTGCCTGCCGCGATTTTTCCGCTCGCTGGTCGCGATTTTTTCGGTGACGGAATTTGTTTTTTCGTGAACGATCTAGTTCCTTAGGGCGATGGACGCGCGGATGCGCTCGCATGATCGCATGATCATGATAGACGGGACCGTGGCGCTCCTTTTGGCGGTCGTTCCTTCTCAGCGGTCGTTGTTTCCGGGCCGCAGGCCAAACACCAGGGAGAGAACTAATGAGCGTTCATGATTCTCGGACGGCCCCCGCGGCAGCAAGCCGCCAAAAAAGCTACGGGGAGAGCGTCAACGCGACGTCCACGATTTTCGAACGACCACCGCAGCAGCAGGCTGCCGAGAACCAGGCAGAGAACCTCAATAGGACGCCCTCGATTTTCGAATGGCCCACGCGGCAGCAGGCCGCCAAAAACCACGGAGAGAACCTCAATCGAACGTCGTCGATTTTCGAACGGCCCGCGCGGCAGCAGGCCGCCGAAAACCAGGGAGAGCCGCTGAAACCGCCGGACGCGCTTCCGTCGACAGACGATCCAACGAAGCACCAGTATCCGTTCGAAACCGGCGCGAACCTGGCACGCGACCGGCAATCGCATGACAATCGAGGAGGATTCGCTCTTCGCGCCCAGCGCTCCATCGTCCGCGACGTCGAACCAGAGCGAGACAGGGTGCAGATTTCCTCGATGGCCGAGCCCGGGCTCATCGGTCGGACGCTGGCCCAGAAATATACGATCGAAAGCGTCATCGGCACCGGTTCGATGGGCACCATCTACCGAGCGCGTCAGATCGCGCTCGACAAATGGGTGGCTGTCAAGATCTTGCATCGGGAGCTGGCCGAGCAGCGGAACTTCGTCGAGCGCTTCAAGCTCGAAGCCTTTTCGGCTTCTCGACTCGAGCACCCCAACTCCCTTCGCGTGCTCGATTTTGGAGAAGACGGAGACTTGCTCCACCTCGTCATGGAATACGTCGAGGCCGACGACTTACTCACCGTCATGCAGCGCGAGTGGCCATTCGAGGACGCCCGGATCGTTCAGATCATGTCCCAGGCGCTTTCTGCGCTGGCCAAGGCACACGACGTCGGTATCGTCCATCGCGATATCAAGCCCGAGAACATCCTGATATTGCGCGGGACCGACGACGAAGGAAATGCGATCGACGTCGTGAAGGTGTGCGACTTTGGTATCGCCAAGATGTCCGTCGACGAGTCGCGGCCCTTTGCACCTCAGCTCACGACGGCGGGTCTCATCGTGGGAACGCCCGATTACATGTCGCCCGAACAAGCGCGCGGGGAAGGCGTCGACGGCCGCAGCGATCTTTACGCAATGGGCGTCGTTCTCTACCAGCTGCTCTGCGGGCGCCCACCCTTCGTCGCCGACACGCCCTTCGGCATCGCTATCCAGCACGTATCCGAACCTCCCATCCCTCCGTCGCGGTACCGCGCCGTGAACCCGGTCCTCGAGAGCATATGCTTGCGCGCGTTGAACAAGCTGCCCGAGGATCGGTTCCAGACGGCACGCGAGATGCGCCGCGTCATTCTCAGCTCGCTGACCTCCTATTCCGAGAGCGGGATGGCATCCGCGCACCAGACGTCGACCCCCATTCTCTCCTTTGCCGACTCGTCGGTCTCGGCGGCGTCCACCGATCTCGAGGTCCGGCATTCGACGGCGCCCAGCACACCTGACGTGCCCAAGTGGCTTCGGTATCCGAAAGCGATCATCGCCGCGGTGGCTTTCGTGATCGGCGCGATATTTGCGCTGATCTCGCTCATCGCACGCGATGTTGGTCAGGACAATGGAAAGGTCGTGCGGGCGGCGACGGTCGCATTGGTACCGGCTCCGCAGGCAAATCCCGTTTCTTCTTCTTCTTCGGAAGGCGCCACGCTTGCGCCTACGCAGCCTAGCCAGACGCCGATTCTGCTCCCGGACGACAGGCGCCCTCCGGCAGCAGCGTCCGAGTCCGAGTCGCGCGCACGCCCCGCCGCCGAGCCGTCCCCCGCACCTCGGCGCTAGGGCGAAGCTCTAACCAACCGCGACGTCGAAACCGCAGGCGTCGTGCCCGAGACCGCCGATGCAGGTCACCTCGAGCGCGCGGGCCTTCTTCTTGGTGACGGACTCCACGACACCAGCGATCATCCCGCCCTCGAGGTGACAGAGTGTCCTTCCGACCGTGCTCATCCCGGCACAGGTCACGCACTCGTACACGTCGACGTGGATCTTGGAAGCGGTCAGCTGGGGGACTTTGATGACACCGATCTTGAGCTCGGCACAAAGGACGAGAAAGTCTTCCAGCTTCGTAATCCCGAGCGCCAGCCCCAGTTTCTTTCCGGCAACGTATGCGGTGCCGGCCGCTCCGCGTCCGATGATGTCCTCCAGCGCGACCAGGCGGAGAAGCCGGAAGAGCGCGACCCCCGCGTCGTTGCCGAGCGACGGGCGGGCGATCTTGAGGACATTGGCGACTTCGATGGGCATGCGTTTTTCGCCAGCCGCGATCTTGGGTACTGCTGCGATACTCATGCTTGACTCCTTTGAGACATGAACGATTTGACGTCGTTCAGAAGTTGAACCATGCGCGGAAAATCGGGGCCCGGCCCTGCTGTGAGCGTTGCCAAGAAGATATCGGTGCCTGGCACGCTGCACGCCGTCAGCGTCGCCGTTCGCTCGTCCTCGATGACAATACGGCGAATGCTTCCGAGCTGCAAAAAATCGCGGGCCTTGCTGGCGGCCTGGGAAATGAACCCACAGAAGCCGGCCAGCGATTCGGACTGCTCGCCGAACGCGGCGACGGGTAGGCCCATCGAGTCACCCAGCACGGCCGCGTGAATGCCCTTGATCTTGCTCAAGCGCCCCAAGATGCTCTGAAATGTCTTGGTACCGCCGTCGCCTTCCAGCGCCGCCGGCGGAAGCGGCGAGTTCGTGCTCGCAGTTCGATGTTCGAGCGGAGCAGGTGCAAGCGGCGAGTTCGTGCTCGCAGTTCGATGTTCGAGCTCGACGACGAGCGCCTTGAGGCGGGCAATCTCGATCTGCTCCATCTGACGCGCGCGCTGGCTCTTGAGCGCCCCTGCCGCCAGCCCCGCGAAGAAGAACAGAACCGCACCGGTGGCGGACAAAATCCAGAAAAGCGGCGCGAAGGACATCAGCGATCTCCTGGGAGCTCGATTCGAACTTCTGCGCGCCGATTGCGTCGAAACGCCTCTTCGGTCGTTCCGTCGTCGACTGGCCGCGTGTCGCCAAAAGCCGCACTGCGAATGCGGTCTCGGGGGATACCGAGCTTGCCGAGCGTCGCGACGATGGCCGCGGCGCGCGCGTCGCTGAGAACGAGGTTGCTCCCCGTATTTTCTTTCCAGCCCGTACGATCGGCATGCCCCTCGACGCGTACGACCGCTTTGGGGTTCGTCTTCAGTGCGTCGGCGATCGGCGTCAACATCTCCGCCTGGTCATAGCTGAGGGTCGAAACCCCGCGGTCGAAGTGAACGACGCAGCCCTCCGGCTCAGGAGGCGACGGACGGCTCTCCGTCTTCATCACGGGCGGAAGCTCCTCGTCCGAAATCGGCGGTGCGAGGGGCGGATGTCGTTCGATACGTGTCGCCCGCGCCGTCGGTTCGATGGGAACCGTCGGTACGGTCGGAGCCGAGCCGGCCATTCGTTCCGCGTTGACATCGAGCCACGCCAGGTCGGCTACGCCGAGGGCCAAACACGACCCCATGACCCCGCGAAGAATGGCCGGCGACATCTCAGATCGCCTTGCTGAGCTCGGCGAGCACGCGCCGTAGCTCGAGAAAGATCAGGCCCAGTTTTGCGTCACGCGTCACGAGGAGCACGAGCACGGTATCGTGCGTGACGGCGTTGAGGATGATGTACCCCTTGGGCGAGCGAACGTAGACCTGCTCCATGTCAGAGCGCATCAAGTCCGCGGAGATCCGCTCGCCTACGCCGAGCAACGAGGCAGCCATTCCGCTGACGAGCTCCTCGTCCACCTCGGCGGGCAGCAACGACGACACGACGAAGCCTTCGGTGCTCACGACGAGCGATCCGATGATGTCTGGTGTGCTGGCGCGCAGCGCGCGCAGCGCCTCATTAATCCGTTCCGATAAGGTAGGCACTCGTGCCTCCGTTCAGTTGCAGTTCGTTCCAAGCGCCTAGAGATTCACTGCATAGCTGCGGATGGTCGGGATCGGTCGTCCAACCCGACCACTGGGAACTTTCGTCTGAGGACCGCGGCTTGGCTCGAGCGACGACGGGGAACCTTCGTCGGAGGACGGCAGGTCGTTGAGCACGACGACGGAAAACTTTCCTCGGAGTTGATCGAGACGACGGAGTCAGCCCCGGCTTTCGGAGCGTTCACATCGAGCATCGCTCTTCAGGCTCGCCGAGAGCGGCGGATGCGATGCCGTCGCCGTCAGCGACTCACCTATTCGGCCAAAAGTGACCAGATCGAGGCGCGGTATCGGGGACGGCGCACAACGTTGGATGATATGGGATTTCGCGCCCGCGCCGGCGCGACGTGCCTTTCTTGACGGCGCATGAAGCGCAGGGCACTTGGTAACGACGGCGAACCGACGACGCCATCGGAAGGAACACATGCATTTCATCGATCTGGAAGCGGCGCGCTCGCACGAAGGGCCCGTCATGTTCGTCGCCACGGTCCTGCCGAGTCCGTGGTCGGAGGCGGCCAAAGGCGTCTTCTATGTAAAGAAGATCGACGTCGCCCTCGTGCGATACCGCTCGGCGGATGCGGAAATGGTCAAGGCGAGCGGGGCCGACAACGTGCCCGTTCTCCATTGCAAGGGTGAGCCTCGACGCACGGGCTGGGCGGAGATCTTGACGTTCGCAGAGCGTTCGGGCGGCGTCGCTCTCTTGCCCGAAGCGGCAACGGATCGCTCGCGACTATTTGGCGTGGGCCACGAAATCGCGGGCGAGGACGGCCTTGCTCATAGCTCGCGTCTTCTCATGATTCACGGCGGCTTCGCAACGGACGGTGCCGAGGGTTTCCCCGTGCCGGTGGCGAAGTTCTTGGCGCCGAAGTATGGATACTCCGCATCGCGCGTTTCCTATGCCAAGCAGCGCATCTTCGACGTGCTCGGTCTGCTGCATCGGATGCTGGAAAAGAGTCACGCCGAAGGATGCGCGTACCTGCTAGGCGATCGACTCTCGGCCCTCGACATCTATTCGGCCACGTTCCTCACGCCGATCGCCGGCGTCACGGTGGAAGAATGCCCAGGCATGATGCCTCAGCTTCGCCCTGCCTTTGCTTATCTGAACAAGGAAATCGGGTCCTCACTCACCGATCTTCTCAAAGCCCATCGCAGGATGATTTTCGAGCGTCATTTGACATTGCCCATCGAGCTCTGATGAATACGGTCGCGGGCAGGCATGTCGTGATCGGCGACTCGCTCGCCGGCCATTCCTCGAACACGACAGCAGCTGACGCCATCGACGTGAATTGGTGGTGACGACAAGAATCTGGCTAGCAGCTCAGGCATCGAAAGGCATGATGCCGCCTCGCCGCCCGGAAACAGAGCTTGGCCAACGGGCTGCGCCGAGAGCGCGCTCGGGTCATTGGGCAGTACGCACCTTTCCTGAGGAGTTTCGAGATGACTATCGCGTTCCCCTTTCCGGGATCACAACGCCCCCTTTGGGTCGTCGCGTTCATCGCCTTGGCATGCGGCGATTCGCGGGGATTGACCGGCTCCGAGTCCCTACCGGCCGATTCCGGGTCCGGTTCCGATTCCGGCTCCCCTTCCCGCGTTGGGTACTGATTGAAAGGCGACCTGCACGCCCATTCGATGCACAGCACCGACGCGGCGGACAGCCCTGTCAGCGAAGTCTTCGCCAAAGCCGAGCAACTCGGTTTCGACTACTTCTCGTTGACCGACCACGACAACCACGTGCAGGGCAAAATCACCACCTGGGGGGACGCCGCCTACCGCTCGGACACGATGATTCTGCTCTACGGTATCGAGTGGACCACGGCGCGAGGGCACGCCAACATCTTCGGAATCAAGCCGTTCGACTATGCCGCCTTGTGGGCGACCCACGACGCCGGCGACGGCAGAACCGCCATCGCCGCCGCGCACGCGCAAAGTCTCTATTTCTTCATCAACCATCCTACATCTGGGGGTCCGTGGGAGTGCGGCTTCGATCTCGATTTCGATGGGATGGAGGTGTGGAACGCCCTCTTCGCCTTTGCGCCTTCGAACGGCACCGCCATGCAGCAATGGGATTCGCTTCTGATGTCGGGCAGGCGCATGACCGCCCGCGGCGGCAGCGACTCGCACCACCAGAAGGACCTAGAGTCCACGTTCTTCAACGTCGGCAATCCGACCACCTGGGTGTACGCGCAAGAGAAGACCGCCGCGGCGGTGTTGGAAGGGCTCCAAGCAGGGCACGTGTCAATCAGCTATGCGCCGGGCGCGGAGCGCCTCGATTTCACGGCCGACGCCGACCTCGACGGACGATTCGAAACGGTCATCGGCGACAACCTGCGTAACGACGCGAAAACGATCCGATTCAAGATCGACATCCTCGGTCCTCGCGCCGGCACGATCTACCGGGTGGCGGTTCTCAAAAACGGTGCACCCTTCAGCAGTTGGGAGAGCGGGGACACGCCGCTCACGTTCGAGGATACACCGGCCGCCGGCGAACGATCTTATTACCGCGTCGAGCTACGCGGACCGACGCCATTGCCCGAGGCTCCTCCCGTGAGCGCGGTTGCGTACGGCGATTTCATCGCCTTGACGAACCCCATCTACATCGCGTTTCCATAGACACCCGTCCCTCGGTGCGGCGCTTCAGCGCCTCGGCCAAGCGAATCTCGCCCTCGACGACCTCGTGGCCAACAAGCGCGCAGCAGGCCGTCCGCAGGATCTTGTCGACGTGGCTCTGCTCGCGCGGGTCCGCGATCGAAAGTGAAACGATCAGCGACGCGGAGCTCGGAATTCCTCGGCTACTGGGCCGCTTGCCTCATGGCCGCGAAGGCACTGGGCGGAAGCTGCTGCTCGTCCTCGAGCCTGGCTCCCTTGCGGTCCATCGCCAGCCAGATGGGAAACGGCCCGCGCCGCGCCGGCAAATAGACGACCATCAAGCTCCCCCCCGGCCGACGTGTGTACCAAAGGTCGAACGCGTGCGCCTCGTCATTCTTGTAGAAGCTCGCGAGCCCTGCGTGCGCCTTCTCGAGCGGAGCGCCCTCGACTTTCCCGTCGGCGTCGACGTCACTTCTCGCTCGAGGCAGCGCCTTCCAAGCTTCTTGGAGACCGTTGGCCAGGGCCGCCTTCGCGGCGCCCTGATTGGCCGCCGACCGAAGACGGACGCGCACGCGCGTTTCGTAAGAGACGACCGGATCGCGCCGTCGCTCGAGCCGGACCACCGCCACCGAGACGGACACGACCCCGGCAGCAAGCAAAAAAGAGAGCCGCACCGGCGCACGGGCCTTGTGGAAATGCACGAGCTCGTAACGATCGGCATGAGGAAAATGAGCACGACCACTACCTCCGCGGCGAACGTCCCCATGGCGATGGGAAGGAAATCACGCACCGAGAGTTCGGGTGGGAAGGCCGCGACATATTGAACGGCGAGGGACGCCAGCAAAAGGAGAGAGCTCGCCAGTGTGTAGCCCTTGAACAGCAAGAACTCCCTTCGTGCCTCCGGCACGACGATCCAATACGGGCAGAGAAGAGGGTAGAACACGTAGTAGAGAAACGGGCGAGGAGGGTGCACTCGGTAGTACTCCTCGAACGCGAGCTGACTCGAGAGAAGGACTTTGGCCAGCGAGGTACGTGCGGCGAGCCTCTGCACCGCTTCGCCGGCGAAGAACACCACGAGTGCCAGGGCGATCTGCACGAGAGCGCCGGTGACCGGGAAAAGGGCCGCCACCCTCACGATGAGAAAAGGGACCGCCGAAAAGAACGCCAGGCGAAGTGCGAAATCGAGACCCGCCGTCACCTTCGGTCCGAGGGGATTCACTCGAGTGGTTCTCCTCGACGTAGCGTAGCCGACCGCGGGTTTCATATCTCCGCGATATCGAAGGGCCGCCCTCGCTCGCCCTTGACGTCGGCTTCGCTGGTCCTTGCGACTTTGTCTTCGACGAGGTCTCAGCGGGCCGGCACGGTTTCGATGAACTCGAGGAGCGTAGGCATGAGCGGGTCGTTGTCCGTGCCGACGCGAACGATCATTTCGTTATGTCCCAACCCTTTCAACTCGACGAAGAGCGCCTTGCTCCCCGCATGAGCGAGACGTGCGCGCATCCGATGAAAGCCGTCGAGGCATACCGCCTCGTCATCGGTGCTGTCGACGAAGAGCATCGGCGCATGGTCGGCGCGCGCGTGCGTGATTGTCGAGTGCTGAGCGAGAGCAGCGTCGTCGGGGCCAAACAAGCCGCGCAAGATCGACACCTGATCGGGTTTCAGATACCCAAGAGCAGCAGATAGATCGAATACGCCGTCGATGGAGACGAACCCCGCCACGGCGCCGCTTTCGACGTCGTGGCGCCGGAGGATGTCGGGATCCATCCCCAACAGCGACACCAAGTGGCCGCCCGCCGAGTGGCCCATCACGATAAGGCGCTTGGGATCGCCTCCCCAGCTCCGGGCCTCGCTTTGCACGTAGCGAATTGCGCGTGCGATGTCGTCGATTGAGTCATCGCCCTTTTGCACTTGCGGATACTGGCGGTAGCCGACGATAGCGGCGCCGATGCCGCGGCGAGCCAATGCCGCTCCGACGTTGCCGTGTGTCCCGAGAAGCGATTGGAGCCATCGTCGATCGAGCGGCTTCCAATAGCCGCCATGCACGAACACCACCATCGGAAAAGGCCGCAAACGCGCTTGCGGCAGATAGAGGTCGAGCTGCTGCTTGGGATCGCGACTCTCCGGTACGTAGGGCACGTCGAGGCGAACATCCAGATCGCCAAGCTTGCCGAAGTAGTTACGGCGAGCGGGCCAGAAATAGACGCCAGCCGCCAGCAAAACGCCGGCGAAGGCGATGAACCATCGCTTCCGGCGGGAGAGGATTTTCGAGCGGAAGACGGTCGGCGCGGCGGGCATTGGGAGAACCGACACCGCGGAATGCGGAATGTTTCGCGCGCGACGGTGTCGCTCCAAGTTTCACTCCAGCGTCCGCGCCAGCCACGCGATTTTGAGTAGACTGGAGCCAATGGAAAAACTGATCTACGCGTTCTGGAGAAAGGCCGACCAAGCGCCGGCGTCGCTCCGCGAGCTCCTGCTTGGCGAGCTCGCGACGCGACTCTCGTCGCTCGGCGCGCAGCGGCCGCAGCTCTACATCGCTGATCTCGACGCCGTCGCCGACGGGCTGCCACAGTTTCAACTCGCAGCGACGAAGCCGCCGCCCGACGGCATGGTGTCGTTCTGGATGAGCAGCGCGTTTCGGCGCGCGGAAGCGGAGCGATGGGTGGCGTCGCTCTTCGCGCGCGTGGCGGGTTACGTCGTCTCGGAATCCACGATTCTTCCGAATGTTGCCCATCGCGTCGCTGCCGACCGGCGCAGCTTCGGGTTCACCCAGGTCAGCTTTCTCCAGCTGCCGCCCCGGCTCTCTTATGAGCAATGGCGCAAGATCTGGTTCGAGCAGCACACATCTGTTGGAATCGAAGCGCAATCCACCTTTCGCTACGTGCAGAACGTGGTGGTCCAGCCGCTGACCGACGGAGCGCCTCCCTACCGCGGCATCGTGGAGGAAGGATTTCCGCAACAGGCGCTGCGCGACGCGCACGCGTTTTATGACGCCGTCGGGGACGATCACAAGCTTCGCCGCAACATGCGCGCGATGATGGAGAGTGCCGCGCGCTTTCTCGACTTCGATAAAATCGATGTCGTGCCCATGAGCGAGTACGAACTGCACGGAGAGTCCGATCCCCAACTGTGACCACATCGGGTTACCGCCGCCGCCGCGTCGCGCTAGCCTCGAACCATGAAGCCCGGAAGCGGAAGTCGAACGGCGGTGGCCGTGTGCATGGCACGAGCCGCGGCGCACGGGACGACGCCGGTCAAAGTGTTCTCCGATCCGACGGCGCTCTTCTTGTTGCCCGAAGAAGCGCGGGCGAGCGTGGAGGCGTACCTGGCGGGAGCGGCCCCGAAGACACGCCGGGAACGCATTCGCCGGGCAATCCTCGAGAAGCGCGCGACGATGATGGTCGCGCGGACAGTCGCGATCGACGATGTCGTCCGCGCGGCAGCCGCGC